>Ga0126362_10000166_pt1 | contig 57824 bp, 48 predicted proteins | sample ANMtaG_FD_126269 | JGI IMG/M metagenome (GOLD analysis project Ga0126362, IMG submission 126269) | Continental margin sediment microbial communities from North Pacific Ocean - ANME2c_DSS_Sorted | ecosystem: Environmental > Aquatic > Marine > Continental margin > Sediment | place: Pacific Ocean... | reverse complement strand
CTCGGCGCAGGAGGGGGTCCGCAGAACTCGCTTCGCTCAAACAGCTGCGGCCCTGATCCCTCCTGCGCCTGCGCTCCTCGGCACAGCCAGAAGGGAGCGAAACGCGCCATCGCTGCGCTCGGCTTTTGAACAGCCTGGACTGGCCTTCGCTTCGCTCTGCCGCGTATTCAACCCCAGCGAACCAAACAAGACCAAGGCTCCATTCCAAGCACGGCAAGCGCGAAGCGCTTGCCGTGCCTTGGTGGCCGAGCGAAGCAAAGGCCCGTGCGTCTCCACCCCCCTCTGGCTGCGCCGAGGAGCGCAGCGTTTCGCGGATAAGGGCTCGCCCTTGTTTGAGCGAAGCGAGTTTGGGCGAGACCCCGCGAAACGCGAGCACCGCAGGTTGCCCCGTAGCGCAGCGAAGGGGTCGCAGACAGTGGGGTCGCCTTTCTTTTGCCTACGTTTCTTTGGCGAAGCAAAGAAAAGTAGGTCGCCTGCCGGGGCGAGACCCGGCCTCCGCCCTCCACAAGGAGCACAGCGGGAGCAACAGCAATGAACCTGTCGCTCCCCTTCGTCCGCCGCCCCATAGGCACAGTGCTACTAACCATCGGAGTAGCACTGGCCGGCATAGCCGCATTCTTCGTCCTCCCAGTCTCCCCACTACCGCAGGTCGACTACCCAGTCATCTCGGTAAGAGCCTCCATCCCGGGAGCAAGCCCCGAAACGATGGCCACTAGCGTGGCAACCCCCCTGGAGCGCCACCTGGGAACAATCGCAGGCGTCAACGAAATGACGTCCACCAGCTCGGTAGGCTCCGCCCGAGTCACCCTGCAGTTCGACCTTAGCCGCAATATCGACGGCGCGGCCAGAGAAGTGCAGGCCGCCATCAACGCGAGCCGCGTCGACCTGCCCGCCACGCTGAGAAGCAACCCGACCTACCGCAAGGCCAACCCCGCTGCCTCGCCGGTCATCATCCTGGCCCTCACGTCGAAGACGAAGACGCCTGGCCAGATCTACGACGCCGTCTCGAACATCGTCAGCCAGCGCCTCTCGCAGGTGGACGGCGTGGGCGACGTGGAGATCGGCGGGGGCTCGCTGCCGGCCGTGCGCATCGAGCTGCTGCCATTCGCGCTCAGCCGCTACGGCATCAGCACCGACGACGTGCGCGCCGCGATCCAGGCTTCCAACGCCAACCGGCCGAAGGGCACGGTGCAGGGCGACGGCCGCAAGCTGCAGATCTACACGCAGACGCCGGCCCTGCGTGCGAGCGACTACGCGCCGATGGTGATTGCCTGGCGCAACGGCGCGGCGGTGCGGCTGCAGGACGTGGCCGAGGTGGTCGACGGCGTGGAGGACACGCGCACGCTGGGTCTCTTCAACGGCGAGCCTGCGATCATCGTGCTGATCACGCGGCAGCCTTCGGCCAACATCATCGAGACCGTCGACAGCGTGCGGGCGCTGCTGCCCGAGCTGCAGGCGCAGCTGCCGCCCGACGTGACGCTGCAGGTGGCGTCGGACAGCACCAACTCCATCCGCGGCTCGTTGCGCGAGGTCGAGTTCACGCTGGTCATTTCCGTCATCCTGGTGGTGCTGGTGGTCAGCCTGTTCCTGCGCAGCGTGCGCGCAACCATCGTGCCGGCCGTGGCGACGGTGGCGGCGCTGCTGGGCACCTTCGGGGTGATGTACCTGCTGGGCTTCAGCCTCAACAACCTGAGCCTGATGGCGCTCACGGTGGCTACCGGCTTCGTGGTGGACGATGCGATCGTGGTGCTGGAGAACACCAGCCGGCACATCGAGTCGGGCATGACGCGGATGAAGGCGGCGCTGCTGGGCGCGAAGGAAGTGGGCTTCACGGTGCTGTCCATCAGCGTGTCGCTGGTGGCGGTGTTCATCCCGCTGCTGTTCATGGGCGGGCAGGTGGGGCGGCTGTTCCGTGAGTTCGCGGTCACGCTGTCGGCGGCTGTGCTGATCTCGCTGGTCATCTCGCTGACCACCACACCGATGATGTGCGCCTGGCTGCTCAAGCCCGGCGGCGAGCACGACAGGAACAAGCCGCAGGGCTGGATGGGCCGCATGGCCGCGCGCAGCTACGACTGGGTGCTCAAGCGCTACGAGACCAGCCTCGACTGGGCGCTGGACAGCAAGGCGCTGGTCATGATCATCCTGGTGGCGGTGATCGGGCTCAACGTGTATCTCTTCAGCGCGGCGCCCAAGGGCTTCTTCCCGCAGCAGGACAGCGGGCAGCTCAACGGCGGGCTGCGCGCCGACCAGAGCATTTCGTCGGAGGCGCTGGCCGCCAAGCTGCGGCAGGTGGTCGACATCATCCGCAAGGACGAGGCGGTCGACACCGTGGTGGGCTTCACCGGCGCGGGCCGGGCGGGGGGCGGCTTCATGTTCGTCAACCTGAAGCCGGCCAATCAGCGCAAGGACAGCGGCCTGGCGGGGATCGCGCGGCTGCGGCCCCAGCTCAACGAGGTGACCGGCCTGCGCGTGTTCCTGGGCACGGTGCAGGACGTGCGCTCCGGCGGCCGCTCCAGCAATTCCACCTACCAGTACACGCTCAAGAGCGACAGCCTCGCCGACCTGCGCACCTGGGCCGTGAAGCTGGCCGACGAGCTGAAGATGCAGCCGGTGCTGACCGACATCGACACCGACCAGGACCAGAACGGCGTGGAGACGATGGCCAAGGTCGACCCCGACAGCGCACGCCGCCTCGGGCTGACTTCCACGGCCATCGACAACGCGCTCTACAACGCCTTCGGCCAGCGCCAGGTGGCGACCATCTACACCGAGCTGAACCAGTACCACGTGGTGATGGAGTGGGCGCCGCGCTATGCGCGCAGCCCCAATGCACTGAGCGACGTGTACGTGCCGGCCACCAAGACCTCGGTGGTGGGAGGGCAGACCGTGACCACGCAGGTGGCGGCGAGCACGGCGACGAGTTCGACGACGACATCGTCGTCATCGTCGAGCACGGCCAGCAGCACCTCCGTGCCGGTGTCGGCCAACGCGGGCCTGCGCAATGCATCGACGGGCAACGTGCTGAGCAACACGGCCACCGCGCTCGTGCCGCTGTCGGCCGTTGCGAAGTTCGTGGAGCAGTCGGTGGCCACCTCGGTGAACCACGAAGACGGCGAACTGGCCACGACCATCTCGTTCAACCTTGCCGAAGGCGCCAACCTGGGCGACGCGCGCGAAGCCATCGCCAAGGCCGAGGCCAACATCGCCATGCCCACCAACGTGCGCGGCTCCTTCGCCGGCACGGCGCTGAGCGCGCAGCAGTCGCAGAGCCAGCAGGCGATGCTGATCCTGGCGGCGCTGGTGGTCATCTACATCGTGCTGGGCATCCTCTACGAGAGCCTGGTGCATCCGATCACCGTGCTGTCGACGCTGCCCTCGGCCGGCGTGGGAGCGGTGCTGGCGCTGCTGATGTTCCGCATGGAGTTTTCCATCATTGCGCTGATCGGCGTGTTCCTGCTGATCGGCATCGTGAAGAAGAACGCCATCCTGATCATCGACTTCGCGCTGGAGGCCGAGCGCTCGCGCGGCCTCACTCCGCTGGAGGCGGTGCGCGAAGCCTGCCTGCTGCGCTTCCGCCCGATCCTGATGACCACGCTGGCGGCTGCGCTGGGTGCGCTGCCGCTGGCCATCGGCTTCGGCGAGGGCGCCGAACTGCGCCGGCCGCTGGGCGTGGCCATCATCGGCGGGCTGATCGCGAGCCAGCTGCTGACGCTGCTCACGACGCCGGTGGTGTACCTGCTGCTCGACAAGCTGCGCCGCCGCGGCGCCAACGAGCATGAGCTGAGCCGTGCCACGACCGCCTGAGACCATAGCCATGAATGCATCGACTCCCTCTTTCTTCCGCGCGCCGGGGCGTTTCCCTCTCTGCGCGCTCGCGCTGGCCGCGCTGCTCGCGGGCTGTTCCGTCGGACCGCGCTACCAGCAGCCCGCTACCGCACTGCCCGCCGGCTGGAAGGAGCAGCAGACCGCCGAGGGCTGGCTGCCCGCCGCGCCGGCCGACGCGCTCGATCGCGGCGAATGGTGGAAGCTCTTCGGCGACCCGACGCTCGACGATCTGGCCTCGCGCGTGCAGGTATCGAACCAGAACATCGCCGCAGCCGTGGCCAACTACGCCAACGCCCAGGCGCTGGTGCGCCAGCAGCGCGCGGCGCTGTTCCCGTCGCTGTCGGTCAACGGCTCCGGCAAGCGTTCGGACACGGGCAGCACCAGTCCTTCCAATTCCTTTTCCGCCACGCTGGATGCGACGTGGGCGCCCGACGTCTGGGGGCGCTTGCGGGAGTCGGTGAACAGCGCGTCGGCCAACGCGCAGGCGAGCGAGGCCGATCTTGCCTCGGCGCGGCTGTCGGCCGTCGGCACGCTCGTGACCAACTATCTGTCGCTGCGCGAGGCCGATGTGGAAATCGGCCTGCTCGACCAGACGATCGAGGGCTACGAGCGGGCCTACACCATCACGAGCAACCGCTACAAGGCCGCGATCGCCGCGCAGTCGGACGTGCTGCAGGCCCAGAGCCAACTGGCCACCGCGCGCGCCACGCGCCTGACGCTGGTGAGGAACCGCGCGACCTTCGAGCACGCCATCGCAGTGCTGGTGGGGGCGGCGCCGGCCGATTTCAGCCTCGCGCCCGCGCCCTGGAAGCAGGCGGTGCCCGGCATTCCGACCGGCGTGCCCTCGACCCTGCTGCAGCGCAGGCCCGACATCGCGGCGGCCGAGCGCGCGGTGGCGGCAGCCAACTCGCAGATCGGCGTTGCACGCTCGGCCTACTACCCGAGCTTCAACCTCAACGCGGCAATCGGCAGCAGCGCCAGCCGGGTGAGCCAGCTGTTCAATGCGCCGAATTCGCTCTGGTCGCTCGGCCTCTCGGCGGCCCAGGTGGTGTTCGACGCGGGCGCCATCTCGGCCAGCGTCGATGCGGCCAGGGCCAGCTACGACGCGAGCGTGGCCCGCTACCGCCAGACCGTGCTCGCGGCTTTCCAGGGCGTCGAAGACCAACTCACCGCGGGCGCCGTTCTGGCGCAGCAGGAGATCATGTACCGCGAGGCCTCCGAGGCCGCGGACAAGACCGAGCAGATCCTGCTCAACCAGTACCGCTCGGCACTGGTAGCCTACACCGACGTGGTCACGGCCCAGGTGGCCGCGCTGAACGCGCGGCGTTCGCTGGTGCAGGTGCAGGTCAACCGGCAGATCGCGGCTGTCACGCTGATCCAGGCGCTGGGCGGCGGCTGGCAGGCAGGGTGGATGGACGGCACCGCGCAGGCGCAGCCGGCAGCTTCATCCACCACGCAGTGAGTGCCTGAAAGCTGCCCGGCCGCTGCCTGCAGGGCCGCTCAATGCGCCGGACGGTCGACGGTGTGGCCCAGGTAATCCTTGTCGGTCACCAGCACCCAGAGCGCCAGCACGAGGATCACTGCGGCGACCAGCACCGCGTTGACCATCGCCGTCTCGTTGCCGCGGAAGCCGAGTATCCAGGGCGACACCGCGAGCCAGGCCGCGAGCGCTACCTCGGTCCATTCTTCCCACTGTCGGGGCACGAAGGTCGCACCCAGCGCCACCGCGCCGAGCACGATGCCGGTCGCCACCATGGTCCACATGGCGGCTGTCGTGCCGGAAAAGCCCAGGACCCAGGGCGAGACGATCAGCCAGGCGCCGGCGACGGCGTTGACGGGGTCTTGCCAATGCTTCACTTGCTTCATGGTCATAGCCTCCTGTCGCGACAAGACGCCGCGACAGCGGTTGGACTTCGGGTTCCATGCAAGGGTTCCGTGGAGGGCAGGGTGGCCTTAGCATTCGGTCACCACGCCAACGCGTCAGGAGATCGTCCATGCGCAAATGCAGGTACTGGATCGCGGGTTTCCTGATCGCACTGGTTTCGCATGCCCAGGCGCAGACCACGCAGAAGGTGGTCGACATTCCCACCCGGCCCGGCGTGACGCAGCGAATGCTCGTGCTGTCGCCGCCGGCGGCAAAGGCGGCCGTGATCCTGCTGGCGGGCGGGCATGGCGGTCTGCAGATCTTTCCCAATGGTTCGTTCAACTGGGGTGCGGGGAATTTCCTCGTTCGCACGCGGCAGCTGTTCGCCGACCAGGGACTGATGGTCGCGGTGATCGATGCACCATCCGACCGGCTGAGTCCGCCTTACCTGAGCGGCTTCCGCCAGAGACCGGAGCATGCGGCGGACATCAAGGCGGTCATTGCATGGATGCGCGAGCAGTCCAGGGTGCCTGTGTGGCTCGTGGGCACCAGCCGCGGCACGCAGTCGGCGGCATACGTCGCCACGGAGCTTGCCGGTCCGGAAGGGCCGGACGGCATCGTCCTGAGCTCGACCATCCTCACCGACAACAGGGGGCGGGCCGTTCCCGCGATGCCGCTGGAGAAGATCCGCATCCCCGTTCTCGTCGTGCATCACGAGCAGGATGGCTGCGCGCTCTGCGCCTTCTCCGGCGTGCCCGCCCTCATGGAGAAGCTCGGCAACTCGCCGAGGAAAGAACTGCTGAGCTTCAAGGGCGGGGAGAACAGAGGGGATCCGTGCGAGGCCATGGCTTATCACGGCTTCAACGGGCTCGACGGCGAGGTCGTTCCACAGATCGCCGCCTGGATTCTTGCGAAGTAGACGACGCAAGGCGTCGAATCGTCGGCGCTTCCTCTGCCTGATCGCATCTTCTTGACAGCTGCCGGGAAGGCGTTTCTATAATTGAGTATGTACTCAATCAATAAAGGCCGGCGCTAGCCATGGCCAGACCCCGGAGCGAAGACAAGCGCAACGCGATCCTCGACGCGGCCATCGCCGAGTTCGCCGTTCGCGGTGCATGGAGCACGCCCACCTCGGCTGTCTCGCGTGCTGCCGGCGTGGCCGAGGGCACGCTGTTCACTTACTTCGCGAGCAAGGAAGTGCTGGTCAACGAGCTCTACCGCCAGCTGAAGACAGAGCTGGCCGACGTCATGCTCGCCGACTGGCCCGAGGAGGCCGACCCCAAGGCCAAGTACCGCCACATCTGGGACCGCTACGTGTACTGGGGCGTCGACAACCCGGAGAGATTCAAGGTGATGTCGCAGCTCAAGGTGTCCGACCAGGTGAGCGAAGAGAGCCGCGCCGCCGGCATGGCGCCTTTCCTCCGGCTCGAGGTGCTTGCCAGGGACTGCATCAAGAGGAAGCTGATCCGCGACCAGCCGCTGCCTTTCCACGGCGCGATGCTGGGCGCGATGGCCGAGGCCACGATGGCCTTCGTCGCGCAGGCGGGCACCAAGAAGGCCCGCGCTGCCTATTGCGAAGCGGGCTTCGAAACCTTCTGGCGCGGCATCGCCGAAAGCTGACCCGGCGTTCGCGCAGATTTCCCCACGAAAGAACCACACCATGCCCAAGCTCAAGCGCCGTCATTTCGTTCTCGGCACCGTGGGGGCCGTCGGCGCCCTCGTCGTCGGCTGGTCGGCCACGCCGGCCGCCCCGCGGCTCATGGCGGCCGAGCCGTTGCCCACCGCAGCGGGGCAGGTCGCGCTCAACGGCTGGGTCAAGGTGGGCAGCGACAACACGGTCACGCTGATGATGTCGCAGTCGGAAATGGGGCAGGGCACGCACACCGGCCTGTCGATGCTGCTGGCCGAGGAAATGGGCGCCTCGCTCGACCAGATCCGCCTGGAGACGGCTGGCTCCGACGCCATCTACAACAACCAGGCGGCCATCCTCGACGCGCTGCCCTTCCGGCCCGGCGACGAGGGCGCGATGAAGCGATCGACGCAGCACGTGGTGGGCAAGCTGTTGCGCGCGATTCCGGGGCTTACGGGCACGGGCGGCTCGTCGAGCATCACCGACCAGTGGATGCCGGTGCGCGAGGCCGGCGCATCGGCGCGCGCCATGCTCGTGGGCGCCACCGCCGCCGCGTGGCAGGTGTCCGCGGCCGAATGCCGTGCCGAAGCCGGACGCGTGCTGCATCAGGCGAGCGGCAGGAGCGCCAGCTTCGGCGAACTGGCGCCGAGAGCCGCGCAGCAGCCGCTGCCCGCGCAGGTGGCGTTGAAGAAGGCAGCCGACTTCAAGCTCATCGGCCAGCCCGCGCGGCGTGTCGACGGCGCGGCCAAGCTGAACGGCTCCGCCACCTTCGGCCTCGACGTGCTCCCGCCGGGATTGCTCTACGCGAGCATCGCGATGTGCCCGACCACCGGCGGCCGCGTGGCGCGCTTCGACGCCACCGCCGCCCAGAAGCTGCCCGGCGTGCGCAAGGTGATGTCGCTCGAGCCGGTCGGCGCCACGCTCATCGGCACCGGCAGCACGCCGGGCGGCGTCGCCGTGATCGCCGACACGCCGTACCACGCGATGCGCGCGGTGAAGGCGCTCGACATCGAATGGGACCACGGCCCCGCCGCCAGCCTCTCCAGCGCCGAAATGATCGAGCGCCTTTCGCAGACGCTGCGTACCAAGCCCGGCAATGCCCAGCTGAACGACGGCGACGTGGCTGCCGCGCTGCGGTCGGCGGCGAAAACCATCGAGGCCGAGTACCGCGTGCCCTTCCTGGCCCACGCGACCATGGAGCCGCTGAACTGCACCGTGCAGTTCAAGGACGGCGTGGCGACCGTCTGGGCGCCGACGCAGGCGCCGGGCTTCACGCGCGGCGCGGTGGCCAAGGCGCTGGGCATCGATACCGCCAAGGTCGACCTGCACGTGACCTATCTCGGCGGCGGCTTCGGCCGGCGCTACAGCACCGACTTCGTCACGCAGGCCGCCACGCTGGCGCGCGAAACCGGCGGCGCCCCGGTGCAGCTCTTCTGGTCGCGCGAGGAAGACATGGCGCACGACTTCTACCGGCCGGCCTACGTCGCGCGCTGCAGGGCGGGCCTGGACGCAGCCGGCGCGCTGGTCGCCTGGCAGACCACCACGGCCGGATCGAGCATGGGCGCGCCCTCGCTCATGGACACCACCACCGACGGCGCCTGGAACACGGCCTACGCCTTCCCCAATGCGCGCGTCGCGCACGAGCCGGTGGAATCGGCCATGCCCACGGGCGTGTGGCGCTCGGTCGCGCATTCGCAGAACGCCTTCTTCGTGGAGAGCTTCATCGACGAATGCGCCGCCGCCGCCGGCAAGGACCCGGTGGCGTTCCGCGTCGCACTGCTGGCGAAGGACGAACGCCACCTGCGGGTGCTGAAACGCGTGGCCGAGCTGTCGGGCTGGGGCCAGCTGCCGGCGGCGGGGCCGGATGGGGCGAAGAGGGCGCGTGGCCTCGCGATCCACCGCTCCTTCGGCAGCATCGTCGCGCAGGTGGCCGAGGTGTCGGTCTCGGCGGACAGGCAGGTGCGGGTGCATCGCGTGGTCTGCGTCATCGACTGCGGCGTGGCCGTCAACCCGAACCTTGTCCGCCAGCAGATGGAAGGCGCCATCGTCTACGGCCTCTCGGCCGCGCTGCACGGCGAGATCACGGTCGAGAAGGGGCAGGTGCAGCAGAGCAACTTCCACGACTACATGCCGCTGCGCATGAACGAGTGCCCCGCCATCGAGATCGACATCGTCGCGGGCGGCGAGGAACCCGGCGGCGTGGGCGAGCCCGGCACGCCGCCCATCGCGCCGGCGGTGGCCAACGCCGTCTTCGCGCTCACCGGCCAGCGGCTGCGCAGCCTGCCGTTGCGGCTTGTCTGATCTCCGACATTCGTACCCTCCAATAGAGAAGAGACGCCATGACCACCACGATCACCGTCAACGGCAAGACCACCACCGTCGATGCCGAACCCGACACGCCCTTGCTGTGGGTGCTGCGCGGCGAAATGAAGCTCGTCGGCACCAAGTTCGGCTGCGGCAAGGCACTGTGCGGCGCCTGCACCGTGCACCTCGACGGCGAGGCGGTGCGCTCCTGCGTCACGCCGATCGAGGCGGTGGGGGCCCGCGAGGTCACCACCATCGAGGGGCTGACGGGCAAGGAAGCCGATGCCCTGCGCCAGGCCTGGACCGAAGTCGACGTGGTCCAGTGCGGCTACTGCCAGAGCGGCCAGCTGATGTCGGCCTGCGCATTGCTCAGGAAGACGCCGAAGCCCAGCGACGAAGACGTTTCCAGCGCCATGAGCGGCAACATCTGCCGCTGCGGGACCTACCCGCGGATCCGCGCCGCGATTCACCTGGCCGCGGAGACGGCGGCGCGCTGAAAAGGCTTCCGCCAGGGCCCGGGACGGCCCTGAAAACCGGCGTGGGGCGTGGTAACGCTTTTGGCCGAAAACATGTTTACAAAAATTAAGAAAATTTCCGTAATCATCGAAAAAGTCCCGAAATAAAATTTTTACGGAAACTGGGGATATGAAGCTTTTGTACGCCGCCGTACCATCCGCGCGGCCCGCTTCCGGCCGCCCCCAGTTTCCGATTTTCGATGACCCCCCCAGATCCTTCCCGGACACGAGCGTTGTCCGTGGCCGAAACGCTGCGTGACCGCATCTTCGATGGCGAGATCGCGCCCGGCTCCCACCTGATGGAGATCACGCTGGCCAACGAGCTCGGCGTGTCGCGCACGCCCGTGCGAGGCGCCATGGCGCGGCTGGCCGACGAGGGGCTGCTGGTCTACTTGCCCAACAAGGGCTTCCAGGTGCGGCGCTTCAACGCCAAGGACGTGTTCGACGCCTTCAGCGTTCGCGCCACGCTCGAAGGCATGTGCTGCCGCCTGATCAGCGAGCGCGGGCTCGACAGCGCGGCCCTGGCGCAGCTGACGGCCATGCTCGACGAGCAGCACGAGCTTCTGCACCATACCGGGGAGTGGAGCGACGGCCGCGCCGCGCGCTGGCAGGACCTGAACCATGCCTTCCACCGCAAGCTGCTGGCGCTGGCGGACAACCGCTGGCTGACCGAGGCGGTGCAGAGGGCCAGCCAGTTGCCGCTCATATTCGACAGCAAGCTGCGACCCCACAACCGCAATGCGTCGATGCTGCTGCACCGGCACGAGCAGGCGCTGCAGGCGCTGGCGGAGCACTGCCGCATCGTCGAGGCGCTGGGCCGGCAGGAAGGCGCCGAGGCCGAGGCCATCATGCGCGACCACATCAACACCAGGCGTGACATGCTGGTGCTCTACCTGAACCAGACGAACCCCACCCGCACCCGGGCGCTGGTCTGACCTGGCCTGGCCTGACCTGACCGTTTCCTAGCCGCCGCGCACCGGCGGCGCCGTGAGATAGGCCCCCGATTCGAACAGCTGAGCCTCGGCCTGGTCGATGCGCCGGATCACCGGCTTGCCCGCGCGGCTGGCCAATAGCTCCACCAGCGCTTCCGTCACCGCGACCCCGGCCGCGACCGACGGGAAGAACGACGGGCTGTTGATCGTGAAGAGCAGCGTCTCGTCCGCCAGCAGCGACAGCGGCGAGGCCACGCTGTCGGTGATGGCGACGATGCGGCAACCCGCCGCCTTCGCGGCCTGCGTCACCTGCAGCGCTTCGCGCGAGTAGGGCGCGAAGCTCGCAACCACCAGCGCATCGCCCTTCGCGAAGGCGCGCTGCTGCATCTCCAGCGAACCGCCCTGGCCGTCGACCAGGTGCACGCTGGCGCGGAAAAGCCGATACACGTAGACGAAGGAAAAGGCGATCGGAAAGCAGGCCCTGAACCCGGCGGCGTGCACCGCCGGCGCCTTCTCGATCAGCGCGCAGGCCTTCTGCAGCGCCTGCTCGCTCTGCTGGTGCGTGGCCTCGAGGTTGCGGCGCTGCACCTCGAACATCTCGCCGGTCAGGGTCTGGTCGCTCGCCCGGCCGACGAGCTGCTTGGCGCGCCCGCCGTAGGTTTCGGAGCCCAGGCCCATGTCGGCTGCGAAGGCTTCCTTGAGCTGGGGCCAGCCGTCGAAACCCATGTGTTGCGCGAAACGCACGAGGGTGGCGGGCGTGCTCTGCGAGCGCGTGCCGACGTTGCGCATCGAGCCCGTGACCACCTCGTTGGGATGGTCGAGCACGTAGCGCGCCACCTGCTGCAGGGCGGGGCTCAGTTCGTTGAAACGCTGGCGGATCTGCTCCTTCGCGTCCATGGTCCTGTCTCTTTCGGCTGTTGTTGGAACAAATGTACCGGAGGCAGCTTGCCGCAGCCGTTGTCTTAACAGTTGACGGAACAAATGTTCCAAGAAATAATTCAATGGAAACGTTAGTTCCATCCAGCATTCAACAGAACCCGACCCGAGCCGGATCGCCAGCCGCCATGACACACGTCTTCCACCGCCACCTCCGCCAGACCCCGCCCGTCGCCGCAGGCTTCCACGGCATGTTCATCCGCGACGCCGAAGGCCGCGAGTACCTCGATGCTTCGGGCGGTGCCGCCGTGTCCTCGCTGGGCCATGCGCATCCCGAGGTGATGGCCGCCATGCACGCCCAGATCGACAGGCTGGCCTACGCCCACACCAGTTTCTTCACGAGCGAAGTGGCAGAGCAGCTGGCCGACGAGCTGATCGGCTCCGCCCCCGAGGGCATGAGCCATGTCTACCTCGTGAGCGGCGGCTCCGAAGCGGTGGAATCGGCGCTGAAGATGGCGCGCCAGTACTTCGTCGAGATCGGCCAGCCGCAGCGCACGCACTTCATCGCGCGCCGCCAGAGCTACCACGGCAACACGCTGGGCGCACTGGCGGTGGGCGGCAACGCCTGGCGGCGCGAACCCTTCGCGCCCATCCTCGTGCCGGCCACGCACGTCTCGCCCTGCTATCCGTACCGCGAGCAGCGCGCCGACGAGAGCGCCGAGCAATACGGCCTGCGCCTGGCAGCCGAGCTGGAGGCGGCCATCCTCGCGCAGGGCGCCGACCGGGTGATCGCCTTCGTGGCCGAGACCGTCGGCGGCGCCACGGCCGGCGTGCTCACGCCGGTGCCGGGCTATTTCAAGGCGGTGCGCGCGGTGTGCGACAAGTACGGCGTGCTGCTGATCCTCGACGAGGTGATGTGCGGCATGGGCCGCACCGGCACGCTGCACGCCTGCGAGCAGGAGGGCGTGGCGCCCGACCTCATCACCGTCGCCAAGGGCCTGGGCGGCGGCTACCAGCCCATCGGCGCGGTGCTGGCGCAGAGCCGCATCGTCGAGGCTATGTCCAAGGGCAGCGGCTTCTTCCAGCACGGCCACACATACCTCGGCCACCCGATGGCCTGCGCAGCCGCGCTCGCGGTGCAGCAGGTGATCCGGCGCGACGGGCTGGTCGCCAAGGTGCGGGAAGACGGCGTCGCCTTCGGCGCGATGCTGGCCGAGGCGCTGGGCGCGCATCCGCACGTGGGCGACATCCGCGGCCGGGGCTTCTTCTGGGGCATCGAGCTGGTGGCCGACCGCGCGAGCAAGGCGCCTTTCGATCCGGCGCTGAAGGTCAACGCCACCGTCAAGAAGGACGCCATGGCGCGCGGCCTGCTGTGCTACCCCTTCGGCGGCACGGTCGACGGCCGGCAGGGCGACCACGTGCTGCTGGCGCCGCCCTTCATCGCCACGCGGCAGGACCTGCAGGAGATCACCGCGCGGCTCGCGGCCTCCATCGATGCGGTAACCCGTGCAGCGGCGCGCTGAGCGCTACCACTTTCCCTTTCGTTCTTCCCTCAACCATCGTTCCCAGGAGCGTTCCATGCCCAAGCTTCGTCCGCTGTTTCCCTTCGTTGCCGCGCTTGCGGCGGTCTTCGCGGCCTTCATGCCGCTCACGGCCGCACAGGCACAGGAAAACGACACGCTCGCCAAGATCAAGGCCAGCGGCTCCATCACCTTCGGCTACCGCGAGTCGTCCTTCGGCTTCTCGTACCTTGACGGCAACCTCAAGCCCGTGGGCTACAGCATCGAGATCTGCAACCGCATCGTCGAGGCGGCGAAAGCCGAGCTGAAGATGCCGGCCATCGAGATCAAGTACCAGGCCGTCACCTCGGCCAACCGCATTCCGCTGGTGCAGAACGGCACGGTCGACATCGAGTGCGGCTCCACCACCAACCTCGTCGAGCGGCAGAAGCTGGTGGCGTTCTCGCCGGACATCTTCCGCTACAACGTGCGCATGCTGGTGAAGGCCGATTCGGGCATCAGGAGCATTGCCGACCTTCAGGGCAAGACGGTGGCCACCACCAGCGGCACCACCTCGTTCCGCCTGCTGCGCGAGGCCGACCGCGGCCGCAACCTGGAGGTGAACAGCCTCGCGGGCAAGGATCACAGCGACTCCTTCCTGCTGGTGGAAAGCGGCCGCGCCCAGGCCTTCGTGCTCGACGACATCCTGCTGGCCGGCCAGATCGCGAATGCGCGCAACCCCAAGGACTTCATCATCACCGGCGAGAGCCTGCGCACCGAGAACCAGTCGCTGATGTTCCGCAAGGACGATCCGGCCTTCAAGGCGCTGGTCGACCGTGTGGTCTCGGGCATGATGAAGTCGGGCGAGATGGAGAAGCTCTATGCCAAGTGGTTCATGTCGCCGATCCCGCCCAAGGGCATCAACATCAACTACCCGCTGAATGCCGAGACGAAGGATGCCTTCGCCAATCCTTCCTCCAAGGGCATCTGACCTTTTGCCTTGAACCCATGACCCGCATTGCCCTGATCCACGCGCTCTCGCACTCCGTCGCGCCCATCAACGAAGCCTTCGCGCGCGACTGGCCCGAGGCCGTGCGCATGAACCTGCTCGACGACAGCCTCTCCGCCGACCTGGCGCGCGACGGCAAGGGGCTCGACGACGTCATGCACGAACGCTTCCAGCGCCTGGCGCAGTACGCGGTAGATACGGGTGCGCAGGGCATCCTCTTCACCTGCTCGGCGTTCGGGCCGTGTATCGAGGCGGTGGCGCGGCGGCATGCGGGCATTCCGGTGCTCAAGCCGAACGAGGCCATGATCGACGAGGCGGCGCAGGGGCAGCAGGGAAGACTGGGGCTGATCGCCACCTTCGCGCCCACGCTGGCCTCGATGCCGCCGGAGTTTCCTTCGGACGTCGCGCTCGAAACCGCGCTCGCCGAAGGCGCACTCGACGCCCTGAATGCCGGCGACACGCAGCGGCACGACGCCCTGATCGCCGCACAGGCCCTCGCACTGCGCGAGCGCGGCTGCACGCGCATCGCGCTGGCCCAGTTCAGCATGGCGCGGTCACGTGCCGCCTGCGAGACTGCCAGCGGCCTGCCGGTGCTGACCACGGTCGACAGCGCGGTGCGCGCGCTGCGCCGGCGCACCGGGGCCGGTTCAGCGTAGGCGCGAGCCCTCGATCACCGAGAACAGCGCCGTCATCGCGATCTGGGCCGCGTCGCTGCGTCCCAGGTTGCGGGTGAGGCCGGATTCGCGATCGGTCGCTTCCAGGCCTTGCGACAGGCGCCGGTAGATGTCCGCCGAGGGCATGCTCGCCGAGGTGCCCAGCGCGTCGCAATACGTGTCGGCGAGCACGCCCGCGAGCTGCTCGCTCTGCTCGTTCGACAGCTTCATCGGATCGCCCGCGAACACCGAGGCGATGCAGTGCATCAGGTAGGCCTGCGTCTCGAGCGAGAACGACTGCTGCCGCACATAGCACTCGACGGCCGCCCAGAACAGCGGCTCCGAGGTGCGGCGCCAGCTTTCAAGAACCTTTCGCGCCTTGGCCACCAGGTCGGCGTGCGTGTCTCCGGGCTCGGTGGGGCGCAGCGCCAGCCCCTGCAGGGTGAGCGCGGCTTCGGCGCCGGCGGCGCCGAGGATGAAGCTCCAGAACTTCCAGCGGGCGTACCACTTCTTGTCGTGCGCGGGGTCCAGAGGTTCGAGCAGCCAGAAATCGATGCTCTGCACGGCGTCGCCGCGCTGCTCGGCCACGTGGCCGTCGCCGAGGTCCAGCGTCGCCATGCCCGACTGCATGCGGTCGGCCGCGATGTGGCCCTGCGCGACGATGCCCGCGCTGGAGCCCGAGCGGTCGATGTCGAGCAGCCGCTGCATCAGCTGCTGCAGTTCGTGCGCCGAGGCGCCCGTGGCCTCGACCACGCGCCGCATGGAGGCGTGCTGCTCGCGCTCCAACTCCTGGGCATTCTTGCGGCGGTCTTCGCCATGGTCGTCGAAAGTCGACGCGTGTTCTTCCAGCCTGTCGCCGCGCGTGAACGTTCGCATTACCGATAACTCCTTCGGGCATCACGGACACACCCTGACACGTCACTGTGTGTCAATGCATGGGGCCTGAACATCACCGAAACAGGGGATGCTGATCCGGGGCTGACCTGTCCTCTCGTGATAATGACTGCTCTTGAAAGGAGTCCGCGTGGATATTGTTTTGCTGGCCAAGGCCGCCGTCATGGGCATCGTCGAGGGTCTCACCGAGTTTCTGCCCATCTCTTCGACCGGTCACCTGATCCTTGCGGGCTCGCTGCTCGGCGGCTTCGGCGACAACCGGGGCAAGGTCTTCGAGATCGCCATCCAGACCGGCGCGATCTTCGCGGTGATCCTGGTCTACTGGCAGAAGATCAGATCCACCGTCGTCGCATTGCCGCGACAACCGAAGGCGCAGCGCCTGGCGCTGAACATCTTCATCGGCTTCCTGCCGGCGGTGGTGCTGGGCCTGCTGTTCGGCAAGGTCATCAAGGAGCACCTGTTCATTCCGACCGTGGTGGCCAGCACCTTCATCATCGGCGGCTTCATCATCCTCTGGGCCGAAAAGCGCCCGCCGGGCTCGGTGCGCGTCGAGCACGTCGACGACATGACGCCGTGGGACGCGCTCAAGGTCGGCCTCGTGCAGTGCTTCGCGATGATCCCGGGCACCAGCCGCAGCGGCTCGACCATCATCGGCGGCATGCTGCTCGGCCTCTCGCGCCAGGCGGCGACCGACTTCTCGTTCTTCCTGGCCATCCCGACGCTGATCGGCGCGGGTGTGTACAGCATCTACAAGGAGCGCGCGGCGCTGTCGATGGCCGACGTGCCGCTGTTCGCCGTGGGGCTGGTGTTCTCGTTCATCAGTGCCTGGCTGTGCGTGCGCTGGCTGCTGAAGTACATCAGCAGCCACAGCTTCATTCCGTTCGCCTGGTACCGCATCGCCTTCGGCATCGTGGTGCTGGCCACGGCGTGGACCGGCACGGTCGTCTGGGCCGATTGATCCGGCTTTGAAACTTCAGTCCGCGGCGCCCAGCAGGGCGCTCGCGGCCTTCGCTTCCTGCCGCACGGCCACCGCAATGGGACCGTCGATGGCCGGATCGAAGCCTCCCGTGGCGCCCAGCGCGGTGATCACGGCGCAGACCCTTCCCGCATAGTCGTATACCGGCGCCGCCACCGCGCTGATGCCGCGCAGGTAGGTGTCCTTCACGCTCGCGCAGTGCGCTTGCCGCACCTCGCGGCGCAACTGGCCGATCGGGTCCTTCGCGTCGAGCTGCGCCCGCATCTCGGGCGTGGCCTCGCCAAGCTCCTGCTCGGCCAGCGCGAGCACGCGCGATTCGTCGAGCAGGCCCAGGAAGGCGCGGCCGGTGGCCGACCACAGCATCGACATCACCGAGCCGGCGCGCACGTTCACCGTGACCGGAAGGCCCGGCTCCTCGAAGCGCACGATGGTCGGGCCCTTGTTTCCCATCACCGCCACGAAGCAGGTCACCTCCAGCGATTCGCGCAGGCGGATGAGGCAGGGCTCGGCCGCGCGGATCGGGTCGGCCTGCCGCATGGCGGCCAAGCCGATCTGGATGGCTTCCGTGCCCAGGTAGTAGTGCTGCGAGGCAGCGTCCTGCAGCACGAGGCCGGCTTCCATCAGGCTGGCGAGGTAGCGGTGCACCTTCGCCGGGCTCTCGGCGACGTGCGCCGACAGCGCGGTCAGGCTGCTGCGCCCGCCCAGGTGCGCCAGCCCCTTGAGCACGGACATGCCGGTTTCGGCGGATTGCACGCGCTGGCGGCGCTCGCGGACAGGGGAGGAGAGGGAGGGATCGGATCCCGTGGGCTGGGTCATGACGCTCGGATGTTAGGTGCTCGGTCGATGTGGCCGGGTAAACCCGCGATCCACGAATTACGCTATGCGTATGATAATTACGCAATACACAAAATCCAGTACGGAGACACCCCCATGAAGAAGCACCTCGTCCGCTGCCTCGCGGTTCTTTCGCTGGCTGCCGTTGCCGCAAGCGCTGGCGCCCAGCAGGCTTTTCCCGCCAAGCCGATCCGCTGGATCGTTCCCTACGCGGCCGGCGGCGGCTCCGACTTCCTCGCGCGAACGGTCGCCCAGACCCTTTCCACGCAGGTCGCGCAGCCGGTGCTGGTGGACAACAAGCCCGGTGGCAACACCGCGCTCGCCGCCTCCGAAACCGCGCGCGCCGCGGCTGACGGCTACACCATCCTCTCGGCCGACAACGGCACGCTGGTGTTCAACCCCGCGCTCTACAAGTCGCTGAGCTACAGCCCCACGAAAGACCTCGCGCCCGTCACGCTGATGGGCAAGTTCCCGATGATCCTGGTGGTCGGCGCCAACTCGGGCTTCAGCTCGGCCAAGGACTTCATCGCACAGGCCCGCGCCAAGCCGGGCGGCATCAACTACGCCTCGGCCGGCGCGGGCAGTCCGCACCACCTCGCGATGGAACTGCTGAAGGTGGAGGCCAAGCTCTTCATGGTCCACGTGCCGTACCGGGGTGCGGCGCCCGCGCTGGCCGACGTGGTCGGCGGGCAGCTGCCGGCCATGATGGTCGACCTGGCCGCGGGCTCCGGCTTCATCAAGGGCGGCAAGGTGCGCGCGCTGGCCGTGGCCAACCCGACCCGCCTGCCGCAGTTGCCCGACGTGCCCACCTTCGCCGAGCTCGGCTACAAGAACGTCGAGGCGGCCGCGCTGGTCGGCGTGGTCGTGCCCTCGGCCACGCCGGGCGAGGTGGTGAACACGCTCAACCGCCAGATCGTCGCCGCCATCAACGAACCCTCGGTGCGCACGCGCATGGTCGACTTCGGCGTGGAGCCGGTGGGCAACACGCCCGCGCAGTACGCCGCGTTGCTCAAGAGCGAGACCGAGCGCTGGCAGAAGCTGATCCGCGACCTGAAGATCACCCTCGACTGAGCCGTTCGCCATGCCCGACACCGCCTTGCCTTCACGTGCTTTCGGCTGCCCCGTTGCGCACGGCCCGCTGTCTTCCGAGCGCACGCCCACCGGCTGCCCCGTGAGCCAGCGCGCCACCGGCTTCGACCCCTTCGAGGACGGCTACCAGCAGGACCCGCCCGAGTACGTGCGCTGGGCGCGCGAGCAGGAGCCCATCTTCTACAGCCCGAAGCTGGGCTACTGGGTGCTCACGCGCTATGCGGACATCAAGGCCGTATTCCGCGACAACATCACCTTCAGCCCGTCGAATGCGCTCGAGAAGATCACCCCGACCGGCGAGGAAGCCAACGCGGTGCTGGCCTCCTACGGCTTCGCGCTGAACCGCACGCTGGTCAACGAGGACGAGCCCGCCCACATGCCGCGGCGTCGCGCGCTGATGGACCCCTTCACGCCCGAGGCGCTGAAGCACCACGAGCCGATGGTGCGCGAGCTGGCGCGCGAGTACGTCGATCGCTTCATCGACGACGGCAAGGCCGACCTCGTCGACCAGATGCTGTGGGAGATTCCGCTCACGGTGGCGCTGCACTTCCTCGGCGTGCCCGAGGAAGACATGGACACGCTGCGCAAATATTCCATCGCGCACACCGTCAACACCTGGGGCCGCCCGAAGCCCGAGGAGCAGGTGGCCGTTGCGCACGCGGTCGGCAACTTCTGGCAGTACGCCGGCAAGGTGCTCGCCAAGATGCGGCAGGACCCCGACGCGCCCGGCTGGATGCAGTACGGCATCCGCAAGCAGATGCTGCACCCCGAGGTGGTGACCGACTCGTACCTGCACTCGATGATGATGGCCGGCATCGTGGCCGCCCACGAGACCACCGCCAACGCCACGGCCAATGCGGTGAAGCTGCTGCTGCAGCACCCGCACGTGTGGCGCGAGCTGTGCGAAGACCCGGGGCTCATTCCCAACGCGGTGGAAGAGTGTCTGCGCCACAACGGCTCGGTGGCCGCATGGCGCCGGCTGGTCACCAAAGACACGCAGATCGACGGCGTCGACCTGCCCGCGGGCTCGCGCCTGCTGATCGTCACCTCGTCGGCCAACCACGACGAGGGGCACTTCGCCGATGCCGACCTGTTCGACATTCGCCGCGACAACGCCAGCGACCATCTCACCTTCGGCTACGGCTCGCACCAGTGCATGGGCAAGAACCTGGCGCGCATGGAGATGCAGATCTTCCTGGAGGAGTTCAAGCGCCGGCTGCCGCACATGCGGCTGTCGGAGCAGCGCTTCACCTACGTGCCGAACACCTCGTTCCGAGGGCCCGAGCACCTGTGGGTGGAGTGGGACGCGGCCGCCAACCCCGAGCGCGCGAACAAGGGCCTGCGCGACGTGCAGGTGCCGGTGCGCATCGGCGAGCCCTCGGCGCATTCGATCGCTCGGCCCGTGGTGGTCGAGAGCGTGACGCCGGTGGCCGATGGCGTCGTCAGGCTGCGCCTGGCGTCGCCCGACGGCAAGCCGCTGCCGCGCTGGACGCCCGGCTCGCACATCGATGTCGAATGCGGCACGCCCGAGCTGTCGCGCCAGTACTCACTGTGCGGCGACCCTGACGAGGCTGGCGTGTTCGAGATCGCCGTGCTCCGCGAGCCCGAAGGGCGGGGCGGCTCGTCGTGGGTGCATGCGAGCGTGAAGGCTGGCGACCGGCTGCGCATTCGCGGCCCGCGCAACCACTTCAGGCTCGACGAGTCGCTGAAGAAGGCGATCTTCATCGCCGGCGGCATCGGCATCACGCCGGTGAGTGCGATGGCGCGGCGCGCGAAGGCGCTCGGCATGGACTACGAACTGCACTACAGCGGCCGCAGCCGCGGGAGCATGGCCTTCGTCGACGAACTGGCCGCGCTGCATGGCGAGCGCCTGCACGTGCATGCCGCCGACGAGGGAAGGCGCAACGACCTGCAGGCCTTGCTCGCGCAGCCCGTACCCGGCGCTCAGGTCTACGCCTGCGGTCCTTTGCGCATGCTCGAGGCGCTGGAGAGCTGCTGCGCCGTCTGGCCCGAAGGCGCGTTGCGCGTGGAGCATTTCGAATCCACGCTGGCCACGCTCGATCCGACGAAGGAACACGCCTTCGAGGTGGAGCTGAAGGACTCCGGCCTCGTCCTCACCGTGCCGCCCGACCAGACCTTGCTGACCGCGCTGCGCGCCGCGAACGTCGACGTGCAGAGCGATTGCGAAGAGGGCCTGTGCGGATCGTGCGAAGTGCGCGTGCTCTCCGGCAAGGTCGACCACCGCGACGTGGTGCTCACTCGGGTGGAGCGCGACGCCAACACCAAGATGATGGCCTGCTGCTCGCGCGCCTGCGAGGGGCGGCTGGTGCTGGAGCTCTGATGCTTCAGGTGGCGAGCGGCATGCGCAGCGCCACCCGGGTTTCGCCGGGGCGCGACTGCAGATGCAGCTCGGCGCCGAGGCGGCGGGCTCGCGTGCGCAGGCTGCGCAATCCGGCGCCTGCCGTCTGGCCCTCGACCGCGAAACCACGTCCGTCGTCGCGCACGCTGAGCTGCAACTCGGCGCCCGCGCGTGCCACGGTCACGTCCACGCGCCGGCTCGCGCTGTGCTTGAGCACGTTGGTCAGCGCCTCCTGAAGGAAGCGCATCAGGTCCAGGCTCTGTGAAGGCGGCAGCTCCAGCGTGTCGATGCCCGACACCTGCCAGCGGCAGTCGATGCCGTTGGCGTCGAGCAGCTCCGAGCTGCGGTGGCGCAGCGGCACCAGCAGTTCGCCGAGCGCGCGGGCGCCGTCGTCGCGGCCGGTGGCGTCGATGATGAGCCGCAGGTCGTCGCGCAGGCGCTTGAGCATGGCGAGCAGCTCCGGCGCGCTGAGGTTCTCGGGCTTGCGCTCCAGCGTCGCGATGCTGCCCACCAGCATGCCGCCGAGCCCGTCGTGCAGGTCGCTCACCAGGTTCACGCGCTCGCCGATGCGCGCGTGCGCCAGCTCCAGCGCGTGCTGCTGGGCCAGCGTGGCGGCGAGCTCGGCCTTGGCCGCGTTCACTTCCTCGATCAGCTCGGTGTTGAAGTTCTCGATGCGCCGCAGGCTCTGCGCGAATCGTGCGGCCTGCGTCAGCGCCATGCCCAGCAGCAGCACGTACGACGACATGTTGGTGTAGTAGATGTTGCTGTCGATCACCTGCGTGAACACCAGCAGGTCGTGCGCGCCCGTCACCGCCGAGATCGCCATGAAGGGCGCGATGGAGCGCACCGGGCTGCCGCGATGGCGCCAGCCGTACACGATGGCGCTGCTGTTCACCACGATGATCGTGAGGCCGCCCACCAGCGTCCAGATGGCCCGGTGCGCGGCGAGCGAGGGCTCGGGCGCCAGCCACAGGTCGAGCACGCCGGCCAGCGCCACCAGCGCAGCCGCGCCTTCGAGCCGGGGCAGGCGGCGCCCGCAGTAGCGCAGCACGAACAGCAGGTACGACACGCTGAACACCAGCAGCAAAGAGGTGTTGAGCGCCTGCCAGTGGTGGTTGGAGCCGAACGGCCAGGGGCTGGTCGCGATCTGGTTGTAGGCGAACAGAAGCCACAGCACCGACATCACGGCGAACCAGCCGTAGGCCGTCTCGCGCCGGCGCAGCCACCACCAGGCCGCGAAGAAAGCCGAGACCGCCGCGCTGACCGCCAGGCCCAGCACCTGCAGGTCACGCCGTACCAGCCGCTCTCGCTCGAAGCGCGACTGCATGGCAGCCGGCTCGCCGATCTCTACCGGCCCCAGCCCCGCCTGGTAGGGCGCCAGCCCCGACACGCGCACCAGCAGCGTGTTGGTGCCCGGCTTCAGCAGCGGCGGCGCGAGCAGCCAGTAGCGCGGCGTGTTCCAGGCGCGCGTGAGCGGCTCGACCAGGCTGTCGTCGCGCGAGATCGTCGTGCCGTTGAGCGAGACCTCGCCGGCCATGTTCAGGTAGTTCAGCAGCAGGCCGGTTTCATGTACCTGCGCGGACTGCTCCCACGTGAGGCGGTACCAGACAACGCCGTCGAAGCCGGGCCAGCGGCCGGCCCAGCTGTCGGGCAGGGTCACGGGCGTCCAGCCTTCGGCGGGCGGGGACGTGTCGTTCCAGCCGGTGCCGCGCACGGCCTCCACGCTCAATTCGGGTGCTGCGGCCCGGGCCCAGGCCGGGCAGACCGCGAGAAGCAGGAGGATCGCGCCCGTCAGCGCAGCAAGCCATGCCTTCGCGCCTCGAAGACCGCTTCGGTGCGCGAGCTGACGGCGAGCTTGCGGTAGATGTTCTTGGTGTGGCATTCCACGGTCAGTCTGGAGATCGAGAGCGACTCGGCCATGTCGCGGTTGCTCAGGCCCTGGGATACGAGCTCGAGTATCTTGCGCTCGCGGCGCGTCAGCGCGGCCGGGGCGTCGGCCGCCGTGGCGTTGCCGGCGGGCGGCGCCGGTGCGTCCGCCGGCGGCTGGTGCGCCGCCAGCCAGGCGAGGATGTGGCGCGCGATGCTCGGATCGATGGGCGCGCCGCCCTGCTCGATGCTGCGCAGCGCGATGCCCAGTTCGACGTCGTCGCGCTCCTTCAGCAGGTAGCCGATGGCGCCGGCCCGCAGCGCCGCGAAGATGATCTCCTCCGTTCGCCAGGCCGAGATCACCACCGCCGGAATGGCCGGGCGGTGCGCCTGCAGCCAGCCGATGAGCTCCACCCCGCTGCCGTCGGGCAGGCCGATGTCCACCAGCACCAGGCCGTAGTCGTGTTCGTCGAGCAGCTGGCGGGCGCCGGCCACGCTGTCCGTCACCGAGATGCGGTTCTCGTCGCAGCCGAGCGTCGACAGCACGTAGCGCAGGCGTTCCTGCATTGCCGGGTCGTCCTCGACGATCAGCGTGGGGCTCAGCGAGACGGGTTCGGCGTCTTCCAGGGGGGAGGGGGACATGCGGCGGATTTTTCGGCCAACCTGACGCGGCGGGTGGAACGTATTTACTTATTTTCCCGGTTTGCTGCCAACTATTGCCGCGGAGGCCTGCACATGATCAGGTACGCCGAGTCGGTGACCGGCTCACGGTGCTCCGCGGCGCCCCGGAAGCCCAGCCGTTCGTAGAAAGCCACGCTGCGTGGCGTGAAGGTTTCCAGGAAGCAGGGCACGCCTGCCTCGTCGGCCTCGGCCAGCGTCCGCGCCAGCAGCCTGGCGCCCAGCCCGCGCCCCTGCGCGGCCGGCGAGATGCCGAGGATCGACAGGTACCAGGCGTCTGCCGGCACCACGGCCGGCGAGCGCTCGGCCATGAAGTCGACGATGCGGCGGTAGTTGTCGAGGCCCCGGGGGCCCAGCGTGGCGGCGAGGTATTCGCTCTTTGCCGCCGACTCGGCCGCGTCGACTGCTTCCGACCGAGGCAGCAGCCAGGCCGCCGCGCCGAACCGGGAGTCTTCGGCCGTGAGGTAGCGGCCGGTGCGCGCGGCCTCGCCCAGCGAGTAGGCGAAGTAATCGGCGAGTACTGCCTTGCGGGAGAGCATGTCGTGCTCGAAGTCGACGGAGATCGCCAGGTAGAACGGATCGACGATCAGGGCGTCGGCCAGCGCGGGTGCTGACGGGAAGTCGGGCTGCATGCGGAATCGGCAAGGTTCGGGAATGACCCGGGCGATTCTAGGGAGCCAGGCTTGCCCGGCCTTACGCCGGTATTAGTCGAGCGTGACGCCGCCGCTCAGGTTCAGCACCGCGCCCGTCATCGCACCGGCGCCTTCGGAAGCCGCGAACAGCGCCGCAGCCGCCATCTGGTCGAGCGAGGGCAGCCGCTTCACCAGCAGGCCGGGTGGATTGGCCGCGAGCATCTGCTCGACCGTGAGCCCCATGCTCTCCGCCGCCGGGCGGAACACCTCGCGGGCGTGCGAGCCGGCGGTCACTGCCTCGGGAATGGCGTGCGAGCGGATGCACACCGTGCGGATGTTGAAGGCAGCCAGCTCGCCCGCCATGTGGCGCGAGAGCGCCTCAACGCCCGCGCAGGCCACCGCATGGCCCAGGTAGCCCGGGCCGGGCAGGCGCGAGGCCGGCGTCGACACCGAGAGGATCACGCCACCGCCGCGCTTCGCCATGTGCGGCGCGACGGCCCTGGCCGTGAGAAAGCAGGCGCGGGTGTATGCATGCACGGGCAGGAAGAAGTCTTCCAGCGGCAGCGCCGACAGCGGCGTGCCCTGCACGTGCATGACGCCGATGGCGTTGAGCGCGATGTCGATGCCGCCGGTGCGGTCGGCCACCCCGGCGGCGTGGCGGAGCATGGCCTGCTCGTCGAGCGCGTCGACCACTGCTGCCTCGGCGTGCCCACCCGCGGCTGCGATGGCGCTCAATGCCGCGTCGAGCCTGGCGCGGTTACGCCCCGTGATGAACACCCGGGCGCCTTCACGCGCAAAGGCGCGGGCCACCGCGCCGCCGATGGCACCGCCGCCACCGTGAACCACCACGCACTTGTCCTTGAATGCCTGCGACATCGTCTTTTTCTCCTCGGATTGCCGCCCGCGACATGCGGGCGTTCCAACCAAGGACGCGGGGCGACGGCCCGACCCGACACCGCCGGCCGATTTTTTTCAGACCTGCGGAATGCGCGCCGGAATCACGCCCGGGTCGTACCAGGTGACCGGCCGGATCTCGAACACGCCGCCCTCGAAGGCCAGTCGGTGCGCGGCGTGCGTCGCTTCCTCGACGGACTCGCACTCCACGATGTAGATGCCCATCAGCTGCTCCTTCGTCTCGGCGAAGGGGCCGTCGGTGACCAGCGGGTGCATGTCGCCCGCCCGGCGCACGGTGGTGGCCACGTTCGGCATCAGCCGCAGCACCGTGCCGAGCTTGCCCTGCGTCTGCAGGTCGTCGCGCAGGTCTGTGTGGCGCTCGAGCATTTCCTCTTCGATGCCGGGTTCCCAGGCGGCCACCGCGGATTCGGAACCGTAGATGAGGATGGAATAGAGCATGGTCTTCCTTTTTTGGGGCGTGGTTCGTGGAGGGAGATCAGTCCGGCGCGCCGAGGCGGTCGAGCATCGCGCGGATGTGTGCGGCCTCGGCGGCGGTTCGGGCCAGGCCCAGGGCACGCGCGAAGGAGGCACGGGCCTCGCCGGTGCGCTCCAGCTGCATCAGCAGCGCGCCCTGCAGTCCGTGGAAGTGAAAGTAGCTGTCCAGCGCGTTGGCCAGCGGCTCCGTCAGCGTCAGCGCGACTTGCGGCCCGTGCAGCTTGTGCACCGCCACCGCGCGGTTCAGCGTGACCACCGGCGAGGGCTGCAGGGCTTCGAGCGCGGCATACAGGCGATCGATCTCGGCCCAGTTCGTGTCTTCGGGGCGTGCAGCCTGCGCGTGGGTGGCGGCAATGGCGGCCTGCAGCTGGTAAGGCCCGGGCCTGCGCTGCCGCAGCGCGCCTTCGACCAGCGCGAGGCCCTCACTGATGAGTGCACGGTTCCAGCGTGCGCGGTCCTGGTCTTCGAGCAGCACGACCATGCCGCCGGCATCGAGCCGCGCATCGGCGCGCGCATGCTGCAGCAGGAGCAGGGCGGCCAGGCCCATCAGCTCGGGCTCGCCGGGGAACAGCTCCAGCAGCAGCCGCGCGAGGCGTATCGCCTCTTCGCACAGCGCGGTGCGCACATGCTCGTCGCCGCCGCTGGCCGAGTAGCCTTCGTTGAACAGCAGGTAGACCGTGGTGCACACGGCCGCCAGCCGCTCGTCGCGCTCGCGCCGGCCCGGCGTGTCGAAGGGAATGCCGGCCGAGGCCACGCGCTTCTTGGCGCGGGTGATGCGCTGTTCCATGGCGCTCTCGCCGACCAGGAAGGCACGCGCGATCTCGCGCACCGACAGGCCCGAGACGATGCGCAGCGCCAGCGCGATCTGCTGCGTCAGCGGCAACTCGGGGTGGCAGCAGACGAACAGCAGGCGCAGCACGTCGTCGCGGTAGTGCGCCTGGTCGAGCTGCTCGACGAGCGCGGCTTCAACGTCGTCGAGGTCGGAGACGAGCGTGTCGTCTTCGGGCAGCGGTTCGTGCTGGCCGCGCCGGCGCACTTCGTCGAGCGCCGCGTTGCGCCCCACGAAGATCAGCCAGGCCAGCGGGTCGCGCGGCGGGCCGCTCCCGGGCCAGTGCCGAAGGGCGCGCAGGCTGGCTTCCTGGAAGGCCTCCTCCGCCGTGTCGAGCTCGCGGAAGTAGCGCAGCAACGCGGCCACCGCGCGCGGACGCGAGGCGGTCAGCGTGGTGGCGATCCAGGCGGTGTCGTCGTCGGTCATGCAGCGCGCTTGTTTGTCCTTCGTTCCTGCTCACCCAAGGACGCACCAGTATGCGTCGCGCCGACACGCTCGGCAAAATCGGACGCACTTTCCTCACCGAGAAACAAGAAATGGAGCAATGCGAATGACGCTGGCAATGAGCTGGAGCGAATGGGCCGATCACGACGGCATCGGCCTGGCCGAACGGGTCCGCAAGGGCGAAGTGACGGCGGCGGAGCTGGCCGCGCAGGCGGCGGCCGGTATCGCGAGGCTCGATCCGCAACTCGACGCGGTCGTCGAGGTCTTCGACGACGTGGTGGCCGATCCGCTGAAGGACGGCATGAACCCCGGGGGCGTGTTCGCGGGCCTGCCCTACCTGATGAAGGACCTCGGTCCCACGCTGAAGGGCCGGCTGCAGGAGTTCGGCTCGATGATGATGCAGGGCCATCGCCCGGCGGCCGACAGCTTCCTCACGCAGCAGCTGCGCAAGGCGGGCCTGAACATCGTGGGCCGCAGCACCACGCCGGAATTCGGCGTGTGCAGCTCGGCCGAGAACGCATTCCACGTCACGCGCAATCCCTGGGACCTCGCATACACCACCTGCGGCTCATCGGCCGGCACGGCGGCGATCGTGGCTGCCGGCGTGCTGCCGCTGTCGCATGCCACCGACGGCGGGGGCTCCATCCGCATTCCGGCGGGCGTGAACGGCAACATCGGGCTGAAGGTGTCGCGCGGCGTGTTCTCGCTGGCGCCGGGGCTGTCGGACCTTTCGGGGCTGGTGTCGATCCAGGGCTGCCTCAGCCGCACGGTGCGCGACACGGCCGCCTTCGTCGACCATTGCCGCGGCGGCGCGCCCGGCGAGTTCATGCCCTTCTGGTCGCCGGACGAGCCGTACAGCGAACTCATCAAGCGCGACCCGGGCCGCCTGCGCATTGCGCTGTCGCACGAGTGGGGCGACTTCCGCGCCACGCCGCATTTCGTCGCCGAGCTGGAGCGCGCGGGCAGGTTCCTCGAAGGGCTTGGCCACCATGTCGAGTGGGTGCTGCCGGAGGTGGACTTCCGTACGGCCTTCGACGCCCAGACCACCTGCTACATCAGCAACTTCGCGCAGGTCATCGACGGCCACCTGCACCGGCTGGGCCTGGAGCGTCCGCCGGCCGAGCTGCTGGAGCCGATCAACATCAAGATCTGGGAGGCCGGGCTGCACACCTCGTACACCGAGCGCGCGAAGATGCAGGCGGTGTTCAACAGCACCTCGCGCGCCTTCGGCGATTTCTTCCAGCGCTGGGACATCATCCTCACGCCGATCACCGCGCTGCCCACGCCCAAGGTGGGCACCAGCGAGTACCTCACGACCAGCACGAATCCCTCGGTCTACGACTGGTTCGCCAACCTCTGGAAGAACTTCGCGTACACGCCGCTGGCCAACCTGTGCGGCATGCCGGGCATTTCGCTTCCGATGGCGGCGCAGGAAAACGGGCTGCCGCTGGGCATCCAGGCGCAGGCGGCCCAGGCGAACGACGGGTTGCTGCTGCAGCTGGCCGCGCAGATCGAGCGGGCGCTCGGGGGCAAGTGGAACGCGGGCCGCAGGCCGGGAGTGCACGTCACGCAGGCGTGACGGGGCTGCAGCCGCTCAGAGCAGGTTGCGCAGCGCGGCCTCGATGGCCGCGGCCGTCGCCAGCGGCTTTTCCATCGGGAACAGGTGGGTGCCATCCATCATCGCGATGCGGCCCTTGGTGACCTGCTGGGTCATGGTCATGCCCACGCGCTTCATCTCGGCCGACTGGCGCCCGCCGATGAAGGCGGCCTTGCACTTGAGCGGGTGCGCGCGCAGCAGTGCGCCGAGGTTGTGGGGCAGGGTGTTGTAGATGGCGGTTTCCACGTCGCGGTCGAAGCTCAGCGCGCGGGTGTCTTCCGCATCGAAGGTGCCGTGGTCGATGTAGTCGTGCAGCACCTGCTCGTCCCACTTCGCGAAGGCCTTCTTGCTGCGGAAGTGCTCGAACACCGCCTCGCGGTGCTCCCAGCTGTTCTTGCGCTTGCGGCTGATGGCGCCGGGCGAAATGCTCTTCATGAGCGGCGTGCGCTTGACCACGTTGAGCGTGTTCGCGCGCCAGCCGCCGAGGATCGGCGAGTCGATCAGCAACACGCCGCGCGCCAGCTCGGGGTGCTGCGCGGCGCACATCAGGCTCAGGAATCCGCCGAGCGAATGGCCGATGAGGAACACCGGGCCGCCCGCGCGGTCGGCGCGAGCCTTGGCGAAGTCGGCCAGCTGCTGCACCAGGTGCGGCCAGTTGTCGGTGACGGGGTACTTCGGGTCGTGCCCGAATTTCTCGATGGCATCGACCTCGAAGCCGCGGTTGCGCAGGCTGTCGAGGACGACGCGGTAGGTGCTCGCGGGAAAGCTGTTGCCGTGCGAGAAGACGACGGGGGGCATCACGGCCGCCGCCGGGCCGCCCCAAGGCGGCCGAGCCTCCCCCTCGGGGGGGGGAGAAGCACACGAAGTGGCAAGCCGGGGGGCATCATTTCAGATCAGCTTTTCGTCGGGAGTCGAGATCTTGCGCAGCGCGCTGTGGCGCGTGGCCGGCATCTTCAGCGGGTGCTCGGTCTGGCTGTCGTCCCACACCGGGTCTTCGATGCTGTCGAACACCTCGCGCAGCTTCTGGCCCCAGCTGTTGTGCACCATGCGGTAGTAGGGGTTGTCGGCGTCGATGCAGATCACGCGGTCGGTCTCGAGCTTGTTGGCCTCGTACACCACCAGGTCGAGCGGCAGGCCGACCGACAGGTTCGACTTCATGGTCGAGTCCATCGACACCAGCGCGCACTTGGCGGCTTCGTCGAGCGGCGTCTCGGGCGTGAGCACGCGGTCGAGCACGGGCTTGCCGTACTTCGACTCGCCGACCTGGAAGTAGGGCGTCTCGGTGGTGGCCTCGATGAAGTTGCCGGCCGCGTAGACCAGGAAGAGGCGCATGCCCTCGCCCTTGACCTGCCCGCCGAAGATGAAGGAGACGTTGAAGTCCAGCCCCGCGTGCTTGAGCGCCTCGGCGTCGCGGTCGTACACGTGGCGCACGGCCGAGCCCAGCACGCGCGCGGCGTCGAACATGCTCTTGGCGTTCCAGATGGTGATGGGATCGCCCTGGGAGCCGTCTTCGCGGGTTTCGCGCAGTTCCTCGATCTGGAGGATTTCGCGTACCGACTGCGAGATGCTCAGGTTGCCCGAAGAGAGCAGCACCATGACGCGGTCGCCCGGCTGCTCGTACACGATCATCTTGCGGAATGTGCTGATGTGGTCCACGCCCGCGTTGGTGCGCGAGTCGGAGAGAAACACCAGGCCGGCGTTGAGTTTGATGCCTAAGCAGTAAGTCATGGGTTCAGGTTCATCTGGCATGAACTGTGCCGGGTCATGCGGCGCCGAGTTCACGTTTGTTCAGTTTCTGAAGGGCATACAAGGCATCGAGGGCCTCGCGCGGGCTCATCGTGTCGGGGTCGAGCGCGGCCAGCGCGGATTCTACGGCGCTGGCCATGGGTGTTTCGGCCACCGGGGGCGGTGCGAACAGGTCGACTTGTGCACGAGTTTGCGCATGTTGCGATTCAAGTGCCTCCAGCGCCTGCCGCGCATGGTTGACCACCGCCGCGGGCATGCCCGCCAGCCGCGCCACCTGGATGCCGTAGCTCTTGCTGGCCGGGCCGGGCTGCATTTCGTGCAGGAACACGATGTCGCGGCCCGCTTCGGTGGCGCTCACGTGCATGTTCACCGCGCCGTGGTGCGTGGCCGGGAACTCGGTCAGCTCGAAATAGTGCGTGGCGAACAGCGTGAAGGCCTTGCTGCGGTCGTGCAGCTGGGCGGCGATGCCGGCGGCCAGCGCCAGGCCGTCGAAGGTGCTGGTGCCGCGGCCGATCTCGTCCATCAGCACCAGCGATTGCGCTGTGGCGCTGTGCAGGATCTGCGCGGCCTCGGTCATTTCGAGCATGAAGGTCGACTGCGCGTTGGCCAGGTCGTCCGCCGCGCCTATGCGGGTGTGGATGGCATCGATGGGGCCCAGCCGGCAGGCGGCAGCCGGCACATGCGAGCCGATGGAAGCCAGCAGCACGATGATCGCCACCTGCCGCATGTACGTCGACTTGCCGCCCATGTTGGGGCCGGTGATGACCTGCATGCGCTGCTGCGGCCCGAGCTGCGTGTCGTTGGCGATGAATCCGCCCGATGACTTCTCGGCCAGCCGTGCTTCCACCACCGGGTGGCGGCCCTGCTGGATCTCGATGCAGGGGTGCGACACGAAGCTCGGCGCGCGCCAGTGCAGCGTGTGCGAGCGCTCGGCCAGCGCGCACAGCGCGTCGAGCGTGGCGATGCCGCCCGCCAGCTGCGTGAGCGCGGGCACCGAGGGCTGCAGCGCGTCGAGCAGTTGCTCGTAGAGCCACTTCTCGCGGGCCAGGGCGCGGTCTTGTGCGCTCAGGGCCTTGTCCTCGAAGGCCTTCAGCTCGGGCGTGATGAAGCGCTCGGCGTTCTTCAGCGTCTGGCGGCGGCGGTAGTTGTCGGGCACCTTCGAGAGCGCACTTTGCGTTACCTCGATATAGAAGCCGTGCACGCGGTTGAACTGCACGCGCAGGTTGCTGATGCCGGTGCGCTCGCGTTCGCTGACTTCGAGCTTCAGCAGGAAGTCGTCGCAGTTCTCGCTGATGGCGCGCAGCTCGTCGAGCTCGGCGTCGTGGCCGGTGGCGATCACGCCGCCGTCGCGCACCAGTGCGGACGGATCGGGCTTGATGGCGCTTGTCAGCAGGTCGGCGCAGCCGGGCGGCGGGGCGAGCCGCTGCGCGATCTGGCCCAGCAGAGCGGCCGAGGCCGGCAGCATCGGCGCGAGCTGCTCCGCTTTCGATAGCGCGAGGCGCAGCGCCAGCAGCTCGCGCGGGCGCACCTGGCGCAGCGCGATGCGCGCCGCGATGCGTTCCACGTCGCTCGTGTTCTTGAGCTGCTCGCGCAGCGTGCGCCAGGGCGCCGCCGTGGTGCCAGGCACCGTGGCCTGCAGCGCGCCGATGGCCTCGAGCCGGGCCTGCGCCTCTGAACGGTCGCGCCGTGGCGAGAGCAGCCAGCGTTTCAGCAGCCGGCTGCCCATGCCCGTCATGCAGGTGTCGAGCAGAGAGAACATGGTGGGCGAGTCTTCGCCGCGCAGCGTCTGCACCAGTTCAAGGTTGCGGCGCGTGGTGGGCGGCAGTTCGATCAGGTCGCCGTCGCGCTCCACCGAGAGGCGCTGCACGTGCGAGAGCGCGCGGCCCTGCGTGTGCTCGGCGTAGCCCAGCAGCGCGGCCGCCGCGGCATGCGCGTTGGTCAGTGATTCAGCGTTCCAGGCGGCGAGACTGTTGCTGCCCATCTGCTCGGCCAGCTTGCGCTCGCCCAGGCCGCCGTCGAATTGCCATGCCGGGCGGCTGGACAGCGTGAAGGGCGTGGCGCTGCGCGCGGCCTTCAGGCGCTGCTCGAAGGCGGGCGTGACTTCGGCGCTGTACAGCAGTTCGCTCGGCGCGATGCGGGCGATCCAGGCTTCGAGCGCGTCGGCCGGGCACTCGGCCAGCCGCAATTCGGCGCCGGTCACGCTGAGCCAGGCCAGCCCGCAGAAGTTGCGCGAGCCCGCGTGCACGGCGAGCAGCAGCGAATCGCTCTTGTCGTTGAGGAGTTCGGTGTCGGTCAGCGTGCCGGGCGTGACCACGCGCACCACCTTGCGCTCGACCGGGCCCTTGCTTGCGCCGACTTCGCCCACCTGCTCGCAGATGGCGACCGACTCGCCCAGCTTGATGAGGCGGGCCAGGTAGGTGTCGACCGAGTGGAAGGGCACGCCGCACATCACCACCGGCTGGCCGGCCGACTGGCCGCGCTGGGTGAGCGTGATGTCGAGCAGGCGCGCGGCCTTCTCGGCGTCGGCCCAGAAGAGTTCGTAGAAATCGCCCATCCGGTAGAAGAGCAGGGTGTCCGGATGGTCGGCTTTGAGGCCCAGGTACTGGGCCATCATGGGAGTGTGTCCAGAGAGGTCTGGCTTGTTCATTTCAATCAATCGCTTGCGATCCATGCCGCCGGTGTCCGGGGCAGGGTAGAGACATTGCCTGGCATTTTCCGCATGGCCCGTGCCGTTCTCCGCTCATTCCGCACGGTGGCCGCCCTCGAGCGGCCACTGCCGGGTCTTGAGCATGAACAGCTCGAACAGGCCGGGTGCCATCGAGCGGTCGCCCGCCTCCCACTGCTGCCATCCGCGCAGCGACGCCTGTACCGTCTGCGCCGCTTCCGTCTGCGTGAGGCCGGCGGCAATGCGGGCGTCGCGGACGGCGGCGGGTGCCGGGCTGGATGGCTTGTTCGGGGAGGGCATGGGGAGCGTGGCGCCGCGGCGCGTGCGGACACGGATGAAAGTGCCGCGGGCATTCTACGTTCAATGCGCGTATCTCCAGGCCGTTGCGCCGGCGCCGGACGCACCCTCAGGCATCTGCGAACTCTTCCTCGCTCACGGCGCGATTGCGCCCGCTTTCCTTGGCCTTGTACAGCGCGCGATCGGCGGCTTCGACGAGCAGCTGTTCCGGCTCGTCCGAGTGCCGGGCTTCCAGCGCTGCAACGCCGATGCTGACCGTGACCCGTCCTTGCGGGCTGGCGCTGTGCGGGATGTCGAGCGCGAGGACCTGGGCGAGTATCTGTTCGGCGACCTTCCGCGCGCCCGGCAGGTCGCTGCGGGGCAGGACCACCGCCAGCTCCTCGCCGCCGTAGCGCGCCACCAGGTCGCCCGGGCGCCTGGCGCTGCGCCTCAATGCCGTGGCGACCGCCTTCAGGCACTGGTCGCCGGCCACGTGGCCGTATGCGTCGTTGAAGCGCTTGAAGTAGTCCAGGTCCAGCAGCAGGAGCGACAGGGCCGTGCCCTCCCTGGCCGCGCGGCGGCACTCGTGCGCCAGCACCTCGTCGAAGCTGCGGCGGTTGGCCAGGCCGGTGAGCTGGTCCTGCGTGGCCAGGACCTCCAGCCGGCGGTTGGCCCGCAGCAGGTCTTCTCGCGCGGCCAGCAGCGAGGCCTCGGCGCTGATGCGGCGCTGGATGTTGACGATCAGCCGCCAGCCCACGGCGGCAACGATCGCCAGCAAGGCCCCCACCACGCCGATCGTCAGCAGCGCCTGGTGCCTCCAGGCCTTCAGCGCCTCGTCGCGGCCGAGCGCCACGGTGGTCAGCACCGGGTAGCGGTCGCTCTTGCGGAAGGCGTAGAGCCGCTTCATTCCGTCGATGCTGGAGCGGAACGACGCGGTGCCCGAGGTGCCGCCGAAGTGGCGCTGGAAATTGGCCGATCCGGAAAAATCGAGCCCGATGGCCTTTTCGCTGTAGGGATAGAGCACCAGCATCTGCCCATGGTTGGTGCTCAGGCCGATGGTGCCGGTGCCGGGGAGCGCGATGGTCCCGAACGCACGCAGGAAGTTCTGCAGGCCCAGGCCGGCGACGACGACACCGGCGAACCGGCCCTCGGCGTCCTCCAGGCGCCGGCTGACCGTGATTCCCCATTCGCCGGTGAACGGATTGCGGATCGGCGGGCTGATGAGAACGTCGTTCGAGCGGTTTTCCCGGTGGTGGATGAAGTACGCCCGGCTGGCGCTGTTGATGCCCTTCGTGAGGGGCCCCTTGGAATACATCAGCCAGTCGCCCCCGGCATCGAGGACGGCCAGGCCGTCGAGCTGGTCGAGCAGGCGCTTCTGGCGCTCGACCAGCGACTGCACGCGCTGCAGCCGCTCCGGCTCGTCGCCTTCGCCCTTCAGCGTCTCGGCCACGCCCTGCAGAAGCATGTCGCTCTGGGTGAAGACGCCCTCGGCGTAGATGTTCAGCGCATTGGCCAGGTTGAGATTGTTGGTGTCGGCCGCGGCCAGCGTCTGGTCGCGCGACGCGTACAACTGCCAGCCCGTGGCCGCCGACACCGAAAGCATGACGGCCAGCAGCAGGGACTTCGCGAGGCGAACGTCCCGTCTCACTTGAGCACTCCCTCGAACGAGGCTGTTTCCATGACTTTCCGCTCCCTGTCTGTCTTTCTGCGCAGCGTCGGTGGCGCGCTGCTCGTCTTCTCGTTTTGTTCTCATCCGCCAGGCAAATCGACCCGCACTCTATACGACCTGGCTGAAGCGGCGGTGGCGAAGCAGTGGGCCGGTGGGGGCTTGCGGCCCTCGTGGCACCATCGGCGGCTTTCGCCAACGTGAACTCCGGGAGATACCGATGCTGATCAATTGCGTCGCCTATGAAAACGGCTCCAAGCTCGCCGACATCTCGGTCGAGGACATCAGCGACTACATCGGCCGGCCGGGCTGCTTCGTGTGGGTGGCGCTGAGCGATGCGTCCGCCGAAGAGCTGAAAGTGATGCAGCAAGAATTCGGCCTGCATCCCCTGGCGGTGGAAGACGCCCAGCATGGCCACCAGCGTCCGAAGATGGAGGAGTACGGCGACTCGCTCTTCGTCGTCATGCACCTGGTCGAGCCTTCGGAGGAGGGCGAGCACTGCACCAACGTGGGCGAGGTTGACGTGTTCGTCGGCGCCAACTACGTGCTGTCGGTGCGCAACCGCAGCAAGCAGGGCTTCCTGGGCGTGCGCGAGCGCTGCGAGCGTGAGCCGGATCTGTTGCGCCACGGCGCGGGCTTCGTGCTCTATGCGCTGATGGACGCGGTGGTCGACCGCTACTTTCCGGTGATCGACGCGCTGGAGGTGGAGCTGGAAGCCATCGAGCAGCAGATCTTCGGCCAAGGCGGCGCGGCGCGCGACAAGATCAGGCAGCTCTACGACCTGAAGCGGCGCAGCATGGTCCTCAAGCGCGCGGTGGCGCCGCTGCTGGAGGCTGCGGGCAAGATGCACGGCGGGCGGGTGCCGCAGATCTGCATGAGCTCGCAGGAGTATTTCCGCGACGTGGGCGACCACCTGGGGCGCATCAACGCATCGATCGACGCCGTGCGCGACACCATCGGCACGGCGATACAGGTGAACCTGTCGATGGTCACCATCGAGGAAAGCGAAGTCACCAAGCGCCTTGCCGCCTGGGCCAGCATCTTCGCGGTGTGCACCGCTTTCGCGGGCATCTGGGGAATGAACTTCGAGAACATGCCGGAGCTGAAATTCCGCTATGGCTACGGGGTGGCGCTGGGGCTGATCGTCAGTACCTGCGGCTATCTCTATTACCGGTTCAGGCGTGCCGGGTGGCTTTGAGGGTGAGGCCGCTAAGGCTCAACTAATAAACATGTAGATAATCGAGTCCCTTATGAAAAGGGACTTCACGCAGCGCTTCGGCTTCCTGGTCAAGAGCGTGGGCAAGCTCTACAGCGAAGAGTTCGACCGCCTCGCGCGCGAACGCATCGGCCTCACAAGCGCACAGTGCCGCCTGCTGGGAGCGCTGGCGATGCGCGGCGATGAAGAACCCCTCTCGCAAGCCGAGCTCGCGCAGCGGCTCGACCTGACCCCGATGGCCGTGGCCGGCCTGTGCGATCGCATGGCCGCGGCCGGCTGGATCCGCCGCGAGCCCAGCCCGACGGACCGCCGCGTCAACAAGATCCACCTGGAACCCAGCGCCGAGAAGGCGCTCGACAGCGCGCTCGGCATCAGCGACGGGCTCAACGCCCGCGTGATGTCGGTGCTGTCGCAGGCCGAGCGCGCACAGCTGCTGGGCCTGCTCGCCCGGGTGCACGGCAGTCTCGTGGAGATCACCTCCGGCGAAGGCCGAAAGTCGTGAGCGTCGCGCCGGGAACCACCGTGCCGCACCGCGGCATGATCACCATCTCGATCATGCTGGCGACCATCATGCAGGCGCTGGACACCACCATCGCCAACGTGGCCCTGCCGCACATGCAGGGCAGCCTGCAGGCCTCGCAGGACCAGATCACCTGGGTGCTCACCTCGTACATCGTGGCCTCGGCCATCGCGCTACCGCTCACCGGCTGGCTGTGCGGGCACTGGGGGCGCAGGCGCGTGTTCATCATCTCTGTGATCGGCTTCACGGTGGCCTCGGCGCTGTGCGGGCTGGCGACCTCGCTGGTCGGCATCGTGGCCGCGCGGCTGCTGCAAGGCATCTTCGGGGCGGCGCTGGTGCCGCTGTCGCAGGCGGTGCTGCTGGACATCAACCCGCGCGAGAAGGTCGGCCAGGCCATGGCGATCTGGGGCGCGGGCATCATGGTCGGGCCCATCCTCGGGCCTCTGCTGGGTGGCTGGCTCACCGAGAACTTCGACTGGCGCTGGGTGTTCTTCATCAACCTGCCCGTGGGCATCTTCGCCTTCTGGGGTATCGCACGCTACCTGCCCGAGAGCCGGCCGCAGGGCGAGAAGCTCGACATCTTCGGCTTCGTCACGCTGAGCCTGGCCATCGGCATGCTGCAGCTCTTCCTTGACAGGGGCGAGCAGCTCGACTGGTTCGAGTCGTGGGAAATCAAGCTGGAGGCGGCCGCCGCGCTGGTGGCTTTCGGCTTCTTCGTGGTCCACACCTGGACGGTGCAGGGCGTGTCCTTCTTCGACCGCGACCTGCTGAAAGACCGCAACTTCGTCACCGGCCTGCTGTTCGCGTTCATCGTCGGCATGATCCTGTTCGCGACGATGGCGCTGCTGCCCAACTTCCTGCAGGGGCTGATGGGCTACCCGGTGGTCTACACGGGCGAGGTGACGGCGCCGCGCGGCGTGGGAACGATGATCGCGATGATCATCGTGGGGCGGCTGGTGCAGCGCATCGACGTGCGCGCGATCATGGCGGTGGGCTTCGGCCTCACGGCGTTCTCGCTCTACCAGATGACGCGGCTCACGCTGCAGATGGACAGCACGCTGATCGTCGTCTCGGGCTTCATCCAGGGGCTGGGCATCGGCTTCACCTTCGTGCCGCTTTCCACCGCCACGTTCGCCACGCTGGCGCCGAGGCTGCGCAACCAGGGCACGCCGATCTTCAGCCTGCTGCGCAACATCGGCAGCAGTGTGGGCATCTCGATCGTGCAGGCTCTCCTGACCGAAGGTTCGAGCAAGGCGCATGCGCAGATCGCGGCGACCGTGGCGCCGGGCAACGTCGCGCTGTCGACGCTGCCGCAGATGATGTCGCCCGACACCGCGACGGGGCTCGCGCTGCTGAATGCCGAGGTGACTCGGCAGGGCGCGCTGATCGGCTATCTCGACGACTTCGCCATCATGATGATCATCACGGTGCTGGCGATTCCGCTGTTGCTGCTGATCCGCAGCCCAAAGCGCAGTGCGGCGACCTCGGGACCTGCCGAAGTGCCGCACTGAAGAGGCGCGTTACTCGTCGTGCGAATCGTGCGTGGCTGCCGCGCCGCGGCGCCAGTAGCCCGAGGCCCGGGTCCACTTCGGGTTCGCGCCGCGCTCACCCACCAGGTGCGTGCGCAGCGCCTTGGCTATGGCCGATTCGCAACCCACCCACGCATGGAAGTCGCCGACTGGCAGCTGCATCGATTTCAGCGCGTCGAGCAGCACGGGGCTCAGGCCCGGTTCTGCGCCGCGGCGGTGCACCCACTTCAGCGTGAGTTCGGCCTGCGTGTCGAAGGGGATCTCGTCGGCTTCGCTGTCGACTTCGGCCAGCACCACCACGCGCGTGCCGGCGGGCAGTTCGGCCAGGCGACGCGAGATGGCGGGCAGGGCGGTGTCGTCGCCGATCAGCAGGTGCCAGTCGAACTCGGTCGGCACGATGAACGAGCCGCGCGGGCCGCCCACGCCGAGGATGTCGCCGGGCTTGGCCTGCTCGGCCCACTGTGTGGCGGGGCCGGCTTCGTGCAGCGCGAAGTCGATCTCGAGCGTGCCGGCCTTCTCGTCGTAGCGGCGCGGCGTGTAGTCGCGCATGGTCGGGCGTCCGTCGGGCCACACCGGGCCGTCGGGGCCGGCCGTGGGCAGCGTGAGCTTGCCGGCGGCGTCGGGAAAGAAGATCTTCGCGTGGTCGTCGAAACCGAGGCTGATGAAGCCCGCGAGGTCGTCGCCCGCGAGCGTGACGCGGATCAGGTGCGGCGTCACGCGCTGCACGGTTTTCACCGCGAGGCGGCGAAAGCGCAGGTCGTGGCGCACGCGGCGGGGCGTGCGGTCGGGCGCGGTGGAAGCAGATGAAGTGCTGAAGTCAGTCATTGCGGAAATCCTGTCTTGAACAGGGCGGGTTGGGATTCGGATTGCAGGCCCCTCAGATCCTTTCGATCTGCTGGGCCGCGGCGTCGAGCACCGCGGCGAACTCGTGGGCCTGCTGCTCGGTCAGCGGCGAGCCCGTCAGGCGCATGCGCATCGCAAGCTTGAGGTTCTCGATGGCGCGCGTGACCTGCGGCGGGCGTCCGCCGCGCGGGCCGGCGCCGTCGACGCCGCCGCTCATGCGGGCCATCATGGCGTTGGCCATCTCGCGGTTGGCTTCGAGGAATTCGCGGCCGCTGTCGGTGATGGTGTAGCTCTTGCGGCCGCCGTCGGCGGTTTCGACGCTGAGGTAGCCCATTTCCTCGAGCAGCGTGAGGGTGGGGTAGACCACGCCGGGGCTGGGCGCGTAGCTGCCGCCGAGGCGGTCTTCGATGGCCTTGATCAGCTCGTAGCCGTGGGACGGCTTGCTGGCAATGAGCTGCAGCAGCACGAAGCGCAGGCCGCCATGGCCGAACACGCGTCCGCCGCCACGCCCGCCGCGGTGTCCGCGGCCGCCTGAAAGGCCGTCTTCATGTTCGCCGCGGGCGGTGCGGCAGTGGTGATGGCCGAGGTGGAAATGTCTCATGTGGGGCATCCTTTCTGATGTGTATCGGAATTATTTTAGATATATCTAAAATAAAGTCAAACCGATACATGTCGGATGCCCCGGCGCAGGGCGCGCTCAGGCGGCGACGGCCCTGTGCTCCTGCAGATGTGCCAGCGTCAGGGCCTCGCCGATGTGCGACATCTGCACGGCGGCGGCTTCGGCCGAGCCTTCCGCGGCCTCGGCGACGCGCTCGAACATCTGCATTTCGTAATGGGTCACGGCCGTGGCCCAGTCGTTCTCCTGGGCCAGCGAGGCGGCGAGCTCGACGGCGTCGCGCATCGCGGCGTTCACGCCTTCGCCGCCGAACGGTGACATGACGTGCGCCGCGTCGCCCAGCAGCGTGAGTCCGCGCCGGGGCGCCCAGCAATGGCCGACCGGCAGTGCGTGGATGGGGCGTGCGACGAACTGGTCGTTGCTCGCGCGGAAGAGGTCGGTGATGGCATCGGCATAGCCGGAGAACTCGTCGATCAGCGCATTGCGCACCGTCGCGGGCGACGAGAAGTCGAAGCGCTTCGCCGCCCAGTCCACCGGCACGCGGAAGATCGCGTAGCCGCGGATATGCGCGTTGCCGTTGCGCTGGGCGATGATTTCCTTGCCGTCGCCTTGCGCTTCCAGCTTGCCCCGCCCGACGAGCTGCGCGACGGCTGGATGGCTGCGGTCCACGTCGTCGATGCCGAACTCGATGAAGGTCAGGCCGCTGTACTGCGGCTTGTAGGGCGACAGCAGTGGACGCACGCGCGACCATGCGCCGTCCGCGCCGACAACCAGGTCGAACGGGCCGGCTTCGCCGCCGTTGGCGAACAAGAGGTTCCATTGCCCGCCTTCCTGCAGCCGCATGTCGCTCAGCGCGCAGCCCCATTGCACGCAGCCGGCCGGCAGCGAGGCCAGGAGCATGTCGCGCAGTGCGGTGCGGTCGACTTCGGGGCGATTTCCGGCGGATGAGTCGGGTTCCTCGAACAGGACTCGGCCGGACTTGTCGAGCAGCCGCGAGCCCTGGTCGTCATAGCGCGCGATGCGCAGGAACTCGCTCTCCAGCCCGGCGCGTTGCATGGCCAGCAGGCCGGAGTCTTCGTGCAGGTCGAGCGTGCCGCCCTGCGGTCGCGCGAGCGGGTTCTCTTCGCGCTCGAACACGGTGGCGTGGATGCCGGAAAGATGAAGGATGCGCGCCAGCGTGAGTCCGCCGGGGCCGGCGCCGACGATGGCAATGCGCGGATGGGTGTGCATTCTGCTTGTTCCGTGAAAAGGATAGGTTCCTATTCATATTAGCATAGGAGCCTATGAAGATAGAATGCCGGCATGACCGACGACGAAGCCTCCAACCCCCTCAGACTCATCGGCCGCGTGACGCGCGGCTTCACCCGCATCGCCGATGGCGGCCTGCGCGAGTTCGGCTTCGCGGTGGGGCAGTTGCCGGTGCTGGTGTCGCTCAAGAAGAGCAAGGCGCTGTCGCAGGCCGAGCTCGCGCGCATCGCGCAGGTGGAGCAGCCCAGCATGGCGCAGCTGCTGGCCCGCATGGAGCGCGACGGGCTGGTCGAGCGCGTGCCCGATCCGGTGGACAAGCGCAGCCGGCTGATCTCGTTGACCCCGCTTGCCTCGCGGCGCCTGCCCAAGGCCAAGACGCTGATGGACACTCACGCGCAGGAAGCGTTGGCAGGCTTTTCCCCTGAAGAGGTTGAGCAGCTGACTGCGCTGCTCGTGCGGCTCAACGCGAACGTCGAGCGGATGGGCGGCGGCTAGCCGCGCTGCTTCGCGGTTGGCGCGGCGGGCGCGTTCTTCTGGTCCGCGTCCGTCAGCGTGCGCAGGAAGGCCGCCACGTCGCGTATCTCCGCCTCGGTCAGCGCTGGCTTGTCGCCGCGCTTCTGCCCGAAGGGGGCTTCGGTGTTGACGTTGGCGTGGTACTGCTGCGGCAGGTCGTCGTACTGCTGCACGATGCCGCTCGCCGAGCGCGCATACCAGCGCTGCGGCGCGGTGTCGCGCTGTGCGTAGAAGCGGATCGCTTCTTCCAGAGAATGGAATACCCCGTTGTGGAAGAAGCTCTGCCGCACCGCCACGTTGCGCAGCGTGGGCGTGCGGAACAGCCCGCAGTATTCGGGGTGGTCCTTCATGTCGGTGCGATACGGCCCGCACAGGCCGAGGTCGTGGAACGCCGGATCGTCATTCGCCTTGAGCTTGCGGTTGCGCGGCACGCCTAGCGCGATCAGCCCGAAGTCAGTGAAGAGCGGAAACGCGCCGTCCTGCGTGCGCTGGCTGATGTGGCACGAGGCGCAGTTGCCCTTGCTCTGGTCGTTGAAGAGCTGCAGCCCGCGCGCCTCGGCCACGCTGAGCTTCGCCTGGCCGCGCAGCACCGCGTCGTACTTGCTCGTGAACGGATAGAAGTCCTTCGGCGACTGCTGGAACACTTCCAGTGCCAGGCCAGCGGCCTTGAAGGCTGCGTCCGGGGACTTGAACACGTCGTCGCCGAAGGCCTTGCGCAATTCGTCCGCGTAGGCCGCGCGTTCGAGCTTGGCCGACACCTCGGCCACCGATGCGTTGCCCATCTCGGCGGGCGAGAGCAGAGGCATGCCCGCCTGCTCGTGCGCGGAGCCGGCGCGGCCGTCCCACATGTGGCCACCGGTGGGGCCGGCGTCGATGCTGTCGTCGCCGTCGTTGTCGTGGTGGTGCTCGGTGAAGGCGATGAGCGTTTCCAGATAACGCAGCGAGGGCGCGGCGCGCGGGCCCTCCTGCTTGCCGTCCGCACCGCCGAGCTGCACCGACAGCGCGTTCGGCGGCCCCCAGGCGTGCTGCGGATCGTGGCAGCTCGCGCACGATGCCTTGCCCGAGGCCGAGAGGCTGCCGTCGAAGAAGATGCGCCGGCCGATCTCGGTGAGCTGCGCGGCGCTGGGTTGCGGGCGACCGGGCACGGGCGCATAGGTGGCGCCGACGTAGGCGGGCTGCGCGGGCGCAGGCGCTGGGGCTGCCTGTGGCGCAGCTACGGGCGTCGGTGACGATAGCGACGCATCGCGGCCGCATGCCGTCAGCATTCCGCAGAACAGCACGGCCACGGCGAGCAGGGCCGGGCTACGGTGGAGAAGGGGTGTCGCAGGCACGTGAAACTGGAAAAGAGGCGGGCAGGGCCGCAAGGGAGCGGAAGAGAATCGGCCGCCAATAAGTCAGCCATGTGACAGTTCTCATGTCTCTCCCGCGGCAACGAAGCGCCGCTGCCGCATCCACTTGGTCGCCACCCATTTCTCGCCGCGCAGCACCGGTGCGCCCGCATGCAGCGAAGCGTGATCGACCTGTCCGAGGCTGTTGCAGTACTCGAAGTACACCGCGCTGCCGGGCCGTGGCGACACCGACCAGCCGGTTTCGGGAAACACCGTTTCCCCGCCTTCCTCGACCTCGTTGAGGTAGCACACCAGCGTGCTCACGCGCTGGCCGCTGCGCGCCAGCGAGGCCCTGTTCGCTTCGTTCGATGACACCAGGAAGTCGAAGTGCGGCATGCTCTGCGCGCCCGCCGGGTAGTGGAGCACCTGCAGTCCCTCGCCGTTCTCCACCGGCAGGTTCATGAGCTCCGACACCCGCTGGTCGAGCCGCGCGATGAATGCGTTCTCGCGCAGCCGGAAGAACATGCCCTGGCTGCTGCGCTGCATGCCCGCGAGGTCGCGCCCGGTCAGCGGGTCGACCGTTGTCGAAGGCGCGAGCCGCGGTCTTGCGAGCGCGATGAGCTCCTCGCACTCACGTGCGCTCAACACCTCGTTCAGTATGGCCAGGGCCGGCTGCGCCGCGCGCGCAGCCACGCGCACGACGCGGTCCGTGGTACGGATCGTCGTGCCAGGCGGCAGCCTCGATGGCTCGTGGCGGAAGGCCGGCTCCACCGTCACCGAGTCGGTGGGCAATGGACCCCCGGTGCGCAGCGCGAACACGAAGGCATCGACGATGGCCCTCGCGGCGTCGGGCGGCATGGCCTGCGCGCGCATGGCGTCGACCACATCCGCGGCCGCACAGCCCTGGCGCAGGTTGTGCAGAACCCAGTCGCCCAGCGCGGGCTGGAAACGCAGCACGGTATCCATGCGCGGGCTCAGATCTCCGCCGGAATCCAGCCGGTCTCGGTGCGCCTGAAGTTCTGCTTCAACTGCATCGTGCCGGCCCCGCGCACCACGCGGTCGACCATCGGGAAGGCCTTCTGTACTTCGGCATCACCGGTCCATGGAGCGGCATCGATCCTGTACGTGTAGGTCACCACCACCGCTTCGGAAGGCTCCTTGGCGTTCTTGGGCGCTTCCCAGCCGACGATCTTGTCGAGCGTCAGGTGAGCCGCGCAGAAATCGGCCTGGGGCTCGCGTTCGAGGAAGTACTTCTTTCCCTCGCCGGTCAGCGCATAGCGCGTGACTTCGATCTCGCCGGCCTCGGTGTCCTTGTCGTCCTTGGCCTTCGTCTTCTCGGAACTCACCAGCCCCAGCCGTTCCAGCACCGGCATCTGCACCGCATTGCGTGCGCGCGTGCCGGCCTCGCGCTGCGGCACGTCGATGGGCCACTTGTTCTTGCCCAGGCACAGGTCGCCTTTCTTCGCCAGGTAGGCGTTCATGGCGACAGTCAGGTTCTGCAGGTTGGCTTCAGGCTGCTGCGGGCCGCAGCCCGCGAGCACGGCCATGGTGACGGCACCAAGTGCCACGAAGAGAGTCTTGTTGTTCATGAATAGGCAAATCAATTGACGCAGGCTCCCTGCTTTGCAGGCGTGGCCGGTTTCGTATCCGCATCGCTCAGGGTGTTCAGGAAGCAGATCAGGTCCGCGATGTCCTGCTCCGACATGGGTGGTGCGGTGCCGGCTGCGCGCCCGTCCATCGGCAGTTGCGTGTCGATGTTCGGCGCGTAGGCCGGCGGCAGGTCGTCGTACTTCTGCACCTTGCCGCCCGTGTACTGCGTGGTGACCAGGCCATAGGCCGGAAAGTCCGCGTCGTTCTTCGCCTTGGGCGTTCCGCCGACGGTGGGGTACCAGAGCTCGGGCTTCGTGTCGCGCGTGTTGTAGAAGCGGATGACCTGTTCCAGCGAGTGCATCACGCCGTTGTGGAAGAAGGCCTGCCGCGTCGCCACGTTGCGCATGGTCGGCGCCTTGAACATGCCGCAGAAGCTGTTCGCCGCATTAGGCGCGGCCGGCACATGATCGGTGCGCATCGGGCCGCACACGCCCATGTCGAAGTACTTCAGGTCGTTGTTGGCCGGTATGCCCGCGTTGCGCGGCACGCTGATCGCCTCGTACGAGAAGTCGGTGAACAGCGCCGAGCTGCCGTTGAGCCCCGCGCCCTGGTAGTGGCACGAGGCGCAGTTGCCGGTGTTCGGGTTGGTGAACACCTTCAGTCCGCGCGTTTCGGCCGCAGTGAGGTTGCCGCCGATCTTGTTGGCCGCGTAGAGGTCGAACTTGCTGCTGTACGGATGGAAGCTCGTGTCCTCCAGCTGGTAGGCCTGCAAGGCCAGCAGCGCATTGGCGAATGCGGCGTCGCTGTCGTCGAACACCTTCTCGCCGAAGGCTTTGACGATGAGCGGCGCGTAGTCGGCCGCCTTGAGCTTGTTCACCACGTCGGCGGTGCTCGCGTTGGCCATCTCGATCGGGTCGAGCAGTGGAATGCGGGCCTGCGCGGCCAGCGTGTCGGCCCGGCCGTCCCAGGTGAAGCCGCCGCCGGGGCCCGGCACGCTGATGCCGTCGGGGTTGTCCAGCAGGTCGGCATAGGCCGGAGTGATGTTCTTGTAGCGCAGCGAGGGCACCGCGCGCAGGCCGGCCTGGTCCATGTGCACGCCGCCGAGCTGCACCGAGAGGTCGTTGGCCGGCGCGTATGCGTGCGCCGGGTCGTGGCAGCTCGCGCACGACATCGCGCCCGAGCCCGAGAGGTTCTTGTCGAAGAACATCTTCTGGCCCACCTGCGCAGCGAGGCTCAGCGTGCTGGTGGCAGCGGCAGGCGCCGCGGGCAAGCTTGCGGCCGCCGCGGGCGCGGATGCCGGCGGCAGCGCGGCGGCCGATCCGCCTCCGCCGCCACCGCCGCAGGACATGAGCACCCCGCCCGCCACGCCGGCCACGGCCAACGCAGCCAGGCCGACGAGCCAGCCCGCGCGCGCCGCCGCCGGCCCTTGCGGGCCCGAACGGCGTTCGCTCATTGCTTCAGCGACCAGACGTTGAACTGGTTGGCATCAGGCCCGACCTGCGCGGTCGTCGACACGTCGCCCGACTGCTTCTGCGTGTAGCCGGCCGGGATCACGAAGGCGTGATTGATCGGGCGCACGCTGTCGAAGTGAGTGTCGGCGCTGCCCGTGTACTCGGGCAGGTTCAGGATGTTCTGGGCGATGAAGGCTTCCGTGTACTTCGAGCGGTTCATGTACGAGCCGTCGACGGCCGGGTCCGCCAGCTGGAACATGTCCTGCAGCGTGCGCACGAACGAGAAGTGGCTGTAGGCATCGCTGTCGGACACGCCCTTGGGTGCGTTGGGCTGGTTGGTCAGGATGCCGAAAATGCTTTCGCCGTGGCCATGGTTGCCGCCGCTGCCGACGCCGCTGCCGCTGTAGTGGTTGATGCTGGTATCGATCGACCAGCTGCCGTCGGCGTTTTGCATGAGCGGGTTGGCGCTGCCGACGTTCGCTGGAACCCAGCCGCAGCAGGAATTCAGGCCGCTGGTGGCGTTGCCCTCGTCGAACATCAGCACGATGGCCACGCGCTTCTGCGTGTTCTTCCACAGCGGTGAAGCCTGGATGCGCTGGACCGTGAAGTCGACGTAGTTGTCGCCGCGCGTGATGATCGGCGAGACCGAGCTGGCCGATACGTTGTTCGCGACGCTGCTGCAGTCGCTCGCGGTGCCGGTGCCGCCCACGCCCTTCACGCTGATGCCGTGCATGTCGTCGCACTGGTCGGGCACCAGGAAGTTCAGATTGCCGACGTTGCCGCTGGCCAGGTCGGTGCCGAGCTGGTCGTAGTCGTAGCTTGCGGGAATGGTGTAGTCGGTACTGCTCTTCAACGCCGCGTCCCACTGGCCGCCGCCCATGGTGCGGTTGCTGTACTTCCACTCGGGCGCGCTGCGCACGTTCTGGTAGGCCATGCCCGGGTGGTGCTTGGTCTTGTACAGGCCCGCCGGCAGCGGCAGAACCAGCGTGGGGTCGCCGATGGTCGCGGCGTTGCCGCCGAGCGTGCCCGGGGCATACACGTTGTCCTTTGCGGTGACGTTGTTGTCGGCCACGCTGTCGGTGCGGAAGTCCTGACCCGGGTTCATCGACTCGCTGTAGGTGCGCCAGGTCAGGCCGGCGCTCGTCATTGCGTTGAAGAGGTTGGGCTTGCCCACGATGTTGTGGTTGACCGCCGCCTTCTGTGTGCAGGTGGCCGCGAACGGCGACTTGGCCAGGCCCGGCTGCGTGTTGTCGGGCACGGGCGTGTCCTGCACGGCATTGGCGCCGGTGGCGTCGCAGTTCCACTGGCTGTCATCCGTGATGCCCCAGTCGTCCGCACCACCCAGCGCCGTGTAGTTCGGCTCGCTCGGGTTGCCCGTGGCGTAGTAGCTCGCGAGCTGGTTGCCGGCCTTCAGGTAGCCGTTGATCTTGGGCGCGTAGGCCGAGTTCAGGATCGACATCGTGGCCTTGTTCTCCAGCATCACGATGAAGATGTTGTCGTAGCGCGGAACGCCTTCCACGTTGAAGGCCGCCTGCTGCGACTGCAGGAAGGTGATCTTCTTGCGGTTGTCGGCCACGGTGGCTGTGGCGGCCGTCACGCCGGCCATGCCGCTCAGGCGTGGATCGCCGCCGGGGTTCGCGAGCGCGTCGGGGTACATGTCGCCACGGTCGAACTTGGTGGTGGCGTAGGCAAAGCGGTTGTTCAGAGCATTCGACTCGGCGAGCAGGGCGGTCTGCACGCCGGCTGCGGCGGTGTTGACGTCGCCGAGCACGGCGCTCGCCGGCACGCCGAGGCGCGTGGCCAGGTTCTGCTTCTCGACCGCGTAGCTCGTGCCGTTGGCTTCGATCAGGCGAGCCACTTCGGACGACAGCGGGCTCACCACCACCGAGGTGCCTTGCTCGTTCACCTGGTCGAGCGTCACGCGAAGCACTTCGCGTGTGGGCACGTTGGTGTTGGTGGCGGTGTTCTTCGCATTGGTGCCGATGTCGGCGATGAGCGCCGACGGGCCCGAAAGCGACAGGCTGAACTTGCCGTTGGCATCCGTCACGGCTGAGGGCTCGCCGCTGTCGCAGCGGCCGTTGCCGTTGCTGTCCACGCAGACAGTGGCACCGGCGAAGTAGCCGGCCGCGATCACCGGGTCGGTGCTGCTGCCGGGCTTGAACGCACTGGCGGTGAGCACGCCGCTGACGGTGGTGCCGCCCGCGCCAGCCGAGGGCTGGCTCGCAGGCGGCAGGAATGCGACGGGACCTGGACCGTCTCCGCCTCCGCATGCGGCCAGCAGCGAGGCTGCGAGCACGGTCAGCGTGGGGTACAGCAAGCCGGATCTGATTTTTTGAGTGGCTTTCAATTTCTTCTTTCGGGTGTGGGAGGGCGCGGGAAACAGCAGGCAACGCCGCCGCGAGTTGGCGTCGCCGCTGCGGATCGCGGATGAATCTAGGTTTGCCCCGTGTCAGTCAAAAGGCAAAAGACTTAGGAGCGAATTAGTGCTTCGCCGCGCGACGCGCATTGCATGAAGTACCTGAAACAACGGCTGCTGGAGCCGCGAGAAGGCCTGACCTCCACCTGACTCCAGAGCACTCTGTGCGCCTGAAATGCCGCTGTCACGGCCGAGGCAGAGCATCCTGCCGCCCGACCGCCGGTCTGGTTCATCCACACCTCATAACTCCACACATGATGACCTCCTCCCAACGTAGCAAGGCGCCCACTCGCGGGCGCAATCTGGTGCGCCACCTGACCCCCTGGCCGACGGCCATCGCGGCGGCGGCGATGGTCGTGGCCTGCGGCGGCAGCAGCAGTGGCCCCGGCTTCTTCGCATTTCCTTCGGGCAACAGCACGCCCACCACCTCGGGCGTGGTCACCGGCAGCTACTACCGCAACGCCAAGGTCTGCATCGACGCCAACAACAACGGCCGCTGCGACAGCGGCGAGGCCAGCACCACCACCGACGCAGACGGTGCCTTCACGCTCTCGGGGCAGGGCGCCCTGGTGGTCGAGATCGGCACCTCGAGCAAGCGCTACGACCCGGCCACCAAGACAGAAACCGCCGTCACGCAGCCGCTGGTGTTCCGCGCACCGGCCGCCGCCAATGGCGTGGTGAGCGCCATCAGCACCGAGCTCGTCGCACTGATGGATGCCAACGGCGGCGACCTGGCCGCCGCGCGCAAGGCGCTGGCAGCGCGTCTCGGCGTGCCCGAGGCCCAACTGCTGGCGGACCACAACAAGGTGACCGACTCGGCCATCAGGACCGCGCTGCAGAACGAGATCGACCAGTCCATCGAGCGCATCGCCGAGGCCGTGGCCGAAGCCGGCCCGGGCGGCGACGTGATCGCCGCGTTGCGCAACCGCTTCGCGCTCGACCAGATCACCAACGTCGTCGTCATCTACGCCGAGAACCGCGGCTTCGACAACCTGTACGGCCTGTTCCCCGGCGCGAATGGCATTCCCGGCGTGAACCCGACCTCGTCGACCACCACGCCGGAGCCGCAGAAGGACTTCGACGGATCGACGTTGCCGACGTTGCCGCCTGTGTGGAACGGCGTGGCCGCGGCAGGGCAGGACGTCAAGTACACGATCACCCAGCAGCAGACGGTTGGCATGCCCAACAAGATGTTCCAGATCGACGCCAAGACCGGCTTCTTCAACACCGGTATCGAGATTCCGCAGACGGTCATTTCTCGTGACCTCGTCCATCGCTTCTACAACAACCAGATGCAGATCAACGGCGGCAAGAACGACAAGTTCAGCGCCTACTCGGATGCCGGCGGCCTCAGCATGGGCTACTACGACGGCAACAAGATGCAGTTGTGGCAAGTGGCGAAGAACTTCACGCTGGCCGACAACTTCTTCATGGGCGCGTTCGGCGGTTCTTTCCTGAATCACCAGTACCTCGTGTGTGCCTGCGCGCCGCAGTACCCGAACGCCGATGCTGCCAACTCGCCCGCCAACAAGTCGATCTCGGCCATCGACACGGACGCCAACGGCAACTTCGTGCGCCTCACTCCTGCCGCCAACGCACCGACCTCGGTGCTCAACGGTGCGCCCACATACCTGAAGGACAGCACCCTGACGCCGAAGGACGCAGCCGGCAACTTCTACGCGGTCAACACCATGCAGCCGGCATACCAGCCGAGCGGCAATGCACCGTCGGCCAGCGACACGACAGGAAAACTGGCCGACCCGGCCGCGGCCTCTACGCTCCCGCCGCAGACCGGCCAGACCATCGGCGACCTGCTGAGCGCGAAGGGGCTGAGCTGGGCCTGGTATGCGGGCTCATGGAATACAGCGAGCAGCGACCGGACCGTCATCTACAACAACAAGGTGCCGAACTTCCAGTCGCACCACCAGCCGTTCAACTACTACGCGGCCTTCGATCCGGTCGCCCACCCTGATGCGCGCGCAGCTCACCTGAAGGACTTCGACAGTGACTTCCTCAAGGACGTTGCCGCAGGCACGCTGCCCGCCGTGAGCTTCTACAAGCCGCAGGGCAACCTGAACCAGCACCCCGGCTACGCCAGCGTGGCCGACGGCGACGCGCACATCGCCGACGTGCTCGCCAAGCTGCAGGCCAGCCCGCAGTGGAAGAACATGCTCGTGGTCGTCACCTACGACGAGAACGGCGGCTTCTACGACCACGCCACCGTGCCCAAGGGCGACCGCTGGGGCCCCGGCACGCGCATTCCCGCGCTCATCGTCTCGCCGTTCGCGAAGAAGGGCTTCGTCGACAAGACCCAGTACGACACCGCCTCCACGCTGCGCTTCATCACGCACCGCTGGTCGCTGCCGCCGCTGCAGGGCCTGGTCGATCGCGACGCCGCGCTCGTGAAGAACGGCAGCCGTCCGATGGGTGACCTGACGAGCGCACTGAGCTTCAGCAAGTAGTCCCGCGCTTCACTGCGTCGGAAAGAACAAAAGGGAGGAGGGCGCTGAGCCCGCCTCCCTTTTTCCGTTTCGCCGGCGCCAGCTGCCAGGAAGAATTCATCAGAATCCGGGCCAGCGCTTCTTGTAGCATCGCCCGTTTCCGGGCTGCGGCGCGCGGATCGCGCCACGCTGGCGCCTGTTCGCCAGTTGCTCAGCCCACTCCTCTGTTTTCGATCACCAGGAATTTCCATGGGAATGATGGACGCGCTCAGCCATTCGCTGATGGACAACGAGAAACTGCACTTCGACACCGCCGATGTGCTCGCAGGCGAAGAGCAATGGCTGGTCACGCTCAGTGCACCCTTGTCCGCCTTCAACGGCGACTACCTGAACGCGGTGCCCACCGGCAAGGACGACGACGTGCTGCGCGAGGGCATCGCCCACGTCTGGAGCGTGCATGACCGCGCCAGCTTCGAGCAGACCGCGCGATGGCTCACCGAGGAGGGGCAGCGCTCGGCCTATCGCCCCTTGTGGAAGGCCATTGCCGCGATCGACACGGCAACGCAGGAAACGCCAGCGGTCCTGCGCATGGTCATGGACGCCTTCTTTCCCTCGTTCTTCCAGATCAAGGCACGCAAGAGCCTGGACTATCGCGAGCTCGCGGCGCAAAGCGGCAAGCCGATGGCGGAGCTGGGCCAGCTGATGTCGGGCAGCCAGAGCTGGGTCGACGCGCTGCGCAAGCATTTCAAGGTCTCGCCGAACCAGATCTCCGACCTCGTCGCATGGGACGCCGTGCGCCTGGCCAGCCTGTCGCGATGGGCGGTGCAACTCGGCTACATCGAGCGCGCGGAGTTCGCGGGCTTTGCCGGCGGCCTTGCGACGCAGGTACGCGAGGCGTACACCGACTGGTCGCAGGTGAGCGCTGCGTACATTGCCGGCGGCCTGATCTGGAAATACTCCGACGCACGCGAAGAGCATCTGCTGCGCACCAACCGCATGTTGCTGAACGAGGCGCGCAGTCCTTATCGCAACGTGCCGTTCGCCGGACGCATCGGCAGCTGATCCATCCCGGAGGCGGCGGACTCGCCCGCTGCCGTCGTCGATGCCGCCGGCACGGGCAGATGCAGCCGCAGGCTTGTCTCCCCGGGCTGCGAACTCACGGTGAGCGTGCCTCCCAGTGCCGCGGCACGAGCGCGCATGTTCGCGAGGCCCTTGCCCGCGAATGCGGCCTGCGTATCGAAGCCCCGGCCGTTGTCGCGCAGTTCGATCTCGATGGCGTGTTCCCCGGTGCCTTCAACCAGCCTCGCGCCCAGGCTTGCCTGCGTCGCCTGCGCATGCGCCATCAGATTGCCGAAGGCCTCGAACAGCAGCATCTGCAGCTGGTGCGATTCGCGTGCGCTCCAGCCGGTCATCGTGGGCAGCGAGCCCACGTCCCAACGCAGGTCGATGCCGGCGGCCTGCAGGCGCGGGCCGAGGCGGTAGCGCACGCTGCCCAGCGCGGAGGCCACGTCGCCTTCGCAGCCGTGCATGGCGTCGACCGTGAGCTTGAGCTGGTCCACCGCGTCGCGCAGGTGCAGCGCCACGTCGCCCATGGCGGCTCCCGGCTGCTGGGCCATCTGCAGCAGGCCGACGAGCTGGCCGCCGAGGCCGTCGTGCAGGTCCTGCGTGAGGCGCTGGCGCTCTTCCAGCGCGCCGCGCGCTTTCTCGCCCTCGCGTTCGCGCGCGAAGACGGCTTCCAGCGCCGCGTTGCGCTCGGCCAGTTCGGCTTCGAGCGAGGCGTTCATCTGCGCCACCGCGCGCATGTCCTTGCGCATGCGCTCGGCGATCACCCAGCCCAGCGAGATGGCGAAGCCCACCCATGCGAAGCGTATCCACGGCACCACCGCATAGGCCTCGGGCGATGTACGCATCACCCAGTTGTCGCGCGCGGCGCTCAGCACCACCAGCACTACCGCCACGCCCAGCACGCGATGTTCCAGCACCGAGCTGCGTATCGCCACCCGCACGACCACCACCACCATCGCCAGCCCTGCCACCAGGAACAGCATCTGCCACACCGGCATCAGCCACAGTAACGGCACCGTGATGCCGATCGTGGCCGTGACAGGCGCCAGCAGAGCCAGCAGGCCCAGGAAGCGCGCAAGCCGGGTGTCGCCCTTGCCCACCACGGCCAGCGCGAAGCGGCACAGCAGCGGCACCGCGGCCTGGAATGCCGCGAGCGGAATCACGCCCCACCAGGGCCATGGCAGCGGCGCATGCGTGAACAGCACGCGCGCCGTCTGCACCGACCAGAGCAGCTCGCCAAGCCCGTAATAGAGGTATACCGATTCGCGCTGCCGCAGCCACACCAGCAGCGACAGCGCTCCCAGCACGCCGCTCACGATGGCAATGAAGCGCCCGCCGCTGATTTGCCAGAACACCGCGTCTTCATACAGCGGCCGGATCTCCGCCTCGCTGCCCGCCACCACCGGCGACAGCCCGCCTTGCCGGGCAGCCTGCGCGGCGATGACGATTTCCACCCGCCGAGGCCCGGCCGACGCCGCCGCCGGCAGCGTGAAGTACTGCGGCGTGAAGGAAGCGTCGTCGTACGGCCCCGGCGGAAAGGTGCCGAACCGCGCCAGCTCCCGGCCATCGACCAGCACGCGAAAGCTGTTGCCGATGCGCGGCACGAACAGTGCCTGAGGCACGGCAGGGTCGGTGATGGGAACGTCGAACGCGAACATCGCCTCGCCGTCGACAGCGCCTTGCCGCTGGTCCCAGTTGTAGGGCAATTGCACGCTGTGCGGCTCCGGCGGCTGGGCCACCGGGTGGGGGCCATGCAGGGTCAGCGTGAGTTGGGCCTGCTCGACGAGCGTGACGGCCCGGGCGGAGAAGCCCCAGCTGGCCCCCAGTACCGCGAGTACCAGCAGCACCAGGAGGCGCAGTCCAAGCATTTCTTGTTGTTGTCGTCGCATGACGCGTACGACTTTAGCAATCTTTTTTAACAACTCAGGGCAGGAATTGCCCTTCCTCGCGAGAAAGCAACGCCCCGGTTCAGGCCCGCGCTTCGATGATCGGATCGAGCTTGGCCCGCAGCCGCCTCACTGCCAATTCGTGCCGCAGCGTCTGCGCCCCGCGCCCGTAGGTTGCGGCCTTGCGGATCAGCCGCAGCTGTTCGCGCTGCAGATGTGTCTTCAGGCGCCTTGCGCGCCAGCCGTAGGTCCAGCCCATTTCGCGGCGCACCTTGTAGCGCTGCATCGGCGCGCCAAGCCGTACCCATTCGTCGTCGCGGATCAGGTCGCGCTCGGGCACGAACCAGGCTGCCAGCGCATGCAGGTAGGTGCCGTTCTCGCGCGCGGCCACCTGCCAGAAGAGCCCCGCCACGATGATCGCGGGCAGCCCCTTGATCACCAACATGACGGCCATCTCTCCATAGCCGCCGTCGAACAGGTCTTCGAGGAAGGGCGAGTTCCAGATGAAGTGCATGGCCCATGCGAGCACGAAGCACAGCACCGCCATTGCGATGCGCGCCACCATCGGCCGCTGCGGATGCAGCAGGAACCACGCAACGCCGAACGAAGCGATCGTCGTGTAGGCCGCATGGCTCCACAGCCCGCTCAACAGCCCGCGCGTGAACAGGTTGAGCAGCACCGGATAGACCTGGTTCTCCAGCGGAAAGTGGATGGAGGAGCGCACCGTGTAGCTCAGGTTCTCGATCACCTGGAAGCCCAGCCCCGCCATGGCGCCCACGATCAGCACCGACAGGTACGTCTGGAACTGGTTGCGCGCCACCAGCACGAGCAGGATCACGCCCATGAGCTTCAGAAATTCTTCGGTGATCGGCCCCGCAATGGCCGGCCCCCACGCCGCCACGAACTCCGGCGACACCAGCTTGGCGCACAGGCTCTGGATGGCGACGTTCGCCGGCGCCGCGAAATACACCGCCCCCATGCCGCCCCACATGAAGGCCAGCACGTAGCCCTCCGGCGGATGCTGCTCCAGCAGGTCGAGCGTGCCGAAGGCCAGCACGAAGAGCAGCGTGTAGATGCCCCACACCGTCAGCCCCAACAAGGCGGTGACCGGCACCACCCTGAAGCCGATCGAGAACATGTAGCCCAGGTAGAAGAGCCCGTTGACGATCAGCGCTATCAGCACCCAGAACGCCACGCGCCGCGGCTGGAAGAAGGAGTCGGTGCCTACCGGCCAGGCGCCTGCATCCTGATTGCTCTGGGCGAAGACGGGCGCGTTCACTGCGGCGCCTCCAGGTCCATCGAGTCGAGCATGCCGCGCGCGTCCGCCAGCGCTTCTTCCATGCCGTCGTCGGAGCCGTAGAAGTCGATCTGCACCAGCGACTTGCGCCGCTGGTCGACTACTTGCCAGAACCGCCCCGCCAGCTTCGAGCTGTAGTACGCGAAAGTCTTGCCCTGCAGGCCCCAGGAGGTGATGAAGTCGGACACGTCGCCGTCGATCTGCAGCCGCTGGCCGCGCTCCATCAGCCGCTGCTGGCGCACCAGCGGGCCGTCGGGCCCGCCCGCCCACGGGAAGGTGGAAACCAGGAACTTGTGGCCGCCCTTGAAGAGCATGAGCGACTGGCCCGCCTTGGAGCGCGAAACGTCCATCTCCCACCCCTCGGCCGGCACGAAGCGGGCCTGGCCCGCCTCGACCGTCTTTCCGGCGGGAAGAGGGCGGTTGCCCGAGGTGTGGCGGTCCCAGTACGTGAGGCCGCCCACGTAGGCCGCAATGGCGAGGAGCACCGCCAGCGCCCCCGGCCAGGTGCGATACGGTATGCGGCGTGACGGCTCGTTCATGCGCCGGATCGTGCCACACGAATGCGCCTGCCCGGCGCCCGGCCGCAGGCGATGCGGCATACTCCCAGCCCCTCTCTCCCAACCTCATCAACCTCAAGAGAATTCCGCTGAATGGAAAAGGAAGTCGACCCCCGCGTACTCACTGTGATCGACGAGATGCGGCTCTCGGGCCCCCGGCTCACGCCGGTGGAAATCGTCGCCAAGATGGGTGTGTTCGACGCGCGCGACAAGCCATTCGAGCACGCATGGCTGGCCACCGGCGACAACGTCATCGCCACCATCTGGGCCGAATGGGTGAACCTGGGCGCCAACGGGCGCTGGTTCTACCTCGAATCACTCGACGTTCACCACCGCGCCGGCGGCGGCGAGCGCAACGCCCAGCAACTGCAGCGCGCCAAGGACCGCCTCGCGCTGCTCAAGCGCAGCTATGACGCCGGCAACGGCTTCCGCGCCGTGGTGCAGACCAACCGCATCGCCATCCTCGAAGTCGAAAGCAACAAGGACGCCAAGGTGTCCACCCGCGTGCGCGACGACGACGAATGGCACGTCGCAAGCTGGGAGCCCGACCAGAAACTCGCCGTGCTCGTGCGCGGCCCGCGCGGCTGGGTGCCCAGCGAAGCCGAAGTGCAGGCCGCCCGCGAACGCGGCAACGTGCCGCAGAAACTCTCCGCCGCCGCCAAGGCAGCCGACGACGACAAGGCCACGCCCGAAGCCGTGCAGGCCGCCGCCCTTGAATACGTGGTGAAGCACTTCACCGGCTACGGCTACAAGGCCGAGAACATGAGCGGCAAGGGCTTCGACCTCGAAGTGTCGAACGCCAAGGGCCAGACCCTGCTGCGCGTGACCGTCAAGGGCACCGCGCCCGGCGTGCCCAGCTTCAAGCTCAGCAAGGAAGAAAGCGACTGCTCCAAGCGCGAGCCGCTGTGGCGCCTGCTGGTGGTGACCGATGCGGGGAGCGGGGTGGCGCAGCACAAGATCTACAAGCCGACGGAGATCAGTTCGGCGCCGGGGTTTGATCCGGCTTGATTGAACAGTGAATGTCTTGCAGCGCATGAAGAGACACGCGGGATCAGCGACCTCACGCGCGAGCACGAGTTGCTAACCGATCAGGCTTGGTACAACAAGCACAAGAAACCGAATCGACCTCGAGTTGGTCATGATGACTGGCAAGCTCTCCTCGATCCGTTGAATGTTTGGCGATGAATGAGAGATGCTAGACACGTAGGAAGAGGCTCGTGTTCTGCTTGGCAAGCAGGAATCACAAGAACGCCAGTTTTCAGATACGGGTGGCTCGGTTGGTTCAAGGCCATCTGTATTTTGCAGAAAGCTTCCATTGCCCCATTTGCCCCTCAGGCTGCATGATGAAAGATGCACTCATCGTGTAAGAAGGCTTTTGCGGTGTGGACTCGGCGGGCGGCGTGATCCGACGATTCATCCAGGCATTGATCTGAAGAATGAAGTTGCAGAGCTTCGCAGCGCGTGGACTTGGGTTGCTTGTCGGCGCAAGAGCATCATCAGGGTCGCGATAGACGTAAAGCAAGGCGAAGGCTACGACGAGCGACATCAGCGCTATGCATGCGTGAACTGTGGTTTGTCTGGCGGTCATCCCCTCCCAGCCAATTAACCAGCCATACACACCTGTGGTGAGAATGACGCCCGCTACGACAACCAAGGACTTCACGACACTCCAAAAGAAGAATCTGAAAGCCGGACCGACCAAGATCGGCGTCGAGGCGCAACCATGCAGTCCGCTAAGCACCCAACTTGCAAACTGCGGGAAGACTATCAAAGCCACAACACCGCCGTAGACGATGAAGGCGGTTTCAAGATCAAGCGTGCTCTTGAGCAACTTGAGGAGCACTGCCCCTGCGGCACCTTGAAAGCTTCCGGCCCCGTCAATGGCGCCCGCACTGCTGGCCCAGCAAGCGATCAAGAGCGTGACGGTCAAGGTCAGTGAAAAAAGATACCAAACGATGCGAATGTCTGAGAAGTTGCGACTTGCAAGTTTTCTTCCCGTATACCAAATAATGAAAACAGCGGTGAACAAGACAAACGCGAAGGCGCCAATAAGCTGAAGGTGATTGACGAAAGACATGGCTAGGGTTTTGACGTCTGTACGTCCGGGTTGGTTGTAGTCGGTAGAAGGATGACAGATTCGTAAGCGTCCGAGCAATCCGTGTTGACGGACCAGCCGACCTGCCCCATTAGACTGATGCGAATGAGCCTGCAAGCGACCTTCATTGCCACCGAGGACATCAGCAACTGGCAGGACGCCGGTT
>Ga0126362_10000165_pt1 | contig 57932 bp, 45 predicted proteins | sample ANMtaG_FD_126269 | JGI IMG/M metagenome (GOLD analysis project Ga0126362, IMG submission 126269) | Continental margin sediment microbial communities from North Pacific Ocean - ANME2c_DSS_Sorted | ecosystem: Environmental > Aquatic > Marine > Continental margin > Sediment | place: Pacific Ocean... | reverse complement strand
CGCATCGATCTGCCCGGCGCGCGCCGCCGCGGCGTCCAGGCCCGCGAGCGTGCGGCGCACCACGAAGTGCGTGGCCAGCAGCGTGGCGGCGATGGTGATCGCCATGATCGGCAGCACCACCTTCAGCAACAGCAGCAGCATCGACAGGCCGAGGTTGCGCCAGGTGATGGGGCTGTCGGCGCCGGCGAGGATCTGCACCTCCCCGGCCGGCGAGTCCACCCAGCGCATGCGCGCGGCCTGCCTGGGCGCATCGCCGATGTTCCAGCCCAGCCGGGCCTGCCGCACCTGGTCGAGGGTGTCGCCGATGCGGGCGAACTCGGGCGGGATGCGGCCTTCCACCAGCTGCCGGCCGCGTCTGTCGCGCACCGAGAACCAGAGCCGAGGCTCGGCCCGGCGCAGCGTGACCAGGCGCTCGGTCGGCCGCATGACGAGGCTGCCATCGGCCTCGCGCGCCACCGCCTCCTGCAGGATCTCGATCGTGTTCTCCTGCGAGCTGAAGTCGATCAGCTGCCCCGACGCGGCCAGCACGCCGATCACCGCAAGCTGGATCGCCACCTGCAGCAGCACCAGTTGCCGGATCAGCCGGCGCTTGAGCGAAGGCTGCGCGGGCGGCGTGCTCACGGCTGCGACCTCAGCAGGTAGCCGACGCCTCGGATGCTGGAGATCTCGACGCCCGCGCCCATGTCGGCGAGCTTCTTGCGCAGGCGCGAGACATGCGTGTCGAGTGCGTTCGACTGGATCTCCGCGTCCAGCCCGAACACCGCGCGTTCCAGCGAGCCTCGCAGCACCGTGCGGCCGGCGCGCCGCATCAGGGCTTCGAGCGCAAGAAGCTCGCGGCGCGGCAGCTCCATGCGTTGCGCATCCACGCTGGCTTCGCAGTGCGCGAAGTCGAATGCCAGCTTCGCGATCTGCAGCACGTCGGGCTGCGCGGCCGCCGGTCGGCGCAGCAGCGCGCGAATGCGGGCCAGCAGCTCTTCCACCGCGAAAGGCTTGCCGAGGTAGTCGTCGGCACCGGCGTCGAGGCCGGCCACGCGGTCGTCCAGCGCGTCGCGCGCCGTGAGCATGAGCACCGGCACCTGGTTGCCGACGGCGCGCAGGTCCGACACCAGCGAGAGGCCGTCGCCGTCGGGCAACCGGCGGTCGAGCACCAGCGCGTCGTAGGGCGTGGCCTGCACGTGGCGGCCGCCGTCGGCCACCGTGGCCGCGTGATCGACCAGGATGCCGCGCTTGTGCAGGGCGGTGCGCAGCACCGACGCCATCTCGGGTTCGTCTTCCACCAGCAGGATGCGCACTGTCTTGCTCCTTCGTCCATGTGAATGCGGAGCCGGCCTCTAGGCAGGGTGCATTGCATGAGTATTGCGGCCAGCCCGGGCGCATGAAGCAGGGACGCAATGTTCCCTCCATGCTGGCGCCGGAAGATGCGCCGCGGGCCCACCCGGGGCCCGTGCACCGGAGTACACATGCGCATCCTGCAGACCACCCTCGTCCTCGAAATGATCGTCCTGGCGGCGTCGTGCTTCCTCATGTCCGCGGCTGCGGCGGAGGTGCTGGCCGGCTTCGAGCAGCCGTACGACCCCTGCCGCGACGGCCGCTACAGCTACGGCCGTGCCATGAGTTGCGACGAGCTGCTGCGCAAGCTCGACCGCGAGGAGGAAGAACGGGAACGCCGCCTGCGCTTCGGCGACCCCGACCGCTGGGGCACGGACCCGTGCAAGGACGGGCGCTACAGCAGCGGCCGCCCCATGACCTGCGCCGAGTTGCGCGAGCGGCTGGAGCGGCGGGAACGCAGGCGCGACTACGGTCCCTACTACCGCCCCTACGGCGCCCTGGACGAAGTCGAAGTGGTGAGCGGCCTCACGTGATTGCTAGCCGATGTGCTTCCACAGGTACGCATAGCCCAGCGCGTCCATGAAGGCGGACTCCTTGTTGTCCGTGGCCGCGCTGTGGCCGCCCTCCATGTTCTCGTAGAAGCTGCTGTCGTGGCCCAGCGCCTTCATCTTCGCGTGCATCTTGCGCGCATGCACCGGGCCCACGCGGTCGTCGCGCGTGGAGGTGGTGAAGAGCGCGGGCGGATAGGCCAGGCCCGGCTTCGCGTTCTCGTAGGGCGAGAAGGCGCGGATGAATTCCCACTCGTCGGGCTGCTCCGGGTCGCCGTACTCCGCTATCCACGAGGCGCCGGCCGACAGCTGCGTGTAGCGGCGCATGTCGAGCAGCGCCACCTCGCTCACGATGGCGCCGTAGAGCTGCGGGTAGAGCGTGAGCATGTTGCCCATCAGCAGTCCGCCGTTGCTGCCGCCCATGGCGCCCAGGTGCGCGGGCGAGGTGATGTTGCGCGCGATCAGGTCTTCGGACACTGCCGCGAAATCCTCGCAGGTGCGCAGCCGGTTCTCCTGCAGCGCGGCCTGGTGCCAGCGCGGGCCGTATTCGCCACCGCCGCGGATGTTGGCGACGACGTACACGCCGCCCTTGTCCAGCCAGGCGCGACCGATGCTGCCGCTGTAGCTCGGCTGCAGTGGGATCTCGAAGCCGCCGTAGGCGTACTGGAGCGTGGGGTTCGTGCCGTCGGCCTTCAGGTCCTTGGGTGCGATCTCGAAGTAGGGCACGCGCGTGCCGTCCTTCGAGGTGGCGAAATGCTGGCTCACGCGATGGCGCGAGGCATCGAAGAAGGCGGGGCTGTCCTTCAGCACCTGGGGCTCGCCCTGCCCGACGGTGCCGATGTAGAGCGTGGTCGGCTGCAGGAAGCCGCTCACCGTGAGGAAGTAGTCGTCGTTCTCGTCCTCGTCGATGCCGCCCGCCGCGATGGTCGACAGCGCGGGCGCTCCGCCCAGGCTCTCGCGCTTCCACGGGCCCGTGCCATCGGCGGGCGGCGTGAGCACCTCGAGGCGGTTCACCACGTCGTGCATCACATTGAGGATCAGGTGGTTGCGCGTCCAGGAGTGGTCGTCGAGCGCGGTGGTTTCGTCGGGCTCGAAGAGCACCGTCAGCTCGCGCCTGCCGGCCATGTAGTCGTCGAACTTCGCGGCCAGCAGCGAGCCTGATGCGTAGGTGCGGCCGCCCACCGTCCAGTCCTCGCGCGGCTCGATCAGCATCCACTCGCGCGTGATGTCTGTGTTGGAGTCGTCGGGCACGTCGATCTTCACCAGCCGCCCGTCGGCGCCGCGCAGCCAGGTCTCGCTCTCGTAGAAGTCGATCTGCCGCGTGACGAAGTCGCGCTCGAAGCCGGGCGTGTTGTCGCGGTAGGCGCTGACGGACATGTCCTCGTGCAGGCCCTCGTACACGGTTGCCGCGCTGGCCAGCGGCGTGCCGCGCCGCCACTCCTTCACGATGCGCGGGTAGCTGGAGCTGGTCATCGAGCCGGGGCCGAAGTCGGTGGCCACGTAGAGGTGGTCGATGTCCTTCCAGCCCACGTGGTTCTTGGCCTCGGGCAGCGAGAAGCCGCCTTGCACGAACTGCTTCGTCTCGAGGTCGAACTCGCGCACCACGTCTGCGTCGGCGCCGCCGCGCGACAGCGAGATCAGGCAGCGCCTGTACTCGGGCTCCAGGCAGTCGGCGCCGTGCCAGACCCAGTTCTCGCCGTCGGCCGCCGCCAGCGCGTCGAGGTCGAGCACGGTCTCCCATGCGGGGCGGGGCTTGCGGTACTCGTCGAGCGTGGTGCGGCGCCACAGGCCCTTCGGATGCTCCTTGTCGCGCCAGAAGTTGTAGAAGAAGCGCGGGCCGATCTTGCGGACCATCGGGATGCGCTCGTCGGAGTCGAGCACCTCGAGGATGCCCTGCTGGAGCGCCTCGAACGCGGGCGACTGCGCATAGGCCTGCACCGTGATCGCGTTCTGCGCGCGCGCCCAGTCGAGCTGCCGTTCGCCGTCGATGTCCTCGAGCCAGAGGTTGTCGTCCTGGGGTTGCTGCGGGGGGAGGCTGGATGTCATGGCCGCAGTGTACGGAGCCCGCGTGAAAGACCGCGCGGGGCACGGTCGTTGCCCCGGCCGGGCGCCTTGCACTTTCTCGCTACTCCGGGCAAACCCCTGTCGCGCGAGTGCCTTCCCCCGGTGGAAACACTGAAGAACCAGAGGCCCACGAACGCGGCGTGCACGGTATCCTGCCGAACGGCGCATGCCCCACCAAGGAGAGACAACACATGAAACACCTGAGCGGTCTTGATGCCACCTTCCTGCACCTGGAAACGCCGGAAATGCCCATGCACGTGGGCTCGCTGAACGTGCTCGACCTTCCCAAGGGCTACAAGGGCGACTTCTACGAAGATGCCAAGAGCTTCATGGCCAGCCGCATCCACCTGGCCGACGTGTTCACGCGCAAGCTCGCGCTGATGCCCTTCGACATGACCAATCCGGTGTGGGTCGAGGACGACGACATCGACCTCGACTACCACGTGCGCCACATCTCGCTGCCCAAGCCCGGAACCAACCGGCAGTTGCAACAGTACGTGGCACGGCTGCATTCGTCGCTGATCGACCGCAGCCGCCCGATGTGGGAGTTCTACATCATCGACGGCCTCAAGAGCGGGCAGGTGGCGCTCTACACCAAGGTGCACCACGCGGGCATCGACGGGCAGGCGGGCGTGGAAGTGGGCAAGGCCATCTTCGACCTCGAGGCCACCGGCCGCGTGGTGAAGCCGCCGCGCAGCCGCCCGCGCGGCAACGGCTACCAGCTGGGCATGGCCGAGCTTGCGACCGCGGCGCTGCGCAACACCGCGCAGCAGTACGTGAAGCTCTTCAAGATGGCGCCGGCCATCGCGCGCGCCATCGGCGGCCTCGCCAAGCCCGACGAGAAGGCGGCCGAGAAGGACACTGCCGCCGCGCCGAAGAAGTTCAACCTCTTCGCGCCGCGCACCTCGCTCAACGTGTCGATCACCAACCAGCGCACCTTCGCGGGCCGCACCATCTCGCTGGCCGAGACCAAGTACATCGCCAAGCACTTCGGCGTGTCGCTCAATGACGTGGTCATGGCCACCGTGTCCGGCGCGCTGCGCCATTACCTGGCCGACAACAACGAGCTCCCGGCCAAGCCGCTGGTGGCCGGCGTGCCGGTGAGCCTGCGCGAGGCGGGCGACCAGACGGCCAACAACCAGGCCAGCATGATCCTGGTGAGCCTGGCTACGGACATCACCGACCCGGTGCAGCGGCTGAAGGCGATCAACGCCTCGTCGACCTCATCGAAGTCGACCATGAACCGCTTCAAGGCCGTGATCCTCGACGACTTCCCGACCTTCGCCGCGCCCTGGCTGGTGTCGGGCATCGCGTCGATGGTGGGGCGCTCGGGCATCGTCAACCTGCTGCCGCCGGCGGCCAACGTGGCAATTTCCAACGTGGCGGGCGCACCCTTCCCGATGTACTTCGCGGGCGCGCTGGTCACCTGCTACTACCCGGTGTCGATCGCCAGCCACGGCACGGCGCTCAACGTGACGGTGCAGAGCTACAACGGCCGCATGGACTACGGCCTGATCGCCTGCCGCCGCGCCGTGCCCGACATCACAGAGATCGGCGACTACCTGCTGGCCGAGCACAAGCTGCTGATGGAGCTGACGCAGAAGCACCCGGCGGCAGCCGGCGCGGCACCGGCGCCGGTGCCGGCCAAGACGATCGTGGAGCAATCGGACGAGGCAGCACCCGAACCCGTTGCCGCCGCGAAGAAGAAGCCCGCCGCGCGCAAGAAGGCCCCGGTCAAGGTGGTGGCCAGGAAGGCACCCGCCAAGGCCGCAGCCAAGACGGCGGCGGCGAAGGCACCCCTCAAGACGGCCGCCAGGAAAGCCGCGCCCAAGCCGCCGGCCCGCAAGGCAGCCCCGGCCAAGCGTCCGGGCGGTCCAAGGGCCGCTGCGGCATGATCGGCGGAAGAAAATTGGGGCAGTTGGACTAGTTTTCCGACCGTTCTAGTTTTCCCGGCCTAGGCCCTGCGGAAGAAGATAGGCCCATCGCGAGAGACACACCCTGTTTGTTCCCTTCGCGAGCCCATCAACTTCAAGGAAACCACACCATGTCCACGCAAACCTCCATCGCTTCCGCAGCCGTTCACGTCGTCGGCCAGTACAACGACGCGGGCAAGACCCTGGTCGGTGCCTACCGCGCCGGCGTGCACCGCCTGCTGGGCGGCGCCGCTTCGCGCTACAGCGACTTCCTCGGCAGCCGCCAGATCCCGCTGGTGAGCGAGCAGGTCAAGGCCAACCTGATCGGCGCGCAGGAGAAGATCAACGGCTTCCTGGCCAACCGCGTGGATATCGACACCGGCCGCATCGTGTCCGTGATGGACCGCGTCGCCGCAGGCACCACCAGCGGCATCGAAGCCGTTGCCGGCCGCGTGGCCCGCGTCGAATCGCCGGTCGCCACCTCGGTGATCAACGCCATCGGCGCGCGGAACCAGCCGCTGGCCACCGTCTCGGTGCAGATCGCCGACCGCATCGTCGCCGGCACGAAGCAGAACGAAGCCCGCGTGAGCGGCGCCGAAGAAGCCGCCAAGCCGGTTCGCACGGTGAAGGCCAAGGCCGCCGCCGCGAAGAAGCCGGTTCGCCGCGCTGCCGCCCGCAAGGCGGCCTGACCCCCGGGGCGCCTTCTGGCGCCCTTTTTTCTTTTTCCGGTATCTGGAGCACTGCATGGCGACCCGTCCTGACGAAACTGCAAAGTTGAAGAAGAGGGCGGCGCCTGCGAAGAAGAAGCCGGCTGCCAGGAAGGCGCCCGCGGCGGCAAAGAAGCCCGCGGAGCCCGGCAAGGCCGAGGTCCTGCTGCGCGCCGGCCTGAAGGCGCTCGACAACGTGCGCAACGACGTCGCCAAGCGCCAGGCCAACGTGATCGAAGGCCTGCTCGGCATCGGGCACGGCAAGGTTCCCAGCCTCGGCCTCGACAGCTTCGGCATCCGCAAGTTCGAGGACGTGTTCGACCAGCGTGTCGCCACCGCGCTGCAGCGCCTGGGCATCCCCGGCGCCGACGAAGTGCAGGCCCTGCGCGACGAGGTCGCGCAGCTGCGCGAACGCGTGGCGCAACTCGAAGGCTCCACCGGCACCGCCACTCCCCGTGGCCGTGGCGTCAAACGCTGAGCGACAACAGGCAACAGCGCAGCAGCGGCAACCCGGTTGTGGCCAGCTCCAACACCACGCGCGACCGCATCCTGCAGGCCAGCCTCGCGCTGTTCAACGCGCAAGGCCTCGCGGCCGTGTCGACCCACAAGATCGCAGCCGAACTGGGCATCAGCCCCGGCAACCTGCACTACCACTTCAAGGCCAAGCAGCTCATCGTCGAATGGCTGTTCCGGCGCTTCGAGCAGCGGCTGGAGGCCCTGAACGGCTCGTCGGCATCCATCGCGGCCATCGACGACCTCTGGCTCGCGCTGCACCTGCGCTTCGAGGCCATCGACGAATACCGCTTCATCTATCGCGACATGGCCTTCCTGGCCAGCGAATACCCCTCGCTGGGCCAGCGCGCGCAGGCCCTGACCGCGCAGAACCTGCTGGCCGCACAGACGCTGTGCGAAGGGCTGGTGGCCTCGGGTGTGATCGAGACCAGCGCCGAGCAGGCCCGCATCCTGGCGCTGCAGATGGTCTTCACCACCACCTGCTGGCTCTCGTTCGAGCGGCTGGTGCCGGGGCGCGACGCGCTGGCGCAGGCCGACCCCGGTCTCGCGGCTTTCTACACACTCACGCTGGTTTCCCCGTATGTTTCCGGCGAATCGAGGGCTTATCTTGATTACCTGAGGGCCAAATACCTCGGATAAATGTCGCTGTCGTCCGACGGGGCATTGACTCTGCCGGCCTCATGTTCGTACCGAAGCAGATAAAAACCACAAAGGAGCCATCCAGAATGACCACCGCCACCTACGCCAAGGAACACATCACGCCGCCCTCGCGCCTGCTGCTGCTGGCCGAAGCCCGTGCGCTATGGGAGACCGGTGCCGGCCTCGCCATGTGGCCGCTGCTGCAGCTCACGCCGCGCGGCGACGGGCATCCGGTGTTGGTGCTGCCGGGCCTCGTGGCGGGCGACGGCTCCACGCTGCTGCTGCGCCGCTACCTCTGCAGCCGCGGCTACGACGCCCACGGCTGGGGCCAGGGCCGCAACTTCGGCCCGCGCGAAGGCGTGGAAGACGGCATGGTCGAGCTGCTGAAGAGCCTGCACGACAGCAGCGGCCAGAAGGTCAGCGTCATCGGCTGGAGCCTGGGCGGTGTGTATGCGCGGATGCTGGCGTCTTCCTACTCGCACATGATCCGCAACGTCATCACGCTGGGCAGCCCCTTCTCGGGCAGCCCGCGCGCCACCAACGCATGGCGCGTGTACGAGGGCGTGAGCGGCCAGAGCTCGCACGACCCGCGCCGCATGAAGTTCGTGCAGCCCACGCCGCCCGTGCCGACCACATCGATCTTCAGCCGCACCGACGGCGTCGTCGCATGGCGCTGCAGCATCGAGAAGACGGGCCCGCAGTCGGAGAACATCGAAGTCATCGCCAGCCACCTGGGGCTGGGGGCGCACCCGGCGGTGCTCTATGCGTTGGCGGACCGGCTGGCGCAGCCTGAAGGGGAGTGGAAGCCGTTCAACCGCGGGGTGCTGGGGCCGCTGGTGTATCCGGATCCGGATCGGGACGCCTGACAAGACCTGGCTGGTGGTTCTTGTCAGGTCCGGGACGTGCGGCCAATGACTGCGCTGTCACGTGCTGGCTGAATTGCCATTGGGCTCAAAGATCACGTAGCGGTCGTTCAAATCCAGTTCCTCTGCATCCACTTCAACCTTGGTCATCGATCCTGCCGTTGACACGAGGACGAACGCGTACGGATCCTGGCTTTCGTCATCCGCCAGCAGCAGTCGGACCTGAAGCAGTTTCGCCAGGCGACTGGCACCATCCAGAATGCCGCCCTCGGGGATGGGGATCGTCAGATAGATAGAAATGATCTGGGAGAACGCTTCTCCTGATCGCGAATCGACCAGGCACGTAGCAGGATCGTCACTTCTCATCTCGGTGATGTCGTGCACCACCTTCACGGAGTCGTGATCGACCTCAAGGACGGTCGATAGGCCGCGGCGCAGGGGTTCAGCGCCAACATCCTGTTCCAGCGCAGCGTCAAACCAGATCATTGTCCAAGTCTCCAGATTCTCAAGGCCCTGTTTGCCCCGGCTTCGCCAGCGGCATTCGTCGCGTAACCGAAGGCCTGAGGGGTGTCTCCGAACTTGTTGAAGATTCCCAGTGCATCGAATTCCCCTCGATTGAGCGAATGAAAGCCCGGGCCGCTGGAAGGAACCAGGTGGTCGCCTCGGATCAATTCGTATGTTCGACCGTTGACTGTATAGAAGTTGCCGTCCCTGGTTCCCTGACCGGCGTTGATGGCATCGACGTCTCTCTTCATGTCGATGCCGGGTTCGGCGACCGTGTTCTGGCCTTTCTTGAGGCCCCCTTGCCGCACGCTACGGATGCTGTGCCTTGAGGAAAGCGGCGCCCCGAAGTTGCTCGCCGGTCGTTTCACGACGACTCCCGGCGATGGTCTGATGCCCGGCTCGAGAGGTGCTCCACGCACCACTTCGACCCCCGGTTTCGGCAAAGGCTCGGGAGCAGGCCTTTTCCCACCAAGACCCACATGCGCAGCAGCCATGTCGAATGCGGCGGCACCGACTTGATTGGCCGCTGCAACCTGCTGTTCCGACCCTCCGAGCACACGCGTGGCCGCTCCAGGAGCACCGAAGATCGGTCCCAGCAAGGCGATGCCCAGCGAGTTGCCGAAGCGCAGGTTTTGCTCGCTCAACCAGGCGCTCTCGGCGCCGGAAATGCTGTTCTCCCAGCGCGGCCCCGGCGTGTAGACGTCCTGCAGGAAGGATGTCCTTCTTTTCAGCTCCAGAGACTGTTCGGGCTGCAGGGGATTCTTGCCGCTGTAGTGGTCGTTCAGCTGCTGGAGCTTGTCGTCCAGCGCCGACTTCGGGATCTCGTCGGGCATCTGTTCGCATGCCCGCTGGAACGTCTTGGCCGACTGCAGTGCGTCGGTCGGCTCCAGGCGCGCGTCGCGGCCGGTGCCGCTCCACATCCGCTCGTACCACGGAATCTTTTCGAACTCCGCCTTTTCCCGTTCGTACCGCTCGCTGCAGATACCGGGCTTGCGCCGCAGCATCGGCCCCTTGGGCACCTCGAAGGTCAGCACCCTGCCGAGCGTGCCGTTGCTGTTGAAGGGCGACGATGACGAAGAAGACGTGGGCAGCACCTGCCCCAGCGTCTTCTTGTCGTCGGGCATCGAACCCATCAGGCCGCTCCGTTCATCTCGCAGAGATCGCCGTGGCGGGCCACGGGTCGGCTCTCGACGAAGACTGTCTGCGAGCCCGAGATGATCTTCACGTTGCCCGCGCCGAGCGAGACACCCGAGCGCACGCCGCTGCCCGCGTTGCCCGCCACGCCCTTGACGATGCTGTCGACCATCAGCACCTTCTCGCCGCGTGCGAACACGGTGCGCGAGTAGGCCGCTTTCTCCGGCGGAAGGATCGACACGATGTCGAAGGGCACGACCTGGGTGCCGACGATGCAGAAGTCCGGCGCCACGTTGACCACCATGAACTGCGACTCCGCATCCGCGATGTGCTTTTCGGCGCTCATGCGGGCACTCCCTGGGGCGTACCGTTGCCCGCGGCTGCCTCGGCGACCGGGCGGTCGAAGAGGTCGACCGCCACCGTGTCGAGCGCCTGGTCGAGCGTGAGCCGCCAGGTCAGGTGCACGAGCATCTCGTCGAGGTCGACGTGCACGGTGTCGAGCTTCATGGCTTCGCTGTGCTCGGCGCCGGCCCCGTTCCTGCACAGCGCCTCGATCCACAGGCGTGGGAGTTCGGCCTCGATGCGGGGCGTCGAGGCGAAGAAACCGCTCATGAGCAAGGATTCGTCGCCCCGCAGGCCGCCGGCCACGACCTGGTCGGCCGGGGCGTACTGGAAGAAGCGTTCGTCGAAATCGTCGGCATAGTCCATGTAGGGCTGTCCGGCATTGCGCTCGCGCCAGGCGTCGTCGTAGGTGCCGGCCAGCGCTACGCGCGGTTGCCAGAAGCGCGCGACGGGGCCGAAGCCGGCAGGCCGTGCATCCTCCTGGTTGGCATGTTGCAGCGCCGTCGCAGCGTGCTCGAGCTGTGGCCCGTAGACCGGCTGGCCGGTGCCGTGGCGCCCGCCGGGATGCTCTTCGCGGGCCGCACTGCCGAACCATCCGCTGCCGCAGGGGTTGGCCGCGTGGGTGCGGGGCGGGGCCGATTCGTCATCGCCCTTGTCGAAGCCCCACCCGCCGTAGGCGAGTTCGTAGCGCAGCGGCACCGCGAGCGTGGGCTGCGGATCGGAAAGTCTGCGCTGCGCGGCGTCCTCATGCCAGTTCCACTGACGCGGACCGGTCAGGCGCAGTGTCTTTTTCAGCAGCGGTTCACACTGCCTGTGCACCAGCAGCTCCGCGTGCCATTCGCTTCGCGGCGTCCAGTCGAGGGCGCGCGCGGCACCCGTCACGTAAACGTCGGCGCCCGGCTTCCGCAGCAGAACGTCGGTCGCTTCGCGCAGGCTGGACAGCGTCGGGTGTGCAACATCCCAGGGCTCGTCGGCGAACACCGGGCCATGGTGCGAGGCCGCCGGCTCGAGCCGGCCGGGGGCGAGCACGAAGCTCGCGCACACCACCACCACGTCGTGAAAGCGTCGGCCCTTGCCCATCTTGTCGAACTGGAAGTGCGGAAAGGAGGTGCCGTTGCGCAGTTGCTTCAGGCGCGGCACGGGGATCGGCGGTGCGGGCTCAGCCACGGGTGCCGTCCTTGTCCGCCACCAGCTTTCCGACACCGGCGGAGGCTGCCGCCGTGACCGTACCGAGAACTTGCGTCGCATGACCCGCCGCCTCGCCACCGCCGCCTCCGGCCACCTGCTGGGCGATCGATGCAAGTTGCCCCGCCTTGCCAAGCAGGTCGGCGGGGTTGCCGCCCATCAGCGCACCAAGGCTCGCGAGCGGGCTGCCCGGAGGCTCGGCCGGCGGCGCGGTCGGCACCGCCTCGGGCTGCAGTGCGGCGCCGCCGCCCATGGGGTTGAGCCAGATGTGCTCGCCGTTGACGGTCACGTCGTCGCCCTGCGCCGTGATGTTGATCTTCTTGCCCGTGACCGCGATGGAGCCGTCGGCCTTGAGCTGCACCACCGATGCGCCCACACGCAGCGAGATGGTCTTGCCGTCCATCTCGATGTGGCTGCCCTTGTCGCCGCCCACGGACAGCAGGTACTTCTCTCCGACCTTGGTGGTCTTCGTCTTGCCGACCATGGTGTTGTCCATCATGCCCACGACGGTGTTGCGCAGCATGCCGACGTTGAAGGAGTAGGCCAGCCCGATGTTCACCATCTTGGCGAGGCCCACGTTGTGCATGTAGGCCATGCCGATCGTGGCCATCTGGTTGCGGCCCACCTTCTTGCTTCGGTCGCGCCCCACCAAGTGGGTCTCGTCATGCTCGACCTCGATGTCCTGGTTGCGCTCGGCGTGCAGCCAGACCTGCTCGGCGCCCTTCTTGTCCTCGAAGCGCAGGGCATTGGCGTTGGCGCCGCTGCCGCCTTCGGAACTGCGCGTGAGCAGGCCGCTCTGCGTGGCGTTGTCGGGAAGCGTCCAGGGTGGCATGTTGTCGGCGTTGTAGACGCGGCCCGTCACGATGGGGCGGTCCGGGTCGCCGTTCTCGAAGTCCACGATCACCTCCTGCCCGATGCGCGGGATCTGGATGCCACCGAAGTTGGCGCCGGCCCAGGGCGAGGAAACGCGCACCCAGCACGAGCTGTTCTCGTCCTTCGTGCAATAGCGGTTCCAGTGAAAGCTCAGCTTCACGCGGCCGTATTCGTCGGTCCAGATCTCACGGCCGGCCGGGCCCGTGACGATGGCTGTCTGCGGACCCGTGGTGCGTGGCCTCGGCACGGGCGGCGCCGGTGCGCGAAAGACCTTGCTCGCCGGAATCACGTCGAAGTCGACGCGGCACTCGAACTCCTGCTGCGAACTCGCATCGCCCACGTCCTGGAGCAGCAGATGCGCATGCGTGACGAGGTACTGCCGGTTCGATTCGTTCTGCGGATGGCGCTCCAGGGTCACCAGGCATCCCGGCACCACCGCGCGCAGGTTGCCCGAGCCGGTGGCGAGTTCGCCCAGGCTGCCGGCTTCCTCCATGCGCGTGCGCACCAGCTGTTCGCCTTCGGACTCGACGACGTAATCGCCCGGCCAGCCGTAGCGCTCCCAGCTGTTCTGCGCGGTCTTGCGGGGCATCGTGCTGATCTGCTGCAGTTCGGCCCTGGGGCGCTTGAAGTCGAAGTCGTCCGTCACCCAGCGGCCGCTTTGCAGTTCCTCGCAGGCATTGAAGCGATCGCAGCGCTCCTCGCGCACGGTTGCGTCCGCCGGATGGAAAGGGATGGTCTGGTAGCCCTCGTGGGCGAAGGGCTGGTGCGAGGCCATCTCGTCCACGATGACCAGTTTGTGGCTGTTCTCTTCGTGCTCGAAGCAGTAGTACAGGCCCCATTCGTGCAGCAGCCGCGCGACGAAGTCGTAGTCGCTCTCGCCGTACTGCACCTGGAATTCGCGCGGCGGATAGCCGTGGGTGGTCCGGATCTCGAACGGCAGGCTGTACTTGCCGAGCACGGCCTTGACGATGTCCAGCACGTTCTGGTTCTGGAAGATGCGGTAGTCGCTCGTGCGCGTTGCGAGCGTGAGCCATGGCTCGATCACCGCCTCGTAGAGCGCGCGGCGGTTCTCAAGGCGCAGGAAGCGCACGCGTGTGACCAGGCCCGAGATGTGGCGTTGCTGCGGACCCGAGCCCGGTCGCCCGTCGAGCACGATGTGCGCGGACATCATTTCGCCGACCAGCTGCTTGACGGCGACATTGGCCGCCTGGCGTTCGTTGTAGCCCTGCTGCTCGGGCGTGGCCAGCGTCAGCGTGTAGCGAAACAGGCTGCTCAGACCTTCGTCGCCCGCGATGGCGATGGGCTCCAGCGCCGGCGCGTTGCCGAGCGTGGGCATGGCGGACGAGGAGGCGGTAAGGACACGCGCAAGCTGCGCTGCGCCGACAGGCATGAAATCTCTCCCTGATGTTCTTGGCTGACGAAGCAAATCGTAGCAATTCGAGTATGAAACACCAGTAAGACGATAGATTGCTGCAGATCGAGTATTTCCGTGGCTCCGTGAAGTGTTTCGCAGGAGAAGCCCGCCACCCATGACTTCCGTCACTTGCGGCATCTCCGGCCCGCCCAAAACAATAGCGGCACCATGCACAGCCTGCCGCCTGTCTACCCCCGCATCAAGCATGTCGGCTTCCTGGAGTCGATGCGCCCGATGCTGGAGCAGGTCGAGGCGCGCGGCGGCGACCGCGAGGCGCATGCGCCCGTGGCCTATCCCTTGGCCGACGGCTCTGACCTGCTGGTGACCTTCGCGGTCGATACGCCCGCGCAGTTCGTCACGCTGACCGGAGAAGGCATGGTGGAGACAGGGCTCGACCCGCAGTCGATGTACGAGCTGGCCATCGACAACATGCTGCTGCTCGTGGCGCCCAATGTCGGCACGCGGGACTTCGGCCTCTACAAGGCGCTCGTCGCGGGCGACGGCTTCGAGGCCTGCATGCTGCTGCTGCCGGACCTCTGGGAGCAGCTTGCGCAGGAGTTCGAGGGCGAGCTGATCGCGGTGGTGCCGAGCCGCGACGCGGTCTATTTCATGGACAGCGGGGCGAGCTTCGAGAAGCGCGGCGAGATCGTCTCGGCCACCGAGGCGCTGGGCCGCATGTGCCGAGCCGCCATGGGTGTCAGGGCCGAGGCCGGGCCGCACGGCCTCTCCGACAAGGTGATGGCGCTGACGCCCGACGGCTGGTGCGTGCGCGGCACCCTGAAGGACTATTGCGAACCGGCGCTCGAAGCCTGAGCGCCGCCAGACCCTCGGGACTGCGCCTTCAGCTGCCCGCCCACACGTCCAGCACATAGCGCTGGTCGGCAATCATCTTGTCCATCCACGCGGCGCTGTCGTGTCCGTGCTCGCGCGCGAGGTCGCTCAGCGTGCGGCGCACGTCGGGCTCCATGCGCGAGCCGTCGCCGCACACGTAGACCACCGCGCCGGCCTCCAGCAGTTTCCATACGTGGGCGGCCTGCTCGCGGATCAGGTCCTGTACATAGACCTTGCGTTCGCCTGCACGAGAGAACGCGGTGTGCAGCTTCATCAGGCCGCGATGCGCCCAGCCCTGGAGCTCGTCGGCGTAGATGAAGTCCTGCTCGGGATGGCGGCAGCCGAAGAAGAGCAGCGCCTCGCCGAGCGCATGGCCTGCCTCGGCCTGCGCAGCGCGCTCCTGCAGGAAGCCGCGGAACGGCGCGAGCCAGGTGCCGGGGCCGACCATGATGAGCGGCCTGCCCGCGTCCTCCGGCAGCCTGAAGCCCTCGGCAGTGGTCTCGCGCACCACGCCGTGAACCGTGTCGCCGGCTTCCGCGCGCGCCAGGAAGTTGGAGCACACGCCTTCGAAGGTGCCGATGCCCGACTTGGCCGGGCCGCTCACCACGCCCACCGTCACGCTGCACCTGCCCGGCGTCATCGTCGGCGACGACGAGATCGAGTAGTAGCGCGGCGAAAGCGGCGACAGCATCTCCAGGAATACGGCGAACGGCACCTGGCAGGCGCGGTGTTCTTCCAGCAGGTCGAGCAGCGACTTGCGCTTGTGCAGCACGTCGGCCTTGTACGCAGCCTGCGAGGCCTCGTCGCTGCCTGACAGGGCCACCAGCTTGGGCTTGGTGAACGGGCACTCGGTGTAGGCGGCGAGCGTGGCGATCTGCTTGCGCGTGGCCACGTCCTGCAGCTCGACGTAGTCGCCCAGCAGGCGGTCGACCGCGACCACCTGTTCCACCGGCAGCGCCGCCTTGCGACCCGCGGCCGCGTGCAGCCGTACGTGGGCCGTGCGGTCGAAACCGAAGCGCGCCATCGCGCGCTCGACCTGCGCGGGGCTGTTGCGCGGCACCACGCTCAGGTGATCGCCGGCGCGGTAGACCAGGCCCTCGGGCAGCATCAGCTCGACGTGGCGCGTGGAGCGGCCGGCTTCACCGTTGCCGCCGCTCTGCAGCTCGCGGTTCTCGATCACCCGCAGCGCCACCGCGCCCAGCGCATCGACGATCGCGTTCTTCTGCGGCGGCGGAAGCTCTTCCAGCGTGTAGAGCGGCTCGCTCTGCACGGGCGTGTCGGCGCCGGTCTTGATGTCGAAGGCTTTCACCAGCTCGGGCCAGAGCGCGTCGCTCCAGTCCTGGAAGGCGCCGTCCATGTCCTCGCGCGCATCGCCTTCGCCGCGCGGGTGCACGCGCGTGGCGCCAAGCGCCTCGAGCCGCTCGTCGATGCGGCGCGGCACGGCCTGGTAGGTGGCGGCCCAGTCGGTGTTGCCGCAGCCGAACACGCTGAAGCGAACGCCATTGAGCGAATCGTCGGCCTTGTCGAGCCAGCGGTGGAACTCGGCTGCGTTGTCGGGCGCCACGCCGTTGTAGGAGGCGCAGACGATGGCGACCGCGCCGTTGGCCGGCAGCCGCTCGGCATAGTCGTCGAGCGAGGCCAGCTGCGTGGAGAAGCCGCGCATCTCGCCGGCCTCGGCCAGCTGGCGCGCGAGGTCTTCGGCCGTGCCGAGGTTGGAGCCCTGCAGCACCAGCAGCGAGGTGCCATGGCGCGCAGCCTGCGGCTTGCGCGCGGCAGCCTGCACGGGCTGCACCGGGGCGGCGGCCGCGTCGGTCATGTTGCCGCGCGGGCGCGTGGCCGGGGCGCGCAGCAGCGCCTTGATCCTGAAGTTCTCGGGCTTGATCGTCAGCGCTTCCTTGATCTTCAGCTTGTAGCCCGTGTGGTCCACGAGGTTGAAGCGCTGCAGGATCATGCCCAGCGTGAGCACCGCCTCCTGCAGGGCGAACTGCCGCCCGATGCAGGCGCGCTGCCCGTTGCCGAAGGGCTTGAAGGCATTCACCGGCCGCTCACGCTCGGCCTCGCGGCTGAAGTTGTCGGGGTTGAACCGGTCGGCGTCCTCGCCCCAGATGCCCTTGTCACGATGCAGCGCCAGCGCATGCATGATGACCATGTTGTTCTTCTTGATCGTGTACTGGCCGCCGATCTTCGTGTCTTCCTTGGCGCGCATCGAGATCGCGGGCGCGGTCGGGTACAGGCGCAGCGATTCCTTCAGCACCTGCATCACGTACTGAAGGCGGTTGACCTGCGCGTAGGTGGGCTTCTGCGTGGTGTCGGGCCCGAACACGTTGTCGACCTCGGCCTGCGCCTTGGCCATGGCCTCGGGGTTGTTCAGCAGGAAGTAGATGGCGAAGGACAGCAGGCCGCTGGTGGTTTCATGCCCCGCGATGAGGAATTCGATGCACTCGTCGCGGATCATCTTGTCGGTGAGCTGCTCGCCGCTCTTCTTGTCCACGCCCGCGATCATGTAGCTCAGCAGGTCGGGCTTGGTGGCGATGTCGGCCCCGCTCGCACGCCGCTCCTCGATGATGTCTTCCACCATCTTGTGCATGTAGCGGATGTCCTTGCGCTGCTGCGCGAGCTCCTTCTTCAGCATCAGCTCTTCGAGCGGCAGGCCGCGGCGGTTCTGCACCGTCTCCAGCGTGCGCACCATCGCATCGACGAAAGGGTGAAAGCCCTCGCGGTAGAACGAGTTGAAGCGGTAGCCGAAACCGCACAGGCCGATGGTGTCGAGCGTGAGCGCAGTCATGTCGCGCACCACGTCCACTTCTTCGTCGAAGTTCAGGCGCTCCCACTTGGTGACCAGCTGCCCCGTGATGTCCAGCATCATCGGGTGGTAGGCCTGCATCGCGCGCTGGCTGAAGTTGGCCAGCAGGATGTTGTGCGGCTTCGACCAGGTCTCCTCGTGCGTGTCCGAAGTGAACAGTCCGTGCGAAGCTGCCCGCAGCCGGCGCAGTGCGCCGCGCGTGCTCTTGTCGAAGCGCGGCTCCTCGCAGAGCTCGTCGACCAGCGCGGGCGACGACACCACGATCACCGGCATGCCCGGCATGTCGAGCCAGTAGATGCCGCCGAGATCCTGCGCGATCTTCCACATGTCGAGCACGGGAGAGTCGGACCCGATCGACAGCAGGTTCCCGACGAAGGGCTTCTTCGCCGGCTGCGGGATCGGGTAGAGCGAGTTTTTGCCTGCCATGGTCTTGTTGTGCCTTTGGAATGGACCCGCCTCTGATATCCGGGGTTTGACTTCCGGAGTATCCCGACGGCACAGGCGGCAGGCAGGACGGGGTTTCCCTTACAAGGCCCCGTCCTCTTCAGCAGTTGCGAAGGAAGTGTTCAGGGCCGAGCCATCCTGCATTCCGTGCCCTGCGCCAGTTCGTTCCCGGTATAGACCGCATCGGTGCGGAAGCCGTAGTTCGTACCCTCCCAGCCGGTCTTCACCGTCTTGCCGTCCACCGGCACGATGGTGTTGACCACCTGCGGCAGCAGCAGCTGGTGGTCTTCGGCACGCATGCGCACCGGGCCCACGACGGAGTCGAAGCTCAGGTCTTCGAGTGCGTGCGCGACCTTCACGGTGTCGGTGGAGCCGGCCTTGTTGATGGCGGCGGCCAGCAGGCGCGGCGTCATGTCGATGCGCGGCGCGAGGAAGTCCTTGCCGGTCTTCGCCTTGTAGGCCTTGGCCAGCGCATCGACCTTCGGCGTGTCGGCCTCGCCCGGATGCCACTCGGCCACCCAGGTCAGCTGGCCCAGCTTCGCCTGCGAAACCGCCGTGACCGTGCCCGGCACCGAGCCTGCGCTGTGGTTGAAGTAGCGCAGGTTGTAGCCCGCGTCGCCCGCGGCCTTCAGCAGCAGCGTCATGTCCTGGCCCCAGTTGCCGGTGATGACCGAGTCGGCGCCGCTCTGCTTCACATTGGCGATGTAGGGCGCGAAGTCTTTCACGCGCCCGATGGGATGCAGCGTCTCGCCGACGAACTGGATGTCGGGCCGCGCCAGGCCCACCAGCTGGCGGCCGTAGCTGGCCCACTGCTTGCCGTGCGCATAGTCCTGGTTCAGCAGGTAGACCTTCTTCACGTCGGGCGTCTTCTTGATGTAGTTGGCCAGTGCCTTCATCTTCATCGCGGTGTTGGCCTCGGTCTGGAAGTGCCAGAAGCTGCAGCCCTTGCCCGTCATCTCCGGGTCGATGGAGGAGTGGTTCAGCACGATCAGCTCCTTGCCCGGGTTGCGCTGGTTCCAGCGCGCCACCGACTGCACCAGCGCCGTGACCACCGAGGAGCCCGAGCCGCCGGTGACGATGGCCTTCGCGCCCTGGTCGATGGCCGCCTGCAGCGCGCTCTGGCTTTCCTGCGCCGAGAGCTTGCTGTCGAACTGCAGCAGCTGCAGCTTCGTGCCGCCGAGCACGCCGCCCTTCGCATTGATGTCCTCGATGGCGTACTGGGTGTGCATCAGCATCAGCTCGCCGACGTTGGCGAAGGGGCCCGAGAGCGGGTCGATGTAGGCGATCTTGTAGGCCTGCTGCTGGGCGTGCGCGGCGCCGGCGGTGGCCAGCAGGCAGGCAAGGGCGATCCGCGCCAATGGCGCTTTGCTGAACTTCATGATGGTTTGTCTCCGGAGGTTGTTGTCTTCAGTTCTTCGTTCGCAGCCCGATCACGCGGCTTGCCAGCTTCGTGAGCTCGGCCACGACTTCGTCGGGCGAGAGGCGCCCGCCCGGGCGGTACCAGCTGTAGAGGAAGCCCGGCAGGCTGCAGGCCGCGAGCGCGGTGATCTTGGTCTCGTCGAAGTCGAGGTCGCCGTCGCGCCGTGCCTCCTCGAGCAGCGGGCACAGCAGGTCGTAGAAGTGATGCGCCAGCTTCTTCTGCGCGGCGATGTACTCGGGGCGGTACACCTGCGGCTCGCGGTAGGGGAAGAAGGCCACCGGGTGGTGCGAGACGGTCGCGCGGATCAGCCGCTCGATGCCTTCGAGCACCTTCTCGCTTGCGCGGCGCGGATCGGTGGCGGCGAAGTCGAGCGCGGTGAAGCAGTCGACCGCCGGGCGCCACGACAGCGTCTCGAAGATCTCCTGCTTGTCTCGGAAGTAGTAGTACACGAAGGGCTTGGTCACGCCCAGGTCGCGCACGATCTGCGCCATGGTGGTGTTGGCGTAGCCCTGCGCCGCGAAGAGCTGCGCGGCCGCCTGCAGGATGCGCTCGCGCTGAAGGTCGGTGCCCTGCGTGGCCGCGCGCTGGCGGCCGGTGCCCTGGGGAAGGTGCGGCTGCGCCGTCGTGTCGCTCTGGTGGTCTCCAGAGGGTTTGTGCCGTGTCGCGGAAGTTATACCCATGGGTAGGATTGTTCGTGCACCATGCACCATTGGCAAGCGCCTGCCCGGTGCAGGCGGCTATCGATAACCCTGAGAAAGTGACGCCATGGAGACATTGCCCGACCGCCCGCAGCAGCCGCTGCACGAGTACCTGCGCACCCACGCACGCGAGCGTGGCGGCAGCACCGCCTGCCTCTGGTACGGCCATGCGATGAGCTGGGCCGAACTCGACCGCGCGAGCGATGCCTTCGCTGCGCGCCTGCAGGCACTGGGCGTGAAGAAGGGCGAGCCGGTGGTGCTCTTTCTCAACAACTGCCCGCAGTACCTGGTGGCGCACTTCGGCATCCAGAAGATCGGCGCCATCGTGTGCCCGAGCGGGCCGCTCAACAAGGAGCACGAGCTGGCCTACCAGGTCAACGACCTGAAGGCCCGCGTGATCGTCGCGGCCGCGCCGCTGCTGCCGGTGGTGCGCAAGGTGCAGCCGGAGAGCGCGCTCGAGCATGTGTTCGTGGTGCACTACGCCGACCTGCTGCCCGACCCGTCCTCGCTCGACCTGCCGGCCGAACTGGCCGCGGAGCGCAACATCGAGCGCAGCGTGCCCGAAGGCTGCGAAGACTTCCTGGCCGTGATGCGCAGCGATGCGAAGCCACAGCCCGTGGCCATCGACATGGACGATGTGGCGCTCATGACCTACACCTCGGGCACCACGGGCTTGCCCAAGGGCGCGATGCTGAGCTACGGCAACGCGCTCTTCAAGACGCGTGCGGCCGCCGACTGCAACGGCGTGGGGCCCGATGACGTGCTGCTGTCCATCGCGCCGCTGTATCACATCGCCGGCATGCTGATGGGCGTCAACGTGCCGGTGCTCAGCGGCGCAACCTCGGTGCTGATGCACCGCTTCGACCCTCGCGCCGTGCTGCAGGCCGTCGCCAGCTACAAGGTGAGCTGGTGGTACAGCATCGCGCCGATGAACGTGGCATGCATGCAGGTGCCGGACATCGCGAGCTTCGACCTGTCGAGCCTGAAGATGAACCCGGTGACCAGCTTCGGCATCACCTTCACCGAGCCGCTGGCGCAGCAGTGGCGCTCGCATGCGCCGAACTGCACCTCGTTCGAGGCCGCCTACGGCCTGAGCGAAACCCACACATGCGACACCTACACGCCGCATCACGCGCCGCGCTGGGGCACGCAGGGCATTTCGGTGCCGGGCGTGACGATCCGCATCATCGACACCGATACACAAGCCGACATGCCTGCGGGCGAGGTCGGCGAGATCGTGCTCACCAGCCCCGGCTCGTTCAAGGGCTACTGGAACAAGCCCGAGGCCACGGCCGCCACGCTGCGCAACGGCTGGGTGCACACGGGCGACATGGGCAAGATCGACGCCGACGGCTACCTCACCTTCATCGGCCGCTTCAAGGAAATGATCAAGGTCTCGGGCTACAGCGTGTTCCCCGAGGAGGTCGAAACCATCCTCATCAAGCACCCGGCGGTGGCGCAGGCGGCGGTCATTGCGCAGCCCGATGCGGAGAAGGGCGAGGTCGTGAAGGCCTTCATCGTGCGCAAGCAAGGCGCCGCGCTCGAGGCCGACGCGCTCATCGCATGGTCGCGCGACAACATGGCGAGCTACAAGGCGCCGCGCGCGGTGAGCTTCATCGACGCGTTGCCCACCACCGGCGCGGGCAAGGTGCTGCGCCGTCTGCTCAAAGACAAAAGCTGAGAGGTTCCGTTTGCTGTTCTCCAAAGTTCTGATTGCCAACCGCGGCGAGATCGCCGTGCGGCTGGTGCGCGCACTGCGCGACCTGGGCATTGCCAGCGTGGCGGTGCATGCGCGCGACGAGGCTGCGGCGCTGCATGCGCAGCTGGCCGATACGGCCGTGGCGCTCGATGCGACCGGGCCTTCGGCGTACCTCGATGTCGCGGCGCTGATCGCCGTGGCGAAGGCCCGGGGCTGCGATGCGGTACATCCCGGCTACGGCTTTCTCAGCGAGCGAGCCGATTTCGCGCAGGCATGTGCGGACGCGGGCCTCGTCTTCATCGGCCCGACCCCTGAGCAGCTCGGCCTGTTCGGCGACAAGGCGCGGGCGCGTGCACTGGCCACCGAGTGCGACGTGCCGGTGATGCCCGGCAGCACCGGCGCGGTGACGCTCGCTCAGGCGCAGGCCTTCTTCGCCGAGCAGCATGCGCAGGGCGCGGGCGTGATGGTCAAGGCCATCGGCGGTGGAGGCGGGCGCGGCATGCGCGCGGGGCTGAACGCAGAAGACCTGCCCGAGGCGCATGCTCGTTGCATGTCCGAGGCCAAGGCGGCCTTCGGTATCGACGGCGTGTACGTCGAGCGGCTGATGCGCAATGCGCGCCACATCGAAGTGCAGGTGCTGGGCGACGGCAAGGCCGTGGCCAGCCTCGGCGAGCGCGAATTCACGCTGCAGCGGCGCTTCCAGAAGCTGGTGGAGATCGCGCCCAGCCCCTCGCTGCCCGAGGCCTTGCGTGCGCAGGTCACGCAGGCTGCGTTGCGCATGGCGAAGGCGGTGGGCTATCGCGGGCTCGGCACCTTCGAGTTTCTTGTCGATGCCGCATCGGCGACGCTGCCCTTCGTCTTCATCGAGGCGAATCCGCGCCTGCAGGTCGAGCACACCGTGACGGAAGCAGTGACGGGGCTGGACCTCGTGCAGCTGCAGGTCGCCGTGGCCGCCGGACAGTCGCTGGAAGCGCTCGGCGTGGAAGTCGACCGGACCGTGCCGCAGCGCGGCTTCGCGGTGCAGTGGCGCATCAATGCGGAGACGCTCGACGCGCAGGGCAATGCCCGTCCCTCGGGCGGCACGCTCGCGCGCTTCGAGCTGCCCTCGGGCCCCGGCGTGCGCGTGGACACGCACGGCTACGCAGGCCTCGCGCCCTCGCCGCACTACGACACGCTGCTCGCCAAGCTCATCGTGCATTCGCCGTCGCCACGCTTCGAGGACGCGCTGCGCCGCTCGCTACGCGCACTGGACGAATGCCACATCGACGGCATCGCCACCAACCTGCCGCTGCTGCGTGCCATCGCGGCACGGCCGGAGTTCGCGACGCAGGCAGTGCACACGCGCTTCGTGGAGGCGCACCTGGGCGATCTGCTCGCTGCCGCAGCGGCCTTCGAGAAGCAGGCGAGAAAGACGGTGGCTGCGCCCGCGGAACCATTGCCCGTTGCCGATGACGATTCGGACGAGCTGACCGTCAAGGCCCCGATGCCCGCGCGCCTCGTGCAGTTCGAGGTCGAGGTGGGCGACGTGCTGCCGGTCGGTGCGCAGCTCGGCGTGCTCGAGGCCATGAAGATGGAACACCTGCTGCACGCGCCCGTGGCCGGCCGCGTCGTTGCGCTGCTGGCCGCGCCCGGCGACTACCTCGTCGAGGGGCAGTCGCTGGTGCAGCTGGAGGCGGTCGATGCGCAGGCCGTGCAGGCCGAGGCCCGTGCCGAGCACGACCTGGATGCGATCCGGCCCGACCTGCGGAAGGTGATCGATCGGCACGCGTACACGCTCGATGAGAACCGCAAGGCCGCGGTCGACAAGCGCCATGCGCAGGGCGGGCGCACGGCGCGCGAGAACATCGCCGACCTCTGCGACACCGCGTCCGACCCCGGCAACTTCATCGAGTACGGCGCGCTCGCCATCGCCGCGCAGACGCGCCGCCGCTCGCTGGAAGACCTGATCGTCAACACGCCGGCCGACGGCATGGTCACGGGCTTGGGCAGCATTAACGCAAAGCAGTTCGGCGCCGAGGCATCGCGCTGCGCGGTGCTGGCCTACGACTACACCGTGCTGGCCGGCACGCAGGGCATGCGCAACCACCACAAGACCGACCGGCTGCTGGCGGTGGCGCATCAGCTCAAGCTGCCGGTGGTGCTGTTCGCGGAAGGCGGAGGCGGGCGACCGGGCGATACCGACATGCCCATCGTGGCCGGCCTGAACAACCACACCTTCAGCCAGTTCGCGGCGCTCTCGGGCAAGGTGCCGGTGGTGGGCATCGTGCACGGCCGCTGCTTCGCGGGCAACGCGGCGCTGCTGGGCTGCGCCGACGTGATCATCGCCACCAAAGGCAGCAACATCGGCATGAGCGGCCCCGCGATGATCGAGGGCGGCGGGCTCGGTACCTTCGCGCCCGAGCAGATCGGGCCGAGCAGCGTGCAGTCGCGCAACGGCGTGATCGACATCCTCGTGGAGGACGAAGCTGCCGCCGTCGCCGCGGCGAAGCAGTACCTCTCGTACTTCCAGGGCGCGACCACCGACTGGCAATGCGCCGACCCGCGCACGCTGCGCCACGTGGTGCCCGAGAACCGTCTTCGCGTGTACGACGTGCGCGCCGCGATGCGCGGCGTGGCCGACACCGGCTCGCTGCTCGAGCTGCGCGCGGGCTTCGGCGCGGGCATCGTCACCGCGCTCGCGCGCATCGAGGGCCGGCCGGTGGGCCTGATGGCCAACAACCCGCATCACCTTGGCGGCGCGATCGACGTGGAGGCGGCCGACAAGTCCGCGCGATTCATGCAGCTGTGCAATGCACACGGCCTGCCAATTGTTTCGTTGTGCGACACGCCCGGCTTCATGGTGGGGCCCGACATCGAGGCGCAGGCGCAGGTGCGCCACGTGTGCCGCATGTTCATGGTGGCCTCGCACCTGCGCGTGCCGTTCTTCGCCGTGGTGCTTCGCAAGGGCTACGGCCTGGGCGCGCAGGCGATGACGGCAGGCGGCTTCGATGCACCGGTCTTCACCGTGGCCTGGCCCACCGGCGAATTCGGCGCAATGGGGCTGGAAGGCGCCGTGCGGCTGGGTTTCCGCAAGGAGCTGGCCGCCGCGCCCGAGGGGGCCGAGCGCGACGCGCTGTTCAGGAAGCTGGTGGCGCAGCAGTACGAGAACGGCGAGGCGATCCACATGGCGCAGACGCTGGAGATCGACGCGGTGATCGACCCGGCGGAAACGCGCACCTGGCTGGTGCGCGGCCTCTCTTCGGCCACAAAGGCACAAGGCGCGGCCGTCGCGTATGTAGACACCTGGTAACGGGTCTTTAGACCTCGTCACGCGCGGGGAAACAGTGGCTCCGTACACTGGTTCGCTTTGCGTGCATGAACCTGGTTTCCCGTTGGGCAGCCTGCCTTCGCGACGTGGCCGTCGCGCACTGGGTGGCTGCCTTCTTCCTCGCGTTGATTGCCCTTGGCGTGCATGCCGTCACGCCCGACGGGCGTCCGCGGCAGCCCGCCGAGGCGCATTGGGTCGCGAGCTGGGCGGTGGCGCCGCTCGATTTCCGCGAGGTCGCCGCGACCCCCGCGAACACCGGCCGTTCGTTGCCCGCCGGCAATGACCTGCGCGGGCAGACGCTGCGCCAGAAGGTCGAACTGTCGCTGGATGGCGAGCGCATCCGCATCCGCTTCTCGAACCGCTTCGGCAAGACGCCGCTGCGCATTGCCGCGGCGAGTGCGGCGCGCGGCACCGGCGCCGATGCCTTCTCGCCGGCCACGCTGCGCGTGCTGCGTTTCGGTGGCCGTACCAGCCTCACCATCGCCCCGGGCGCCGATGCCTGGAGCGACGGCATCGACCTGCCGGTGGAGGCGGGGCAGACCGTGGTCGTGAGCGCCTTCTTCGATCGCACCACGCCGTTTGCGACGGTCGCCCTGCAGGAGCCGGGCACGACCTGGATGACACCCGGCAACGCCGTGAGGACGCCGATGCTGAAGAACCCGACGCCGCTGCCGCTCAACCAGATCGTGACAGGGCTCGACGTGCTCACCACCAAGTCCATTCGCACCATCGTGGCATTCGGCGATTCGATCACCGCGGGCGGCGCGGAAGCCACGCTCGGGTCCTATCCCGACATGCTGGCCACGCGCCTGCGCGATACGCAGCCGGCAGGGCAGGACGTCGCGGTGCTCAACATGGGCATCGGCGGCAACCGCCTGCTGGCCGACGGCATCGGGCCCAGCGGCCTTTCGCGTTTCGAACGCGATGCCCTGCGGCAGAGCAGCGCGACGCACGCGATCATCCTGCTGGGCACCAACGACATCGGCCGCGCTGTTTTTGCCAACGTGCCCGGCGCCGAGATGAAGCAGCACGACGTGGCGACGGCCGCGCGCATCGGCGAAGGGCTGGAGCAGCTCGTGAAGCAGGCACGCGCCAAGGGCTTGAAGGTGCTGCTGGGCACGGTGCCGCCATTCAGGAATACGCCCTACTGGAGCGAGGCGAGCGAGGCCATGCGCGAGGGCGTGAACCGCTGGATCCGCGGCCGGCAGGACGTCGACGGCGTAGTCGACTTCGATGCCGCCCTGCGCGACCCGGCAGACCCGCAGGCGCTGAACCCGCTCTTCGATTCGGGCGATCACCTGCATCCCAACAAGGCCGGTCATGCGGCGATGGCCGCGGCCATCGATTTGCGCGAATTGCAGGAGTGAGCGCCGCTAGTGAGCGCTCGCAAGAGGCCCAAAAGCGCGTCACAGCTTTACACAAGACTTCGCGCATCGCTTACAGGAGGTTCACACGGGCTGGGCAGCATGAAGGCTCCTCCAACAGCTCATGAGGAGCTCTTCATGAAAAAACTCGCATTGGCTCTTTCCGTCGGCGCCGCATCGCTTCTGTCGGTGGGTGCGTTGACCGTTCCCACTGCCGCGCAGGCGCAGCCCGTGGTCACCATCCAGGTGCCGCCGCCTCCGCCGCGCTACGAGCGCGTTCCGCCGCCGCGCCGCGGCTACGTGTGGGCGCCGGGGCATTACGAGTGGCGTGGCGGCCGCCACGTGTGGATCGGCGGCGGCTGGGTGCGCGCACGGCCCGGCTATGCCTACCGTCCGCCGGAGTGGCGCCAGGACGGCGGACGCTGGGTGTACAGCGGCGGTCGCTGGGACCGTGACGGCGACGGCGTGCCGGATCGCTACGACCGTCGTCCGAACAACCCGTATCGCAACTGATGGATTTCAGGAGCCGCCGGTCGTCGTGGCCGGCGGAGTACTTCAGCGGAAGACGACGGTGCGGTGCCCGTTCAGGAGCACCCGGTGCTCGCTGTGCCACTTCACCGCGCGTGCCAGCACCTGGCTCTCGGTGTCGCGGCCGCGGGCCGTGAGGTCTTCCACCGTGTCGGTGTGGTCGGCGCGAGCCACGTCCTGCTCGATGATCGGGCCCTCGTCGAGGTCGGCCGTCACGTAGTGGGCGGTGGCGCCGATCAGCTTCACGCCGCGGTCGTGCGCCTGGTAGTAGGGCTTGGCGCCCTTGAAGCTGGGCAGGAACGAGTGGTGGATGTTGATCGCGCGGCCCGATAGGCTGCGGCACAGGTTGTCGCTCAGGATCTGCATGTAGCGCGCGAGCACCACGAGCTCGGCGCCCTCGGCCTCGATGATCTCCAGCTGCTTCGCCTCGGCCTGTGCCTTGGTCGCGGACGTCACCGGGATGTGGTGGAAGGGCACGTTGTAGCTGGCCGCCAGCTGGTAGAAGTCGCGGTGGTTCGAGATGATTGCGCGCACGTCGATGGCGAGCAGGCCGCTCTTCCAGCGGAACAGCAGGTCGTTGAGGCAGTGGCCTTCCTTGCTGACCAGGATCACCGTCTTCATCGGCTCGGCCGCGGCATGCAGCTGCAGCGTCATGCCGAAGCCGGCGGCGAAGGTCTTCAGCCCCTCGCGCAGCGAGGCCTCGCTGTGGTCGCCGCAGGCGAAGCGCACGCGCATGAAGAACAGGCCCGTGTCGTGGTCGTTGTACTGGGCCGCCTCCTCGATGTTGGCGCCGCGCTCGAGCAGGAAGCCCGAGACGGCATGCACGATGCCCGTCCGGTCGGGGCAGGAGAGGTTCAGGATGTAGGCGGGCGAAGTAGGCGTAGAGGTCGTCATCGGGGTGGGATTGTCGCAGGGGTGCCAGAATCGCGATTTTCCTCCCCAGATAACCAACCGCAGGAGCGAGACATGGCCTACCAGGACTTCAACATGGACAACCAGTGGTTGCCCTTCACCCCCAACCGTCATTTCCGCAAGGATCCGCGCGTGTTCGTCGCGGCCGACGGCATGGAGTTCACCACCCACGACGGCCGCAAGGTGATCGACGGCATCTCCTCGCTGTGGTGCGTGGGCGCGGGCCACAACCGCAAGCCGATCAACGAAGCGATCAAGACGCAGCTCGACACGCTCGACTATGCCACCGCCTTCCAGGTCAGCAACGACAAGGCCTTCAAGGCGGCGGAGATGATCGCCTCGCTCGCTCCCGGCGACCTCAACAAGGTGCTCTTCTGCAACTCGGGCTCGGAAGCCGCCGACACCTCCATGAAGGTGGCGCTGGCCTATCACCGTGCGCGCGGCGAGGGCCACCGCAACGTGTTCATCGGCCGCGAGAAGAGCTACCACGGCGTGGGCTTCGGCGGCATGTCGGTGGGCGGCATTCCGGGCAACCGCAAGGTGTTCGGCTCGGCCTTCCTGCCGCGCGTGGACCACATGCGCTTCATCCACGACCCGGTGAACCCCGCCTACCTCCACAACGAGGAGCCGGTGTGCGCCGAAGACCCGCTGGTCGAGCTCGAGACGCGCATCCTGCCGCTGCACGACCCGAGCAACGTGGCAGCGATCATCGTCGAGCCGGTGGCCGGTTCGGCCGGCTGGTACCTGCCGCCCAAGGGCTACCTGAAGCGCCTGCGCGAGATCTGCGACAAGCACGGCATCCTGCTGATCTTCGACGAGGTCATCACCGGCTTCGGCCGCATGGGCACCAACTTCGCGTCCGACTACTTCGGCGTGGTGCCCGACATGCTGAACTTCGCCAAGTGCGTGACCAACGGCGTCATTCCGCTGGGCGGCGTGATCTGCCGCGACAAGCTCTACGACGCGATGATGAAGACCGACGCGCCCGAGCACGTGGTCGAGTTCTTCCACGGCTACACCTGCTCGGGCCACCCGGTGGCCTGCGCCGCGGCCATCGCCACGCTCGACCTGTTCAAGCAGGAGAACCTGTTCGCGCGCGCAGGCGAAATGGGCAAGGTGCTGGGCGATGCATTCCACAGCACGCTCAAGGGCCTGCCCAACGTCATCAGCATCCGCAGCCTCGGCCTCGCCGCGGCGGTGGAGCTCGCGCCCATCGCGGGCACGCCGGGCAAGCGCGCCTACGAGATCTTCCTCGACTGCTTCCACAAGGGCGCGCTGGTGCGGCCCGCTGGCGACGTGCTGGTGATCGCGCCACCGTACATCGTCGAGAAGTCGCACATCGACACGCTGGTGAACACGCTGGCGGATTCGATCAAGGCGCACGCCTGAGCGGGAGAACGGTGCCGGCGGTCGGCCGGAGATCGATGTCCGGATACGGCCAGTGAAGGCGGCGGGGAACGCGCAACATGCAGATGTTCGCGGCCCCGCCGCCTTCTTTCATTGGAGGACACGATCATGAAGCTTCAACTGAGCCGTCTCGATTCGCCGCTGGGCGAACTGCTCCTTGTCACCGACACCGCCGGCGCGCTTCATGCGCTCGACTTCGCGGACCACCGCGCCCGCCTGCATCGCCTCCTGCGGCAACTGCACGACGACGAGGTGGAGCTCAGCGAAGGCGCAGCGCCGCAGGCGTTGGCCGATGCCATCGGCCGCTACTTCGATGGCGACCTCGCCGCCATCGAGGCACTGCCCGTCGCCACGCTGGGCGATGCGCTGCAGCAGAAGGTGTGGGCCGCGCTTCGCCGTATTCCGGCGGGCCGCACCACCAGCTACGGCGAGCTCGCAAAGCAACTGGGCCTCGACGATCCGCGCGCGGCCGTCGATGTGGGCGCAGCCAACGGATCGAACCCGATCAGCATCGTCGTGCCATGCCATCGCGTGATCGGCAAGAACGGCGACCTCAAGGGTTATGCCGGCGGCGTCTTTCGCAAGCAGCGACTGCTGCAGCACGAGGGCGCGCTGCCGGCAGTCGATGCGAAGCCCGCTGGCCGCGTCGAGAAGTCAGCAACGATGTTGCTTCCGTTCTGAATGAAAAAGGCCGTCGAAAAAATCGACGAGGTATTTCTTCTGCTTTGACAGAAGGCGGCAAACGCTTCACGCTCCGTCTCCTCATTCCAGAACGAGGAGACGGAGATGGAAGAACACATCGAGCGTTGGATGAGCAAGCCGCTTCCCGCCGGCTTCCAGTTCGTTCTTGTGATGGTGACGCTAGGTTCGGTCAGCGCCTGGCTGTTGTTCTGGTTCGGCGACTAGCCTGAACTGAACTTCCGAAGCGCGGCCGCAAGCGCCGCACCGCCCCTGCGGCCCTCGTGAGGCCGTGGGCAGGCCCCTTTCATTTCTACCGGTTCACGGGATACCTACTACCGGTTCCCGGGATACCGGCCACCCCATCCGGTCCCTAGCATCCCTTCGCGAAACGTAGCACTCGTGAATCCTTCGGGTGCGTCTTGCGAAGAGGGGCCGTCATGCAACGCGTATTTCTCTTGGCCGTGGTGTGCGCGCCGCTGGTCGCGTTTGCCAACAACGTCGGCGAGAACGCCGCATGGCAGTTCCAGACCAGCACCGACAAGGTCAACCAGGCCGCGATCCAGGACATGATCCGCAAGCAGAAGAGCGGCTACTACGCGGCGCCTGTCTACAACACCACCATCGGCCGCCAATACAACTGCAACGTCTCCGCCACATCGACGGGCAACGACGGCAACAACAGCACGGTCGCGAATTCACCGAGCACGGCCGGTTCCACCTCGAACGCTGCGGGCAACGACAGCCGCACGGCAGTGGGCACGCTCGGTGGCGCGACGGTGGGCACCTCGCAGGCCAACTCGGGCGCGGTGGCATCGGGCATCGTCGGCGGCACCAGCTCGCAGGTGCAGGGCGCGGCCAACCAGGCGCTGAACTCGACGCAGGGCAACGCCGGCGCGCAGACCGCGAGCGTGGGCGGCAGCTCGGCGTGCGCGTTCGGCGTACTCAACTGAGCGGGAGCGAGACATGCAACGTCGCATCACCCGCGCATCCGTTCTTGCAGCCGTCGCCACGCTGGCGCTTGCCGGTTGCGTCTCGGCGCCGCAGCAGCGCTTTGCGCCGAACGAGGCACCCGTGGTGCTCGGCCCCTCGGTGCGCGACAACGTCACGCCGATGGAGGCCGTGCTCGCCTGCTACGCCGACCACATCGCGGCCACGCGGCGCCCGCCCATCATCGTCGGCGTGGGCGACGTGAAGGACTACACCGGCAAGTACAGCATCAACGAAGGCAATGCCATCACGCAGGGCGGCGCGCTGATGGTGTATTCGGCACTCGGCAAGCTCGGCGGCGCGGTGAGCATCGCCGAGCGCTTCGACCCGGTGATCGCCGAGCGCGAGCTCGGCTACGCGGACCGCCGCCAGCTCGGCGACGGTCGCACGCACCAGCTCGGCGGACCCAACGGCGGGCAGAACGTGCCGTGGCTGCCGTACTTCGGCGGCACCATCAACAAGTCCGACTACTTCATCGTCGGCGGCATCACCGAGCTCAACTACAACATCAACTCGGGCGGCGCGGAGTTCGCGGTGAACCAGGTGGGCGTGAAGGCGCGAACCTTCAGCCAGTCGGTGAGCGTGGACCTGCGCATCGTCGACACCAAATCGCTGATGGTGGTGCGCACCGTGAGCCTCACCAAGCAGTTCAACGGCTACGAAGTGGGCCTGAACGTGTTCCGCTTCTTCGGCAGCAAGCTGTACGACGTGGACATCGGCGCCAAGGGCCAGGAGCCGGTGCAGATGGGCGTGCGCGCCGCGCTCGAGGAAGGCGTGGTGCGGCTCATGGCCGCCGTCACGCAGGTCGACCACCGGCCCTGCATGACGATGCGCCCGGGTGGCGGCGAGGCCATTCCTCTCACGCCCGCGGCCGAGCTGCGCAAGGTCGACAACCCCGGTGCCGATGCGGCGGCGGGCGCGGCGGCCGTCACCTCGCCGGTGGCGCAGGGCGGCGTGGCCGTCAACGCGGGTGGCCCAGGCGGCGCGCGCCTCACGGGCACCGCGACGCAGGTGGCCTTCGACTTCGGCGCGACCACGCTGGGCGGCAGCTCTCTCGCGCTGATCGACCAGATCGCGGGCGCGGCCAGGAAGGGCACGACCGACATCGTGCTGGTGGCGCGCGACACCGAGAACTGGGACGCCCGCAAGCGCGACGAGCTCATCGAGCAGCGCATCGCCGCCGTCACCTCGGCGCTGGCCAATCGCGGCGTGGCGCCGGGCGCCATCAGCGTCACGTGGCGGCCCGACGCGGCCGACACGTCGATCCACCGCGACGGCCCGGGCCTGCAGGAGATCGCCAAGCTGCGCATCGGCAGCCCGGTGGTCGGCGGCGCGGCGCCTTCGTCTTCTGCCGACGGCGCCGTCAAGGGCGACTGACCGGCCTCGCGCGTTCCGCGCATCCATCCGATTTCCGACCCAGACCGCTTCCAACATCCGAGGAGTCACGACATGAAAGCACGCAAGATCCAGAGCCGGGCCGCACGCGCGCCCATGTTCAGCCGCAGCAGCATCGGCACGGCAGTCGCGATGGCGCTGATCGCCGCTGCCTCCGGCGCGCAGGCGGCCGAGACTTCGGTCGACGCCGCCTACAACGGCACCGCCACCGGCACGCCCTCGGTGAACTCGGGCAGCAACAACACCGCCCCGGTCAATGCCACCATCACCGGCGCGACCGTGGGCACTACCTCCACCGGCACGCCGTCGAACCCCAACCCGGTGGCGATGAGCACCACCGGCAACCTGATCGGCGCGACCGCCACCGGCAACAGCTTCGCCAACGGCATCCAGCCTGCGCCCGGATCGCCGGTGAACAACGCGGCGACGCTGGGCGTGGCGACCAACAGCGGCGTGATCAACAGCAGCGTGACCAGCAGCAAGCTGGCGCAGGAGTCGAGCACGCTGCAGACCGGCAGCGTGGTCAACGCCGACAACACCATCTCGGCCACCACCACGCTCAACAACGGCAGCTCGGTGGTGTCGGGAGCCGCGGCGGTGGGCGCGGCGCCGCAGGCCGGCACCTCGGTGCTGACCTATCCGGCGGGCGCGCCGTTGTTCGACGCCAAGGGCAACATCGTCGTGACCTCGCTGCAGTCGGCCACGGGCGCGAACTCCGGTGCGCTGGTGCAGAACAACATGGTCGACCTGATGCTGACGGCGAACGCGGGCAACACCATCACGACGGCTGCGGCGCTGGAACGCAATTCGATCTCCGCGGTGCTCAAGGCCAACAGCGCGAACAGCACGGCCGAAATCCAGTCGGGCGGCGCGCCGGCCTTCGCTGGCTCGGCGGTGGTCGCGAACCTGCAGGCGAACGGCAACGGCATCCTCGCGGCCGTCGTGCACAGCGCGACCAACTCGGGCTCGGTGATCACGGGCCTCATCAGCGGGGCACCCGCGGGCGGCACCAACGTGCTGCAGGGTTCGCTGTCGGTGCAGGGCAATGCCATCTCCAGCGCGGCCACTGGCAACGAGGCGCTGGGCGCCACGGCAGGCGTGGCGGGCAACCGCATCCTGATCGACGACATGAGCGTCGCGGGCACAGGCACGGCCGCCACCGCGGCCAACAACAGCACGCACAACGGCGTGGGCGTGACCAGCAACGTCAACAGCGACCTGGCCATCGTCAACAGCCAGGGCAACATCGGCGTGACCACCTTTGCCCAGACCTCGGGGGCGCAGGTCCTGGCCGGCGTGCAGTCGAGCAAGAACAGCCAGGTCACGCTGGCCGACAACAGCATCACCGCGGCCGCCACGGGCAACACGGCATCGAGCGCCATTGCCAGCGGCAAGAACGCGGCCTCTTTCACCGGCACCGCCGCGGTGTCGAACCAGCAGGCCAACACGACGGCGCCGGTCACGGCGTTCCTGTTCCCGTCGGTCATCTCGGCGCAGACGGGCGAGTCGCCCGGCACGGGCCAGACTACCGGCAGCACGGTCACCGTTTCGGACAACACCTCGGCCGCCACGGCACAGGGCAACCAGATCACGCAGAGCCTGGCGATCCAGGCAAGCACCGTGGCGCTGGGCAACGGCAACGCCGTGCTCACAGGCGGCACGGCCTCCGACGGGCGCGTGTCCGCCGGCGGCGCGGCCACGCTCACCAACCTGCAAGGCAACTACAACAACGGCGGCGTCGCGGCGCTGAACTTCGGCTCGCAGATCCTGTTGACCGCCAACGGCGGCGGCGCGGCGGTCGCGAACAACACGCTGGCGCTGACCGACAACCGGCAGGAGGCCGTGGCGCTCGGCAGCGGGGCCACCAACACGCTCACGCTCACGGGCAACTCGGTGGGTACCGGCGCCGGCATCGCGAGCGTGCAGATGAACGACGCGACCTCCGCCGTCGGCGCGGGGCTGTCGACCCCCGAGGCACGCATGGTGGTGAACGGCAATCTCACGGGCGGCTCGGCCTCGCTCACCGGCAACCTGCAGCGTGCCATCGCCTACGGCAACTCGGCCACGAACACGCTGGGCGTGAGCGCGGGCAACCCGGCCGCGGCGGCGGGCCCGTTCCTGGGTGCGCCGGCCTCGAACGTCACGGTCGACGCGCTCGGCGGGCTGCCGTTCAGCAACGCCGCCGGAGCGCTGCCGACGGTGCGCGCGGCCTACGGCGTGCTGAATGACCAGTCGGTGCAGGCGAACGTCAACAGCTCGGCCACCGGGCCCAACACCTTCGCGGCAACCGTCAACGGCAATGTCTCGGCCGCCGGCGTCTCGAACGGCGGCAATGCCTTCGTCGCCGCCACCTACGGCAACGACGCGGCCAGCGGCGTGACGCTGGGCCTCAACAACGTGAGCGGCTCGAACGCCTCGATCGCCAACGTCACCAACACACAGGCGGTGGCGGGCGCGGGCACGGTCATCGACGCCACCGCCGCAGGCGGCATCGTGGCGCGAACCACTGTCAACGGCACGCTGACCAACGGCTCGGTGTCCAGTTCGGGCAATACCGCCGAGGCGCTGGCCTACGGCAGCCGCGCCACCGGCAACACGGTGAAGGTGACGGGCAACAACATCGACACGGCAGGCTTCTCGCTGGGCGGTGCGACGCTGACGGGCAACGTGCTCGCCACCACCGCCGCCTTCAGCGTGCAGAACGCGCAGTCGGGCCAGGGTACGGTGTCGGCGCAGCGCAGCGGCGGACCCGAAGTGCAGGCCACCGTGACCGGTGCCATCAGCAACTCGAAAGTGGACGCCAGCGGCAACACCACGCTGGCCGGCGCGACCAGCAACAGCGCCGCCAACGGCGTGAGCGTGGATGCGGTCGGCGTCTCGACCACCACCGCGGTGCAGAACCTGCAGCTCACCAGCGCGGCCGTGAGCTCGCTGACCGGGCAGGAGGGCGCGCTGCTCACCAACAAGGACGGCGTGCAGGTGGTGCTGGGCGGCGCGAGCATCCAGGGTTCGCAGGTCACGGTCGACGGCAATACCGCCGGCGGCTCGGCCACCGGCAACGCGGCGGCCAACAGCATCGGCGTGAAGGGCAACACCATCGCCGTGGGCAACGGGCTGCCGCTTGCCGGCGCGACCAGCGTCGCGGGCCTGGCGGGCGCGGTCGGCGACCATGCCATCTCGAACATCCAGCTGGTGACGAGCCCGACGATCTCTTCCAAGGTGGCGGCCGCCTTCGGCGTGGACACGGCACCGGGCGCGGCGATCAGCGGCTCCACGCTGAGCGCATCGGGCAACACGCAGAGCGCGAAGGCCGTGGCCAACACGGGCAGCAACGCCATCGCGCTCGCGGCCACCGATGTGTCGGCCCGCTCGGCGCTGCTGTCGGCGCAGGGCAGCACGGCGGCGGTGGAATCGCGCTCGTTCATGCAGGCGTTCGCGCCGGCCTCGGTGTCGGGCTCTTCGGTGAAGCTCTCGAACAACAGCAACACCGCGCTGGGCGTGATCAACGACGTGAGCAACAAGGTTTCCGTCGCGGGCGGTACCTCGGGCGGGCTTGCCGTTTCCGCGGTCATCACCCAGGGGGTGCTGCCAGGCAACAGCATCGCGCTGGGCGACCAGGTGCTGGTGAACCGCCAGTCGGCCGGAGCTTCCGTCACCAGCACCGCCGACACCGCGATCTACAACGAAGACCGCCTCGTGGTCCCCAACGCCGGCCTGCTCAACAGCAGCTTCACGGCCTCGGGCAACACGACGTACTCGGAAGCCTCGGCCAACCGAGCGACCAACGTGGCCTCGCTGGCGGGCGGCGCATCGCAGTCGGCCAAGACCGCGGTGCTGAATGCGCAGGACAGCAGCGCGGCCGTGACCGCCAATGCCAACAACGCGACGAAGCTCACGCTGACCGGCGTCAGCGCCCTCTCGGGCAGCAGCGCCACGCTGGACGGCAACAGCACCGCCGCTGCCGCAACCGGCAGCGCCGCGACCAACAGCATCGACGTGAAGAGCGGCGCCATCGCCGGCGGTGTCGCGCTGCTGCCCGCGACGACGACCGGCCCCGCGTCGTCGGTGGCCGTGTCGGCCGACCATGCGCTGGCCAACGTGCAGCTGGGCGCCGGCGCTGTGTCGGCCACCGCCACGGGCGTCATCGGCATCGACACCGCGCCGCTGTCCGCCGTCGGCACCTCGACGCTGGGCGTGACGAACAACAGCCAGAGCGCGAAGGCCGTGTCGAACACGGCGCTCAACAGCGTGGCGCTCGCGGGCTCGAACGTGGGTGCGCGCTCGGCGCTGCAGTCGACGCAGTCGAGCACCGCGCCGGTGGCGGCGTCGTCCACGCTGGAGCTGTTCGCACCGGTGGCGTCTTCCGGCTCCACGATCCGCATCTCGGGCAACAGCAACACGGCACTGGGCGTGATGAACGACGCGACCAACTCGCTGAGCGTGAGCGCGGTCAACGCTCTGCCGCCGGGCGCGACGGGTTCTGCCACGCTGAGCGAGACGGGCAGCGCCGACAACGTGATCGCCACCGGCGACCACGTGCTGTCGAACCGGCAGACGGCTTCCTCGACGGTCGCCGGCACGGCCAGCACCTCGATCCACAACGACGACAACGCCGCGCCCACACCGGGGCTGATCAACGGCGCGCTCACGATCTCGGGCAACAGCACCTTCGCCGAGGCTTCGGCCAACCGCGCGACCAACACCTTCACGGTGGCGGGCAGCGCGACGCAGGGGGCCAGCACCGGCATCGCGAACGTGCAGGGCAGCACGGCCGGCGTGACGGCCACGGCCGGAACGGTGGCGAACGTCACGCTGGCGGGTGCGGTGCCGCTCAACGGCAGCAGCATCTCGCTCGACGGCAACACCACCGCCGCCCTGGCGCGCGGCAATGCGGCGACCAACGTGATCGAGTCGACGGCCGGCAGCGGCTACGGCGGCGCGGCCACCGCGGGCTCGTCGAGCCTGGTCGCGGCGCCGCTGGCGCTCAACGTCGGCGCCAGCGCGGCGATCCTGAACAGCCAGAGCAACGCGGGCGCGGTGACGGCCACCAGCACGGGCACGAGCTACCAGGTGGCGCTCAACGGCACCGGCGCGGGCGTGTCGAATGGCACGGTCGGCGTCACCGGCAATGCGCTGGCGGCGCAGGCCTTCGGCAACAGCGCGACCAACCGCGTGACGCAGACGGCGCTGAACACTGGCGCACCGAGCGCAGCCATCGCCAACTACCAAGTCAACACCGGCGCGGTGACGGCCATGGTGACGAGCGTGAATTTCGGGGGCGGTGTCTCGGGCGCGGTGGGCAACAGCACGCTGCGCACCACGGGCAACCAGATCACGGCTTCGGCGACGGGCAACTCGGTGGTGTCGACGATCACCTCGCGCTGAACTGCATCGCCTTGAAAAAAAGCCGCGGGCCTTCGGGCCGGCGGCTTTTTTCTCGTGGATCGCGTTCCGTTCAGGTCTTCGGCTGCGGCCTCGTCTGCTGCCGCTTGAATTCGGCGCAGTAGTCCTTCTCGGGCAGGGGCGGCGTGCGCCATGTGCGGTCGTAGTCGCCGGGCTCCGGGCCGGCCGCGGAGGCAGGCGCCGCCATCAGCCGCACGGTGGCGACCTTCACGTCGTCGGGCAGGTGCTGCGGAACGCCGAGCGTGCGCACGACGTGGCCCGCTCCGGCGATCAGCAGCACCGTCTGGCCCGGCTTCCTCGCCTTGACGATGGCCTGCGCCATCGCGCGGTCGCGGCCGACCTGGATGCGCGTCATCGGCACGATCTGCGACTCGGGGAGCATCCTGCAGTGGCCCTCGCGCACGGCATCCTGCTGCGCGGCATAGGCCTCGCCGTTGAGCTGCACGTCGAGCGAGACGTCGGCCATGGCGTCCTTCATGCGGGCGCGCGGCAGGTTGGCGCCGACCACTGGCACCCCGGCGCGCACGGCGGCCATCACTGCGGGGCCGTAGCTGGCCCAGGGCCAGGCCTTGTCGCTCCAGTCGAGGGCCGCCTGCACCTGCGCCTCGGTGGCGGCGGGCGCGAGCTGCGCGGTGTTGCGGCCTTCCTCGGCCATCTCGAGCGCCAGCGCGGCGAGATGGCCGCGCGCGGCCAGCGCCTCGACGGCCTCGCGCTCGATGACGTGATGCTCGGGCGCGTCGTGCTGCTCGCCGAGCAGCAGGGCGTCCACCGGCTGGAGTGCCGCGATGCGGCGCGCGACAGGGGCATCGGGCGCGTCGGGGCCGGAAGAAGAGGAGGACTGGGAAAGCGCCGAGCAGCCCGTGAATGCGGTGGCGGCGAGCAGGGGAAGCAGCAGGAGCCGGGAAGCCCGAACGGGCCAGTGTGGAGAAGGCATCGCGCCATACTATGCCCTCGGCGTGCGCACGCGGTGCCGTCCGTTTCCGCTTTTCCCTGTCATCCCCTTCGCTCCCTGTGTCCTCCCGCTTCTTCGTCCGCGTGCTGGCCACGCTGCTGCTGGCGCTTGCCGCAGCGGGCGTCTGCCTCGCGCTCCGAACGCCCCTGCCCTGGATGATCGGACCGCTGCTCGCGGTGTCGGTGGCCTCCATCGCCGGTGCGCCCACCGCGAGCTACACGCCGCTGCGCAACGCGGGGCAATGGACCATCGGCACCGCGCTCGGGCTGTACTTCACGCCGCACGTGGTGGCGCTGGTGGCCAGTGTGTGGTGGGCGATCGTGCTGGCCATCGCCTGGGCGCTGCTGCTGGGCGTGGGCTTCGGCCGCTGGCTGCACGCGATGCACGCGGCGCGCATGCCCCAAGTGCCGGCGAATTCGATGAGAGCCACGACTTACTTTTCGGGCGCCATCGGCGGCGCCTCGGAGATGACGCTGATGGCCGAGTCGGCCGGCGCGCGCACCGACCTCGTGGCAGCGGCGCACAGCCTGCGGCTCGTGGTGGTGACGGTGACGATCCCTTTCGCGATGCAGTGGAGCGGGTTGCACGGGCTGGAGATCAATCCGCCAGGCGTGCGCGAGGTGAACCTGGGCGGGCTGGCGCTGCTCGCGGTGGCGACCGGCATAGGCGGCCTCGCGATGCGCGCGCTGAAGCGCACCAACCCGTGGTTCATGGGGCCGCTGCTGGTGGCGATGGGCTTCACCGTGGCGGGCCAGTCGCTGTCGGCCGTGCCCGGATGGATGTCGAACACGGCGCAGCTCGTCATCGCGGTGAGCCTGGGTGTGCGCTTCAGCCGCGAGTTCCTGCACACGGCGCCACGCTGGCTGGGCTCGGTGGTGCTGGGCACCTTCGGCATGCTGCTGCTGTGCGGCGCGGTGGCCTGGCTGCTGGCCTGGGCCACCGGGCTGCATCCGGCCACGATGATCCTGGGCACCTCGCCGGGCGGCATCGCCGAGATGTCGATCACGGCCAAGGTGCTTCAGCTGGGCGTGCCGGTGGTCACCGCCTTCCAGGTCTGCCGGCTGGTGGCGGTGCTGGTGCTCGTGGGGCCGATGTTCCGGTGGATCTACCGTCGGGCATGAAAAAAGCGCCCCTCGGGGCGCTTTTTGCTGTTTCTCGGGAAGCCGGCCGGATCGGGCTTAATGCACCAGAACCGGGGTGTGCGCCAGTTCGGCGTAGCCCTCGAGCGTGTCTTCCACTTCTTCCTGGGTGGGGGTGTTGAGCTGCCACGCCGCGATCTGCTGCTGGAACAGTTCGGCCCAGGAACCGTCGAGGTAGACCTCCTTGCCCGAGCGTTTGTCCACGATCTCGAAGCCGTGGCGTTCCAGAACCGGCATGTTCGGCTGCTCGGGCGTGTCGCCCTCGTTGGGCTGCACGTGCACGACGACGAAAGACTCCGAGTCATAAAGCATGTTCATGGCGGGCCCTGTGAAGATGTCGATGGCGTTCATGAAGGGTTAGATAGCAATCAACGCGCCAGTTTCAAGATAGGTTGTCTATTTGTAAAACCAACTGGCTAATCGGCATATCTCCGGGCCCTTTTGCTTCGATGGTGTGACTTTCTCCTCAATTTGCCGGGTCCGCAGGAAGGGGTTTGCGCAATTGGGCGTCAGCGAAGTCCCCGTTCGCCTCCGTCTGCTTGATCCGCACGGGCAGGTAGCCGTAGGCCGGCGCGAGCCAGAGTTCCAGCTTCCTGTCGAACTGCTTGCGCGGGTCGCGGGTGAGCTTTCGGGCGACGTATTCGCCGGCCGGAAGGCTCAGTTTCTCCTCGTCGCCGACCACGAAGACCCAGACCTCGGCGTCGCGCGGCCCTACCGTCTGGACCGAGATCCGGGTGCCGGCCGGATAGCGCCCGGGGCTGGCAGCCAGCAGGCCGCCGAGCTGCATCATCACGCTCATGCGATCCTGTGCGCCGGGCAGCAGGGGCACCGGAGGCACGTTGCTGCTGAACACGACCTCTCCCCGGTCGCGCGCGAAATGCGAGGCCACCTCGGACTTGCGGCTTTCCGAGTACCGCTCCGGCTCGAGGCCGGAAGGGCCGATGCGACCGGTGCTGTGCCAGTTCAGCAGGGTGAAGAACACCGCCTTGAGCGTCAGCCGGCCGTCGTAGCGGCTGCCGTCCTGCAGCCAGACCAGCTCGCCGAACACGCCGCGCTGCGGAGAAGCCCCGGACTGGCCGGTGGCCTCGAAATCGAGCGTGACCGAGCCCGGGATCTTCATCGCCTGGGTGCCCGCGATGGTGCCCGAGCCCTCGCCGCCCGCCGCCGCGGTGCCGGTTCCGGTGCCGCCGGCGGGAGATGTCGCACCCGCCGGGGCGCTGGCCGGCGCTTCCGGCGGCGTTGCTCCTGAATCGGTAGCGGCTTGAGTCGTCAGGTCGGGCGTTTCCGGGGCGGGAATGGCGGGTGTGTCGGGTTCCGGCGCAACGGCTGCCGGTGCCGGCTGCGGCCGGGGCGCCGTGGGCTCGCGCGGACGTCGCGGCTTGGGTGGCGGCGCGGGCTTGGTCTCGGCCGGCGCGGCTGCGGGAGCGGGGGCTTCCGAGGCCGGCGGCGCGATCACGATCGTCCGGGTGCTGAACTTGTTCGCCAGCGGCGAAGGCTCCGGCCCGATGGCCATCGGCGCCACCCCGAGCAGCACCACGTGGACCAGCGCCACGAGCAACGTCAGCCCGATCAGCGCGCGCCACGAAGGGCGCCCGGGCAGGCCTGCAGGCAGCGAGGAAGAGGGGGCGACGAGCGTCGGCATCGTTGTGTGGAGTGGGCGCCGGCACGGAGGTTCACGAAGACCACCTCGGTACACTGCCGCCCGTCCAACCAGTTTAAGTGGGAGCGGCTCCCGGCCCCGCGCCGGTGCCGCATCCCTGCTCTCACGCACGCACCGCATCATGAAACTCGCCACCCTGAAAGACGGCTCGCGCGACGGCCAGCTCGTCGTCGTCTCGCGCGACCTCACGCTCGCCCACGACGCCACCGGCATCGCGAACCGGCTGCAGCAGGCGCTGGACGACTGGGGCTTCATGAGCCCGCAGCTGCAGGACCTGTACGCCAACCTCAACGCCGGCCGTGCGCGCCACTCCTTTCCCTTCGACCCGTCGATGTGCATGGCCCCGCTGCCGCGCGCCTACCAGTGGGCCGACGGCTCGGCCTACCTGAACCATGTCGAGCTGGTGCGCAAGGCGCGCAACGCCGAGGTGCCCGAGAGCTTCTACACCGACCCGCTGATGTACCAGGGCGGCAGCGACGACTTCATCGGCCCGACCGACGACGTGGTGGTGCCCAGCGAGGCCATGGGCATCGACTTCGAGGCCGAGATCGCGGTCATCACCGGTGACGTGCGCATGGGCGCCACGCCCGACCAGGCGCTCGACGGCATCCGCCTCGTGATGCTGGCCAACGACGTGAGCCTGCGCAACCTGATCCCGGCCGAGCTGGCCAAGGGCTTCGGCTTCTTCCAGAGCAAGCCCGCCACCGCCTTCAGCCCCGTGGCCGTGACGCTCGACGAGCTCGGCGAAGCCTGGCAGGACGGCCGGGTGCACCTCGCGCTGCAAAGCAGCTGGAACGGCCGCAAGGTCGGCATGTGCGATGCCGGCCCGGAAATGACCTTCCACTTCGGCCAGCTCATCGCCCACGTCGCCAAGACGCGCAACGTGCGCGCTGGCAGCATCGTGGGCAGCGGCACCGTGAGCAACAAGGGCGTAGAGAAGAACGGCCACATGGACTGGCCCAAGGGCTACTCGTGCATCGCCGAGAAGCGCTGCATCGAGACCATCCAGACCGGCCAGCCCTACACCGACTTCATGAAGTTCGGCGACACCATCCGCATCGAGATGAAGGGGTTGGACGGGCGCTCGCTGTTCGGCGCGATCGACCAGGAAATCGTGTCGACGGCCGGCCGGCCGAAGGAGGCGCCGGTGTCGCTGGTGAAGCCGCAGCAGGCGGCCGACGAGGCACCGCAGGAAGAAAGCGCCTCGGAAGACTGAAGCCGCTCAGTGCGGCCCGGCGCCGCGCAGCAGCTCTTTCTGCGACCGTATTCCCAGTCGGCGGAACGCGCGGTACTGGTGGGTGCGCACCGTCGTCAGCTCCACGCCGATCTCGCGCGCGGCTTCCTTGGCGGTCTTGCCCGCCATCAGGTGGCCGATGACCTCGCGCTCGCGCAGGCTCAATCTCAGCAGCCGCGAGGCGAGGGCCGGCTCCACCGCCTCTCGCACGGCCACGGCGCTACGACCGTGCGCGGCGGTGGCGTCGGCCAGCAGCGTGGCGTGCGCCTCGATGCGCGCGAAGTCCGCCGCATCGAACTCCGGCTGCGCGAGGCTGCGATAGAAGCTCACCGCCACGCGCTGCCCGGTGGGCTGCAGCAACAGCACCGAGGCGCGCTCGCGGATGCCCACGTCGCCGTAGCAGGCGGCGCGGTATTCCGGGTCGGCCACTTCGTCGGCGCGCTGGTGGCCCAGCCACAGCTGGGCGCGCTTCGGCAGCTTGCGCGCCGCGAGCCAGGCCATGTTCGGGTCGAGCAGGTCGAAGCGCTGCGCCACGTAGCGCTCGGTCGTGCGCTCGGCCGTGCTGCCGTAGCTGCTCGCGGCCGACACCGCCTCGATGCGCCCCGCCGCGTCCACCACGAACACGGTGCAGAAGGTCACCGGCATCACGCGCTGCATGGCCCCGAGATAGCTGCTGGCCAGGTGCGGCGTACCCACGCCGGAGAGCACGTCGCCGACCACGGCCGCGGCCAGCGCCGTGTCTTCGGCAGGGTGGATGCGCCAGCGTCTCATGCGTGGGGGGTGGGGGAGTAGGGGGAATAAGAGGGAGGGATTCGGGTAAGTACCTCGTACGAAGTTATGACATTGCCGCCTCTTGCGCATCGGGACAATCCCGTCGGATGACGAACTCCCCCGCTGCCGCTCTCGGCAATGCCGCCAGCGGCCCCGTGCCTCCACCGGCAAGCGCCACCGAACTGCCGCCGTCGGTGGGCGCCTTCCACTACACGCGCTACCAGTCCCGGACACCGAAGCTCGAACCCGGCGGCATCGAAGCCGGCAGCCATCCGGTGGTGATCGCGGGCGGCGGGCCGGTCGGCATGGCGCTCGCGCTGGGGCTCGCGAACCACGGCGTGCGCAGCGTGATCCTCGAAGCCGACGACACGGTGTGCGTGGGCAGCCGCGCGGCCTGCATCTCGCGGCGCAGCCTCGAAATCATGGAACGGCTCGGCGTGCTGCGCGCCTTCATGGACAAGGGCCTGCCCTGGACCGGCGGCCGCAGCTTCTACAAGACGGCCGAGGTGTTCCACTTCGAGATGCCGAACGACGAGCGGCAGAAGCTGCCGCCGATGATCAACCTCGAGCAGTACTACGCCGAGCACTACCTGCTCGAGGAGATCCTGCGCCGCAATGAGCGCACGCCGGGGCTCGTCGACATCCGCTGGGGCACCGAGCTCACCGGCATCGCGCAGGACGAAGAAGGCGTGACGCTCGACGTGCGCAATACCGAAGGCGCCTACCGGCTGCGCGGCCAGTGGCTCGCGGCCTGCGACGGCGGCCAGAGCTTCGTTCGCAAGGCGATGGGGCTCGCGCTCGAGGGCACGGGCTACGAGGGCCGCTACGTGATCATCGACATCGAACTCAGGAGCGGCCATCCGACCGAGCGCCGCGCATGGTTCGATCCGCCGTGGAACCCCGGCTCGACCGTGCTGATGCACCGCCAGCCCGACGACATCTGGCGCATCGACTACCAGCTGCGCCCCGGCCAGAGCACCGAGGAGGCGCTGCAGCCGGCGGCGGTGGCCGAGTTCGTGCAGCGCCACCTCGACGCCATCGGCGAGGGCCACCTGCCGTGGAAGACGGTGTGGACTTCGGTCTACCGCGCCGGTGCGATGACGCTCGAAAGCTACCGCCACGGCCGCGTCGTGTTCGCGGGCAACGCGGCGCATGCGATGCCGATCTTCGGCGTGCGCGGGCTCAATTCGGGCTTCGACGACGCGGACAACCTCGCGTGGAAGCTGGCCTTCGTGGCCAGGGGCCTGTCGGACGCCGCGCTGCTCGACTCGTACTCGCAGGAGCGCATCGAGGCCTTCCACGTGAACGCCGAGAACGCGATGCGCAGCACCGAATTCATGTCGCCGCCCTCGCGCGGCTTCGACCTGCTGCGCGAGGCGGCGCTGTCGCTGTCGGAAGCGCATCGCGGCATCGCGCAGCTCATCAATCCGCGCCAGACGCAGGCGGTGCGCTATGCCGCCTCGCCGCTGTCGAGCAAGGGCGACGCGCTGCCCGCCGGCCCGTCGCCGGGCGAGGCGATGCCGGAGCAGCAGCTCGAACGCGGGCATCTCACCGACTGGATCGCGCCCACCTTCACGCTGCTGGTGCTGCGGCCCGACCTCGTCGCGCTGCCGGCGGCGGACATCGAGCGGGCGCGAAAGGGCGTGCTGCCCTTCGTCGTGCGCAGCATCGCGAGCCCTGGCACAGACGGCGCCGATGCGCACGCCTCGCCCGAAGTCTTCGAGGCGCTCGGTGCGCGGGACGGCGCGGTCTACCTGCTGCGCCCCGACGGCCACGTGGCCGCGCGCTGGCATCGCCTGCCGCCCGGCGCCCTGCAACCCGCATTGGCCCGCGCGGCCCGGGAGATTTCCGCATGACGACCACGACGACACCGCTCCAACCCGACGCCCGCGACCGCCTCTATGCCGAGTGCGCGCGCGCCATCAGCGAGGCGGGCGCCGAGCGCGAATCGCTGTTCCTCGCGCGGCTCGCGCTGCTGCTGTTCGAGCAGGTCGGCGACGAGGCGCGCTGCCGCGCCGCGCTGGCCGACGCCCTGCACGCGCTGCCCGTACCATCGCTGTCCGCATCCTGATTTCTGAAATACAACCGACTGGAGACTGATCCATGGATCGCCGCACCCTTCTCGCCACGCTCGCTTCCGGCGCCGCCGTGGCCGCATCGCCCTTCGCCCGCGCGCAGGAGTACCCCGCCCAGCTCGTCAAATGGGTCGTGCCCTACCCGGCGGGCGGCGGCACCGACGTGATCGCGCGCGTGCTGGCCGAATCGATGCGCCAGACGCTGGGCCAGCAGATCGTGGTCGACAACCGCCCCGGCGCATCGACCAACATCGGCGCCGACATCGTCGCCAAGAGCAAGCCCGACGGCTACACGATCCTGTCGGCCGACAACGCGGTGCTGGCCTTCAACGAGTACCTGTTCAGCAAGCTGCCCTTCAACCCCGAGAAGGACTTCACCTACATCGGCGCCATCGGCAAGTTCCCGCTCGCACTCGTCGTGCACCCCGACTTCCCGGCCAAGAACTTCAAGGACTTCCTGGCGTATGTGAAGGCCAACCCCGGCAAGGTCAACTACGCCTCGCCCGGCAACGGTTCGCCGCACCATCTGGCGATGGAGATGTTCAAGGTGCGTACCGGCACCTTCATCACCCACATCCCGTATCGCGGCGCGGCGCCTGCCATGGCCGACGTGATGGGCGGGCAGGTGCCCTGCATGTTCCTCGACCTCGCCTCGGGCCTGTCGATCATGCAGAGCAACAAGGTGCGGGTGCTGGCCATCGGCTCGGGCGCGCGCAGCAAGCTGCTGCCCAACGTGCCGACGCTGGCCGAGGTGGGCGTGCCCAACACGGAGGTGTTCGCGTTCCAGGGCATCCTCGGCCCGGCCGGCCTGCCGGCGGCTGTGGTGAACAAGCTCAACGGCGACCTGAACAAGGCCTTCGGCACGCCGGCGGTGCAGAAGCGCTTCGAGGACTTCGGCATGGAAGCGATGCCGGGCTCGCCGGCGCAGTTCGCGGCGCTGTCGCGCGCCGAATCGAAGCGCTGGGGCCCGATCATCAAGCAGGCTGGTATCAAGCTGGACTGAGCTCGCCAGGAGCAGCTCTTTTCGCGGGACACCGCGGAACCGGCTTCGCCGGGCCGCAGGTGTCGCCCCCCGGGTAGGGGGGTGGCGCAGCGACACGAAGTGCGCGGAGCCTGGGGGCGTTATCTTGTGTACGCCTTGCGCGAGCCGTCCTCGAAGACTTCGTCGTCGCGCTGCAGCTCGCCGTTCTCGTCCCAGGCGCGCTCGCGGGTCACGCGGCCCTTGGCGTCGAAGCTCGATTCGGCCAGCAGCGTGCCCTTCTCGCTGAAGCGCTGGTGGGTGCCCACGGGGATCTGCCGGTTGCGGCCCTGGATCTCGTAGCGGCCCAGCGCGGCGCGCTGGCCGCTGTCGTAGAACTCGGTGATCTCCACCGTGCGCGCGTCGCCGCTGCCGCTGTAGGCCGACTTGCTGCGCGGCTGGCCGTTGAGGTAGTAGCTGTCGTCGACGATCGGCTCGCCCGCGCTGTTCCAGCGCTGGTCGCGTACCAGCGTGCCCTTTTCGGAGAAGGCCTGCTCGCGCACGCGGATGCTGGCGCGCTCCACCAGCAGGAACGCCGTCTCGCGGCGCTTGACGCCTTCCGACGAGTAGCTCTGCTCGGTGCGCTGGTTGCCCACGATTTCGTCGAGCGCCGAGGTCTTGCCGTTGTCGTAGAAGCTCTGCGAGCGCACCCGCTTGCCCGACACGTAGGAAAGCCGCGAGCGCAGGTTGCCGCGCGCGTCGAACAGCTCGACCTGCGAGGGGCCGGTGCCCGAGAAGCCGCAGAGCTTGGCATCGTCCACCACCGGCGCCAGCGTGGGTGCGTCGGCGCAGCGCAGGGCGGAGAGTTGGCCGTGCTCTGTGAACTCGACCGATGCGCGCTCGCTGCCGCCGCCGGTGTCGGAGTTGGGATAGAAGATCGCGCGGCGCAGCTTGCCATCGGGGTAGAAGCTGCGCACCAGGCCGCGCTCCTGGCCGTCGTCGTAGGTGGCGTCCCGCAGCACGCGGCCGGTGGGCGAGAACTCGCGCGCGCGGCCCTGCAGGTTGCCCTTGGCGTTGACGCTCTGCTCCTTGGCGAGCTTGCCCTTCTCGTAGATGCGCACCATGCCCATCGACACGCCGTTCTGTATCTGCTCCTCGCGCTGCAGCTCGCCGGTCGTGCGGTCCTTGCAGCGCAGCAGGCCGGTCTTGCCGGCGGTGCTGCTGCCGTTGTCCGGGTTCACGCTGCGGCCGTTGAGCTCGCAGTCGAGCTGCGCGTGCGCCTGCGTGGCGCACAGCAGCGCGAAGAGTGCGGCGGCGGCGCCGCGAGGGACGATGCGGCGCGGGGTCATGTCACTTGTCGTATAGCGTGTCCAGGGAACGGAAGCCCTTGACCTCGATCGGGTTGCCGAACGGGTCGAAGAAGAACATCGTCCATTGCTCGCCCGGCTGGCCCTCGAAGCGTACCTGCGGCTTCAGCACGAACTCGGTGCCGGCGGCCTCGAGCCGCTTCGCCATGGCCTGCCAGTCGGGCAGGGCGAGCGCGAGGCCGAAGTGCGGCATCGGCACCATCACGGCGCCGACTCGGCCGGTGCGGGCGGTGGCGAAGGGCTCGCCCAAGTGAAGGGAAATCTGGTGGCCGAAGAAATCGAAATCGACCCAGGTGTCGGTGCTGCGGCCTTCGGCGCAACCGAGCACGCCGCCGTAGAAGCGGCGGGCGCCGTCGAGGTCGCGGACGTTGAAGGCAAGGTGGAAGATGCTCTGCATGGTTTCGGATTATGGGCAGCGGTGCTGTGAGAATGCCGGACTTTCTTTCATCGTGGAGCAAGCCTTGCGGATACTCCGGACCCTGGTCGCGCGTGTGCGCGACGCCCTTTTCCCTTCCGCGCCGGAACTCCGGCGCGTGCCGCTGCGGCTCCTGGCCGGCGCGTGCTGCATGTTCACCTTCGCCGCGGCGCACGCGGCTACCTGCCCGCCTTCGGCCATCGCCAGCCTCGAGAAGCCCGGTGTCGGCCTGCGCAACGGCATCGACCGCGGGGTGCTCTGGCGCATCGAGCGCGACGGCCGGACCTCGTGGCTCTACGGCACCATCCACATCGGCCGGGGCGACTGGGTGCGGCCCGGCCCGACCATCCAGAAGGCGCTGACGCAGAGCGACACGGTCGCGCTCGAACTCGACATGCGCGACGAAGCCACCGCCCGCGCCATGGCCCGCCCGGCCGATCCGGAACTGCTGGCGCGCGTGCTCAGCGGCGAGCGCGCCCGCCGGCTGGAGCGCCAGAACACCGAGGCCTGCGTGCCGCCGGGTTCGCTGTCGAAGCTGCAGCCGATCCTGCAGGTCACGGCGCTGGCCGGGCTGGTGGGGCGCGCCGACGGCCTGTATCCGGAGTTCGGCGTGGACGAGACGCTGGCGGTCGCCGCGCGCAACAACAACAAGCCGATCGTCGCCCTCGAGAATGCGGCCGACCAGCTCAAGGTGCTGACCGGCGAATCCGAATCCGAGGAGGCCGAGCAGGTCGACGCGGCGCTCGATGAGCTGGAGTCCGGCAAGCTGCGCGGCCAGCTCAAGGAACTGGCCGACGTCTGGGCGCGCAGCGACGCCGCCCGGCTCGCCCGCTATTCCGAGTGGTGCGACTGCCTCAAGACGCCCGCCGAGCAGCGGCTGCTGAAGCGCCTGCTCGACGACCGCAACCCGAACCTCGCCGACGGCATCGAGCGCCTGCACGCCAGCGGCAAGGGCGTGTTCGCGGCAGTCGGTGCGCTGCACATGATCGGCCCGCAGGGGCTGCCCACGCTGATGGCGGCACGCGGCTTCACCGTGACGCCGGTGCTGACCAACGCCCAGGAACAGACGGCGCAGCCGATGCCAGCGCTCGCGGCGCCTGCGCCGGCGGGCAGGGCCGTGCGCGGCGGCAAGGCGGTCAAGGGACAGCGCGGGAAGGCCGCTCCTGCAGCGGCAGCCAGGGGCGGCAAGCCGGCCAGGGCGGCGCCCGCCGCGGCCAGAGGCGGAGCCAAGGCACCCGCCAAGGCCGCTCCCAGGGCGACGGCCTCCAAGGCCGCCGCCCCTGCCGCCAAGGGCAAAGTGCGCAGATAATCGCGACCGCCATGCGCGCGATGCACCGCTCCACCCGCCTCCTCGGCCTTGTCGGCCGCTGGGTGCTGCTGTGGTTCGTGATGTCGCTGGGCGTGGCGGTGGCGTCGCCGCTGGTCAATCCACAGGCCATGGAGCTGGTGTGCTCCGGCGCTGGCTCGATCAAGGTGGTGGTCCACACCGAAGACGGCGTGCAGGAAATGGGCGCCTCCCACATGGACTGCCCGCTGTGCGTGCTGACCGGCGCACCGCCGCCGGCTGCGGCGGCTCCCGTCTTCGATCTTCCCCTGCCGCTGGGCCGCGTGGTCCAGCCCATTCCCGCCGCGCGCCTTGCCGCGGCCACCGCGGCGCCGCTGCCGGCGCGCGGGCCCCCGGCTTTCTCCTGACGTTCCCGAAACCGTAGCTGCTCGCGCGCGCCCCCATGCGCGTGCGCAGCCTGTCCGGCTTGAAGTCCCGTGGAGAAGGTTCCTCTTGAAAAAGCATTCCCGCGCCCTGGCGATCGCCATGGCATTCCCTTTCGGCGTGCCCGCGCTGGCGCAGCAGCAGCCCGCCGATGCGCCTGAAAGCGCGGCAGCCGCAGGCGGCCGCTCGCTGAGCACAGTCACCGTGACGGGCGGCCGGCCGACCTCGCTGCCGGCCCAGATCCCCACCACCATCGAAGGCGTGACGCACGACCAGATCGTCGAGACCGTCAACGCCACCGACAGCGAGGACGCGCTGAAGTACCTGCCGAGCCTGGTCGTGCGCAAGCGCTACATCGGCGACTTCAACCATGCGGTGCTCGCCACCCGCGCCTCGGGCACAGGCAACAGCGCGCGCTCGATGGTGTTCGCCGACGGCATCATGCTGTCGAACCCGCTGGGCAACGGCGCCACCTACGCGCCGCGCTGGGGCATGGTGTCGCCGGAGGAGATCGAGCGCGTCGACGTGCTCTACGGGCCGTTCTCGGCCGCGTATCCCGGCAACTCGGTGGGCGCTGTGGTCGACTACGTGACGCGCATGCCCACGAAGCTGGAGGCGCACGTCAAGCTCAGCGGCTTCGTGTCGAACTTCGACCTGTACAACAGCCATTCCTCGCCGGCCGGCCAGCAGCTCGACCTTTCGCTGGGCAGCCGTAGCGGCGACTGGTCGTGGTGGCTCAGCGCCTCGCGCACGCACAGCAAGGGGCAGGCGCTGGTGTTCGGCAACCGGCTGGTGAGCGCCGGCACGGTCGGCAGCGCGGGCACGCCCGTGACCGGCGCGGTGGGCGGGCTGAACCCGTCGAACCAGCCCTGGTGGCTGGTCGGCGGTTCCACCATCTACGACACCACGCAGGAGCAGGCGAAGCTCAAGGTGGCGTACGACTTCTCGCCCACCGTGCGCGCCACCTACACGCTGGGCGCATGGAACAACACCACGCACGGCAGCGTCGACACCTGGCTGCGCGACGCCCTCGGCCGGCCGGTGTACGGCGGGCGGGTGAACATCGGCGGGCGCACCTACAACCTCGATTCGCCGAGCGCCGCGCTCGCGCCCACCGAGACCGCGCTCACGCACTACATGCACGGCCTCTCGGTGAAGAGCCATACCGGTGGCGTGTTCGACTGGGAGGTGGCGGCCAGCCTGTTCGACTACTCGCGCGACACCTCGCGCACGCCCACCACGCCGCTGCCGGGCGCCTTCAGTGGCGGCCCGGGCCGCACCACCGACATGGGCGGCTCCGGCTGGAACACCTTCAAGGCGGCCGGCACCTGGCGCCCCACCGGCTCGGCCGAGGGCGTGGGCGCGCACGTGGTCGACTTCGGCTTCCAGCAGGACACGGCGCGCCTGCGCACCAGCGTGGGCAACACGCTCGACTGGATCAACGGTTCGCCCGTCACGCCGTTCTCGGCCTTCAACGGCAACACCCGGCTGCAGTCGCTCTACGTGCAGGACACCTGGCGCTTCGCGCAGGACTGGAAGACCACGCTCGGCCTGCGCCACGAGCGCTGGGAAGCCTACGGCGGCCAACTCGGCAACGCGAGCGCGCTGCTGAACTTCTCGCCGCGCAAGAACAGCTACGACTCGCCCAAGGCCGCCATCGCGTGGCAGGCCACTTCCGACTGGCTCTTCAAGGCCTCGACCGGCCGCGCGGTGCGCATGCCCACGGTGACCGAGCTCTACCAGGGCTCGATCGACGGCAACCGCATCGTCAACACCAACCCGAACCTGCGCCCCGAGCGCTCGTGGACCACCGAGCTCAGCGCCGAGCGCGACCTGAAGGGCTGGGGGCTCGACGGCGTGCTGCGCACCACGCTGTTCTTCGAGAACACGAAGGACGCGCTCTACACGCAGGCGCTGAACAACCTCGTGAGCACGGTGCAGAACGTCGACGCCATCCGCACGCGCGGGCTCGAAGTGGCGATGAACGCGGTCGACGTGGGCGTGCAGGGGCTCGACCTGAGCGGCAGCCTCACGCTGACCCGCTCGAAGATCACCGCCAACAGCGGCTTCCCGGCCAGCGTCGGCCACGACCAGCCGCGGGTGCCGAGGGTGCGCGACACGATGCTGGCCACTTACCGGCCGGACGCCCGCTGGAGCTACACCGTCGGCGCGCGCTACAGCGGCAGGCAGTACGGCACGCTCGACAACAGCGACCCCAACGGCTTCGCGTACATGGGCTTCTCGAAGTTCTTCGTGGTCGACGCGCGCATACGCTACCGGATCGACCGGCAGTGGAGCGCCTCGTTCGGCATCGACAACCTGAACAACAACAAGTACTGGGCTTTCCACCCGTACCCGCAGCGCACCTACGTGGCCGAACTCAAGTTCGACCTTTGACTCTCTCATTCCAACTGCAAGGACCACACGACATGATGAACACGACTTCGACGGCCTTCCTCAGGACCACCGCCGCGGCATGCGCCATGCTGGCCGGCATGGGCGCCGCCGTGGCGCACGTCACGCTGCGGCCGGGCGGCGTCACCGTCGGCAGCGACTACGACGCCGCCTTCCGCGTCGGCCACGCCTGCGAAGGCGCCAAGGCCACCACCGGCCTGGCCGTGCGCCTGCCCAAGGGCTTCATCCTGAGCGACTCGCAGGCGCGCAAGGGGTGGAAGCTCGACGTGCAGAAGGCCGGCGACGGCGAGGTCCGCTGGACCGCAGAGAAGCCCGAGAACGCGCTGCCCGGCAGCGAGCGCGCCGAATTCGTGCTGCGCGGCAAGGTGCCCGCCACGCCCGGCACGCTGTGGTTCAAGGTGCTGCAGACCTGCGACACCGGTGTGGCCGACTGGGCCGAGGTGCCGGCCTCGGGCAACTCGACCGCCGGCCTGAAGAGCCCGGCCGCGAAGCTCAACGTGGTGGCCCAAGGCGTGGCAACGGTCGACGTTCGCGACGGCTGGGTGCGCCAGTCGGTGCCGGGCCAGAGCGGCACGGGCGCCTTCATGAAGCTGACCTCGCCCACGGGCGCGAAGCTGGTGAGCATCTCCACGCCGGCCGCGGGCGTTGCCGAAGTGCACGAGATGAAGATGGAAGGCGACACCATGAAGATGCGCGAACTCGCTGGCGGTCTCGACCTGCCGGCGGGCCAGACCGTCGAGCTCAAGCCCGGCGGCTATCACGTGATGATGATGGACCTGAAGGGCGCGCTGGCGAAAGGCGCGACCGTGCCGATGACGCTGAAGTTCGAGGACGCCAAGGGCGCGAAGACTTCGCTCGACGTGACGCTGCCGGTGGGTACGCCCGAAGGTGCCGATGCCGCCGGAGCGGCGCACCAGCACAAGCACTGAGCGGCTTTTCTCAGAGCAGCTGGTCCGGCGCCAGCGGCCCGAAGAGCCTGAGCAGCAGGCGCAGCATGGCGCCGGCGTCGGGCTCGGTGGTGGTGTCCTTCAGGCCGCTGCCCTCGGGCGCGCGCCACAGCAGCGAGCCGTCGACCAGCTCGACGTGCCAGGAGCGCTCGTGCATGCCGCGCTCGATCTGCTCGGACGCCGCGCGCGAAAGCTCGGTGCTGCGGATCAGCAGCGCGATCTCGGTGTTCTGCAGCTGCGAGCGCAGGTCGAGGTTCATCGAGCCCACCACCAGCAGGCGACCGTCCATCACCAGCACTTTGGAGTGCAGCATCGCGCGCGATTCGCCCGAGATGCCCGTGCTGCCGCCGCCCGAGGAGCCACCGAAGACATTGCCGAAGCTCGCCTGCTCGCTGCGCAGCTCGTAGAGCTCGATGCCCATCTTCAGCAGCTCCTCGCGGTGGCGCGCATAGCCCACGTGCGCCACCGGCGCGTCGTTCGAGGCCAGCGAGTTGGTCAGCACGCGGATGCGCACGCCCCGGGCGCGCGCCGTGGAAAAGGCCTGCAGCATGTCCTTTCCGGGCACGAAGTAGGGCGAGATGATGATCAGGTCGGCGCGTGCCTGGCCGATGAGTTGCAGCAGTCCCTCAACCACGGTGTCGCCGCCGGCAGCCAGGCTGGAGGCTGCCTCCAGCGAGGCTGCGCCGGGGGAGGCGTCGGCCCTGTCGTCTGGCCGGCTGACCACGAGGCCGGGGGCCTTCGTGTTGCCGGGGTCCGAGTCGGCGGGGATCTTGCCGGGCTTGTCGGCCAGCATCACGGCCGGCGCCCAGACGAAGGTGGCGGTGCGCAGGTCGAGCGGCTTTTCGTCCCAGGCGCGGGCGCGCTGCTCGGCCGTGGGGGTGCCGGCGGCTTCCTGTTCGCGGGCCGATTCCTCTGCCAGCTCCTGGTCGGCTTTTCTCGCGCGGTCGCGCATGGCCTGCAGTTCCTCGCGCGTGACCAGCGACTGCACCGGGTAGGCGCGCTCGTTGTTCCAGTAGCTGTCGAAGCTGCGCGACAGGTCCTGCACGATGGGGCCGGCCGCCAGCACGTCGACATCGACGAAGTTGCCGGTGGTTGCGTTGCCGAAGTAGGCATCTCCGAGGTTGCGTCCACCCGCCACGGCCAGCACGTTGTCGGCCACGAACATCTTGTTGTGCATGCGCTGCTGGATGCGCGAGGCGTCGTCGATCGAGTTGAGCAGGCGGCTGAAGGTGGAATCGCGCGAGCCTGCCAGCGGGTTGAAGAGCCGCATCTCGATGTTCGGGATGAAGGCCAGGCCCAGCACCAGTGCGTCGCGGCCGGTGGTGTGGAAGTCGTCGAGCAGTACGCGCACCCGCACACCGCGCTCGGCGGCCGTGCGCAGGCCGCGCAGCAGGCGGCCGGTGCTGGCGTCGGCGTGGATGGCGTAGTACTGGAGGTCCAGCGTCTTCTGGGCGCCCTCGATCAGCGCGAGCCGGCTGCCGTAGGCGGCTTGCGGGCCGCCCATCAGCAGGAAGCCGGATTCGTAGCGGGCCTTGTCGGCCTGGCGGCGCTGCTGCACGAGCTCGGCCAGCGCGGTGCCGGTGGCCGGCGAGGCGATGGCGGTCGAGACGGGGCGGTCGACGTTCTGCGGCAGTTGCGCGCAGGCGCCGAGGATCAGCAGCGCCAGCAGTGCCGTGTATCGGCGGACCAGCGTCTGGAAGGAAGAAGGCATGCGGCTTTCCCGGGGCTTGGAGGGAGGTGCCGCATATATAGCCTAGTCGGCGCCCGCCGCGCGTCGGACGGCAGGCGGGCCCGGATGTCAGCGCCCGGCGGTGAGTTCTTCCTGGCGCTCCATGGCGGCGAGCAGTTCGTCGTCGATCCTGGCGTGGCGCTCGGCCAGCTCGGCCGCGCGCGAGGAGTCGGTGGCGTAGATGGCGCCGCCGTCGATTTCGAGCATTTCCGTGATGCGCTTCTGCTCGACTTCGAGGGCTTCGATCTGGGCGGGGAGGGCGTCGAGTTCGCGCTGCTCTTTATATGAGAGCTTCTTGCGGGCGCCTGCAGCGGCCTTGGGCGCGGGAGCTTCCGCGGCAGGGGCGGGCGCGGGAGCTGCGGCCGGCGCGGCGGCAAGGCGCTGTTCGGCGATCTCGCGGGCGCGTTTCGACTGGGTCAGCCAGTCCTGCACGCTGCCTTCGTACTCGCGCCAGCGGCCGTCGCCTTCATAGGCGATGGTGCTGGTGACGACGTTGTCCAGGAAGGTGCGGTCGTGGCTCACGAGGAACACGGTGCCGTCGTAGTCCTGCAGCAGGTTCTCGAGCAGCTCGAGGGTGTCGATGTCGAGGTCGTTGGTCGGCTCGTCCAGCACCAGCACGTTGGCCGGACGGGCGAACAGGCGCGCCAGCAGCAGGCGGTTGCGCTCGCCGCCGCTGAGCGAGCGAACGGGGGAGTTGGCGCGCGCGGGGGAGAAGAGGAAGTCGGAGAGGTAGCTCTTGACGTGCTTCTTCTGGGTGCCGATCTCGATCCACTCGCTGCCTGGGCTGATGAAGTCTTCCAGCGTGGCGTCGAGGTCGAGCTTGTCGCGCATCTGGTCGAAATACGCTACCTGCAGGTTGGTGCCGCGGCGGATCTTGCCGCTGTCGGGCTCGAGCTCCCCGAGGATCAGCTTCAGCAGGGTGCTCTTGCCCGCGCCGTTGGGGCCGAGCAGGCCGACCTTGTCGCCGCGCAGGATGGTGCCGCTGAACTTGCGGATGACGGTCTTCTCGCCGAAGGACTTGGTGGCGTCGGTGAGCTCGGCCACGATCTTTCCGCTGGATTGGCCGGAGGCCACGTCCATGTTGACGCTGCCTTGCACGTTCCGGCGGGCGGCGTGGCTGGCGCGCAGTTCCTGCAGGCGGGTGATGCGGCTCTGGCTGCGGGTGCGGCGGGCTTCCACGCCCTTGCGGATCCAGATTTCTTCCTGGGCCAGGAGCTTGTCGGCCTTGGCGTTGATGACTGCCTCCTGGGCGAGCTGCTCTTCCTTCTGGGCGAGGTACTGCTCGAAGTTGCCGGGGTAGGAGCCCAGCTTGCCCCGGTCGAGTTCGACGATCCGGGTGGCGACGCGGTTCAGGAAGCTGCGGTCATGGGTGACTGTGACGACGCTGCCCTTGAAGTCGATCAGCAACTGTTCGAGCCATTCGATGGAGTCGAGGTCCAGGTGGTTGGTGGGCTCGTCCAGCAGGAGGACGTCTGGAGCAGCCACCAGGGCCTGGGCGAGGGCCACGCGCTTGCGGGTGCCGCCGGAGAGCGAGCCGACGCGGGCGTCGCGGTCGAGATGGAGGCGGTGAAGCGTTTCTTCGACGCGCTGTTCCCAGTTCCAGGCGTCGAAGGCTTCGATCTGGGACTGGAGGGCGTCGAGATCTAGGCCATCAGCGCCAGAGAGATAAAGGTCACGCAGCGCGATGACGGGGGCGAGGCCCTGGCTGGCGGCGGTGAAGACATCCGCATCCATGTCCAGCGCGGGCTCCTGGGCAACGTAGGCCACGCGGAGGTTCTGCTGCAGCTGGAGGGTGCCGTCATCGGTCTTCTCCAGGCCGCCCAATATCTTGAGCAGGGAAGACTTGCCCGCGCCATTGCGGCCGATCAGGCCGATGCGCTCGGATTCGAGAAGAGAGAAGTCCGCATGATCCAGCAGCGGGACGTGACCGAACGCGAGCTGCGCGTCGAGGAGTGTGATGAGTGCCATGTGGCGCGGATTATCGGAGGAGCCAGTGACGGGGCCTTGCGGCAGGGGCGCTTCCCTGCTTCTCTATATATGGATGAGAGCGTTCAAGAAGGCTCTGTTCAAGTTTCTGCTCGATCAGGCTTGCGGGGACTGAAATCTGTCATATACTCGTGGGCTTCGCTGCTGAATGCTCTTGGTGTTCAGGCCTAGCCGGTCTCTTCGGGGTTGGTTGGATGGGGTGAAGAAAAAGTCTTCGAAAGTTGACGCGGTTTGAAAAAACGGTGCATAATCGAAGGCTTCGCTGAAACGAGCTGCTTCAGTGGCTTGCGATGAGAGTTGCGGGTTGCGAAAGAGGTTGGTTGAAGCGAAAAGCCAAGAAAGTTTGGTGAGATTTGAAAAAATCGTGCTAGACTACAAGGCTCCGCTGAAATGACTTCGGCGGCTGACAATGAAAATTGTGAGCTGCGAATAACGAAGAAATAGAAGGCGAAAAAAGTTTGATGATTCTTTAAAAATCATGCTAGACTACAAGGCTTCGCTGATCGCAGCAAAGCAAACGAAGTAAACGACAAGTTGCTTCGGTGATCGTTAAAAAATTACAGCCGATAAGCGTGGGCGTTTGAAGGTAATTGCACAAGTTCTTCGGAACAAGTCGCAAGACTTAAAACGCTCATGAGAATAGAAGTGAAGTTCACTTCAATTCCGTTT
>Ga0126362_10000164_pt1 | contig 57992 bp, 60 predicted proteins | sample ANMtaG_FD_126269 | JGI IMG/M metagenome (GOLD analysis project Ga0126362, IMG submission 126269) | Continental margin sediment microbial communities from North Pacific Ocean - ANME2c_DSS_Sorted | ecosystem: Environmental > Aquatic > Marine > Continental margin > Sediment | place: Pacific Ocean... | reverse complement strand
GGGCGACTCCGGACTTGTCGAGGGCGCCTTTGATGGCGATGCCGCCGAGGTCGGACCCGGAGAGGTCTTTCAACGATCCGAGGAGTCGACCCATCGGGGTACGAGCTCCCGCAACAATCACAGTGGTCGTGTCGGTCATGCCAGTTCAACTTTCAGTTCGGTGCCGGTTGCGGCGACTACGTCTTCGACGCTGACATCGGGGGCGAGTTCACGCAGGACGAGTGGGCCGTCCTCACTCACGTCGATGACGGCGAGGTTGGTGATGATCCGATTCACCACGCCCTGGCCGGTGAGCGGCAGTGTGCAGGCGTCGACGATCTTCGGGTTACCGTCGCGGTCGTTGTGCTCCATGACGACGATGACACGACGGGCACCGTGGACCAGGTCCATCGCGCCGCCCATGCCCTTGACCATCTTGCCGGGGACCATCCAGTTGGCGAGGTCACCGGTCTTCGATACCTGCATGCCGCCGAGGACCGCGGTGTCGATGTGTCCGCCGCGAATCATCCCGAACGAGAGGGCCGAATCAAAATATGCCGCACCGGGATTGACGGTGACCGTCTCCTTGCCGGCATTGATGAGGTCAGGATCGACGTTGTCCTCGGTGGGATACGGTCCCGTTCCGAGAATTCCGTTCTCCGAGTGCAGGACCACGCGAACGTCCGAGCCCAGGTATCCGGGAATCAGTGTGGGAAGACCGATTCCGAGGTTGACGTACTCGCCGTCGATCATCTCGGCAGCCGCCCGTGCTGCCATCTGCTGGCGCGTCCAACCCGTCACTGTCACTGGTGCGGTCATCGTGTGGTTCCTTCCGAAGCGCTGACGGTTCGCTTTTCGATTCGCTTGTTCTGAGGTCCGGTGTGGACAACGCGCTGAACGAACACCCCAGGTAGATGCACTGACGCCGGGTCGATTTCACCGGGTTCGACGAGGCGTTCCACCTGCGCGATGGTGATGCGACCGGCCATGGCAGCGAGAGGGTTGAAGTTCATTGCGGTCTTGTCGAACACGAGGTTGCCGTCGGTGTCACCGAGAACAGCGTGTACGAGCGCGTAGTCGGCGTTGATCGCCTCTTCCATCACGTAGCGCTTGGTTCCGAAGACGCGAGTCTCCTTCGGAGGCGATGCAATAGCGATCGAGCCGTCGGCGTCGTAGCGCCATGGCATTCCGCCGTCGGAGATGGGGCTACCCACGCCGGCCGGTGTGAAGAACGCCGGGATTCCGGTTCCGCCGGCGCGCAGACGCTCGGCGAGCGTGCCCTGCGGCGTCAGTTCCACTTCGAGTTCGCCGGCCAGGTACTGCCGTGCGAACTCCTTGTTCTCGCCGACGTACGACGCGGTCACCCGCCGGATGCGTCCCGCGCTCAGCAAGATTCCGAGACCGTGATCGTCGACGCCGCAGTTGTTGGAGAACACTTCGAGGTCGGTTGCGCTCGTTGCTGCGATCGCGTCGATCAGTACGTCGGGTATGCCGCACAAACCGAATCCGCCGACGGCCAGCGTTGCGCCGTCGACGATGTCGGCGACTGCGTCCGCTGCGGACTCGTACACCTTTGCTGTCATGTTCTCTCCCAGCCAAGCGTTCATTGAGTAGACACTCACTCACTTCGGTATCCAGTGAACTATCTCCAGTTCACAGGTTCAAGGAATCTCGACCATCGACACAGATCTGATCGGCTACTGATCATCTGAAGACATTTCGTTCACTCAATGAACGCTAGGATGGCTGCATGCCAACTCACGAGCAATCGCCGGCCATGGTCGCGCGGGTGGCGGCACTTCTGCGAGCTCTCGGCGCGTCCGAGCCAACAGGTACTTCCACCACGGAATTGGGCAAGGGCACCGGCCTCGCTCGCCCCACCGCGCATCGGCTCCTCACGTCTCTGGCTGCCGAAGGACTGGTCGACCGTGATGCGAGAACCGGTCGGTGGTCTCTCGGTCCGGAGTTGTACCTGTTGGGGGCGGCGGCGGGAAACAGGTACGACATCACCGACCGCGCTCGCGACGTCGTCGACGAACTTGCCCGGGTCACGGGGGAGAGCGCATTCCTGTCGGCACGTCGAGGTGACGAGACAGTCTGCGTCCTGAGTCAGGAAGGCAGTTTTCCGCTGCGATCCCACGTGTTGCACGAGGGGAAGCGATTCCCGTTGGGAGTCGCGTCGGCCGGCCTTGCCATCTTGAGTCACCTACCGACGCGGGACGTCGACGACTATTTCGTCCGAGTGAATCTGGAACCGGAATGGGGCGAGATCCACAGTGAGACGTCAATCCGCGAGCGAATCGAGTCGACGCGTGTCACCGGCTACGCCGTCAATCCGGCCCTCATCGTCGAAGGAAGCTGGGGGATGGGTGCCGCGGTGTTCGACCGCAACGGTCGCCCGGCCTGGGCGCTGAGCCTGACCGGAGTGGAAACTCGCTTCCGGCCCGCACGCCATGCCGAGTTGGGAACGCTACTCCTCGAGCACGCTCATACACTGTCGAACCGACTGAAAACGCATGCAGTGAACTAGCTTTCGTGAACCAAGTCTTGTGTAGTAGTCGTTCTTGCCGTCGTGCGCACATGCGCCTTCTCGCCCTGCGGGCCGAACAGATGCAAGATTTCCACCACCTGTTCATCGGCGGGCCCGAACCAATGGGGCTCGGCAGTGTCGAACTCCGCGACTTCACCGGGGTGCAGGACAACCTCGTTCGTACCCAGAATGAGACGCAGATTCCCGGCGAGGACGTAGAGCCATTCGTAGCCGGCGTGGGTGACGAGCTTCGGCGGACGTGGACCGATCACCTGCTTGAACACCTGCACGCGTCCGGGATAACGCGTCAGCGGAACGACGGCACTGCCGTTCTTGCGTCGACTCGGAGTGAGGTGAACCCGGGGATCGCCCGTAGCGGGAGCGCCGACGAGTTGGTCCAGTGCAACCCGATGAGCCCGCGCGAGCGGTAACAGCAGATCGAGGGTCGGACGACGGTTACCCGATTCGAGGCGTGAGAGTGCGCTGACGGAGATACCGGTGGCCTCGGACAGCACCTCGAGAGTCAACCCGCGATCGCGTCGAAGCGTGCGCAGCCTCGGTCCGATATCGGCGATCAACTGCTCGAATTCAGCATCCATGCTGTCCATCTTTGCAGTTTCTGCAAGTTTTCTAACGGGTTCGCAGGTGTGCGGGTGACGATCCTCGCGGCAGTCGAGCACGGCAGAACACTTCGAGAGATGGAGTCCGACCATGAAACCTTCGAGCGGGACCGACGAAACGCAAGTGATCGGACTTGATGCAGGGCGGCGATGGGGAGTCCTGGCGATCTGCTGCACGAGTCTGTTCGTCGTCGGGTTGGACACGACCATCGTGAACGTGGCCCTGCCGACGATCGGGGAGGGATTTCGTGTCGGAACCCGTGGTCTCGAATGGGTCGTCAACGCGTACACACTTGTGTTGGCGAGCTTGCTGATTTCGTCCGGAGCGGTGGCTGATCGTTTCGGCAGGAGACGAGTTTTTCAGATCGGCCTCGTTGTCTTCGGGGTGGCGTCGATCGCCTGCGCACTCGCTCCGTCCGTCGGGGTGCTGATCGTTGCGCGGATCTTCCAAGGCGTCGGCGGGTCGATGCTCAGCCCGGTTGCCCTCGCGATCGTGGTCAACGTGATGACCGACCCGAAGGAGCGTGCCAAGGCGATCGGGGTGTGGGCTGCCGTCTTCGGCCTGAGTATGGCGGCGGGTCCGATCGTCGGCGGGGTGCTCATCGAAAGTTTCGGCTGGCGATCGGTTTTCTGGATCAACGTGCCCGTGATCTTGGCCGTGCTCGCCCTGACTGCTGCGTTTGTACCGGAGTCCCGAGCGCAGCAGTCGCGACGTCTCGATCTTCCCGGTCAGCTGTTGCTGGTGATTCTTGTCGGCGGTGCGGTTGCCCTTCTGATCGAGGGTCCGCGAATCGGTTGGTCCTCTGCCGCGGCGACGGCCGGGTACGTAGTCGTCGCTGCAGCGTTGGTCGCGTTCATTCGCGTCGAATCACGAAAGCGCGAGCCACTCATGGATCTCGCACTGTTTCGCCGACGGCCGTTTTCGTCGGCCGTGATCGGCGCGGTCGTGGTGTTCGTCGCCTTGAACGCGACGCTGCTGCTCGGGACGTTCTATCTCCAACACTCCCGCGGTATGAGTCCGGCCCTGGCCGGTGCGATCACCCTCCCGATGGCTGTTGCAGCAACGGTCTGCGCGCCGTTGTCCGGAATTCTCGTCGGGCGCTTCGGTCCGCGGCGGCCGCTACTGATCGCCGGTAGCTTCACGACACTCGGCGGGCTGTGCCTGGTCGCGCTCGACAACAACACGGCGATTCCGACGCTGTTGGCCGCCTACCTGTTCCTCGGTATCGGATTCGGGTTCTCGAATGCCCCCATCACCAACACTGCCGTCAACGGGCTGCCGAGATCGCAGGCCGGGCTTGCCGGTGGAATAACCTCCAGTGCACGCCAATTCGGCGCCGCTCTCGGTGTGGCGCTGGCAGGAGGGATCATCGGTGGCAGCGCCCCGGTGGATGTCGCGCAAGCATCGAGGCCGGGATGGATCCTGGTTGCCGGGTGTGGGCTCGCAGTCCTGGCGATTGCACTTGCATCTCGAAATTCCGAGGAACCGAACGGATAACCACCGAGCGTCCGCTCGAGCTTCACCCTGCGCGGGTGATTCCAAGTGTGTTCGCACCCGATACAGATGATGGGGTATCTGATCGACTCGTATCCGAGCGGGGAGTGCCATGTGCCAGACACCTAAGGACGCAACACCGGCCACGGTCACGGCGAATCGCGAAGCGCTTTCGCGGTATGCCATGGAGGACCGGCAAGATTTTGCCGATGCCGATCGCGGTCTGATCGCCCCGTTGCCGGGCAAGGTGGTGGCCGATGACGGGCACGTTGTCTTCGACCCCGAGGCAATGGCGTACATCGGTGACGACGTTCCGGCACCCGACACCGTCAATCCGAGCCTGTGGCGCCAGGGTCAACTGATGCGTCGTGGAGGGCTCTACCAGGTCACGGATCGTCTCTATCAGGTGCGAAACAACGATCTGGCCAATTTGACGGTTGTCGAAGGTGACGAGGGGCTGATCGTCATCGACTGCATGGCAGGGGTCGAATCGGCACGGCAGGGCATGAAGATGATTCGCGAGCACGTCAGCGACAAGCCTGTCGCGGCAATCATTTACACGCACACACATATCGATCACTACGGCGGCGTCAAAGGGATCGTCGACCTCGACGACGTGACGTCGGGGCGAGTGCCGATCATCGCGCCGGGCACGATCGGCTCGTTCGACAAGTTTGCAATCGGTGAAAACGTCGTCGCGGGAAATGCCATGGCGAGACGGTCCTTCTACGCATTCGGCGGGTTGCTCGACCTCGATGCCAAGGGGATGGTCACGTGCGGCATCGGCACGATCAGTACTCGAGGTCCACTGATTTCGTATATTTCTCCCACTGACAGCATCACGGAGACCGGAACCAAGCGCGAGATCGCCGGTCTGGAGTTCGAGTTCCTGTACGCCCCTGATACCGAGGCGCCGGAGGAGATGCACATCTGGATTCCGGAACTCGCGGCCCTGACGTGCGCCGAGAACGCCAACCACTCGCTCCACAATATTCAGACGTTGCGTGGCGCGCGCACCCGCGACGCTCGGAACTTCGCTCGCTATCTGGACGAGACTCTCGAACGGTGGGGCGACGAAGCTGCGGTTCACTACGGACCGCACACCTGGCCGGTTTGGGGCAACGAGAACCTGGTTCCGTTCATCGAATCTCAAAGGGACACTTACAAGTACATCCACGATCAGGCGCTCCGCCTCGCGAACAAGGGGTACACGCCGCTCGAAGCCGCCGAGGTGATCGAACTGCCGGACGAGCTCGCGCGCAAGTGGTACAACCGCGGATACCACGGAACTCTGCACCACGACGTGCGCGCCGTGTACACCAAGGAACTGGGAATGTGGGACGGCGATCCGGTGACGCTTCATCCACATCCGCCGGTTGAATCGGCGAAGAGGTTCGTCGATCTCCTTGGTGCGCAGAAGATCCTGGACGAGGGTAAACGGGCCTTCGAGGCTGCGGACTACCGATGGGCGGCCGAGATTCTGCACAAGTTGGTTTTCGCGCAACCGGAGAACACCGAAGCGAGGAATCTCCAAGCCGACGTCTACGAGCAGATGGGTTATCAAGCCGAAGGGCCTCAGTGGCGTGGAATCTATCTCTCGGCCGCCCTGGAACTACGCGAAGGTGCCCAGCCTGCCCCGTATGTCACGGCGAGTCAGGACAGTGTCCTCGCGATGCCCATCGACATCCTCTTCGACTTCGTCGCAATACATCTCATCGGCGAGAAGGCAGCCGACGCGGACCTGCGCATCGATTTCGTGTTCACCGATCACAGCGACGAGGCATGGACCGTGTGGGTCAAGCGCGGCGTTCTCAACGCACGTAAGGGTGCGTCACCGAACACACCACTGACCGTCTCCGGTCCGAAAGCCGCACTGGTAGGGGCACTTCTACAGCCGGGCGCCGCCGCCCAACTGGCCAAGGCGGGGAAGATTTCGCTCGACGGAGACGGATCGGCGCTGGAGACGCTGGGAGGGTTACTGGACACTTTCGATCCCAGTTTCAATATCGTCACACCGTAACGAAGGGAGAGCTCTCGATGTGCACACGCTTGGTCTACCTGGGGCCCAACGACACTGTGATCACGGCTCGATCGATGGATTGGAAGGTCGACCTCGGAACGAACCTCTGGGCGTTCCCACGCGGCATGACCAGAGAGGGTTGCGCGGGTCCGAACTCGATCCAGTGGACGTCGAAATACGGAAGTGTTGTCGCGACGGCCTACGACATGTGCACGACCGACGGCGTCAACGAGGCTGGGTTGTCGGCCAATCTCTTGTGGTTGGTCGAGTCCGAGTATCCGACGTACGACGGTTCGAGCCCGGGATTGTCGATCGCGGCGTGGGCGCAGTACGTCCTGGACAGCTTTGCGACAGTTCGGGAAGCGGTCGAAGTGCTGTCGTCGGAACCGTTCACGGTGGTGACCGCTGCCGTTCCGGGCGAAGACCGCCTCGCCACGCTGCACATGTCGCTTTCGGACGCTGGGGGAGACAGCGCGATCATCGAGTACATCGGTGGACGTCCGACGATTCACCACAGCCGCGAGTACCAGGTGATGACCAATTCACCCATCTTCGATCAGCAACTCGCCGTCAACGAGTACTGGAAGCAGATCAACGGAACCGTCATGCTGCCCGGAACCAACCGTGCCGCTGACAGATTCGCCCGGGCGTCGTTCTACGTGGATGCGATACCGCAGACGGACGATCCTCGATCGGCCTTGGCATCCACTTTCAGCGTCATCCGGAATGTTTCGGTACCCCTGGGTATTTCGACTCCCGACGAGCCCAACATCTCGTCGACCAGATGGCGCACGGTCGTCGACCACAAACGTGCGCTTTATTTCTTCGAATCCGCGATGACGCCGAATACCTTCTGGGTGGACGTGGCGTCGATGGATCTCGGAGAAGGGACTGCCGTTCGAAAGCTCGGGTTGGGTCCGAACGAGAGCACCGTCTACTCCGGCGACTCCACTGATCGGTTCGAACGGGCGGAGGCATTCACGTTCGCAGGTGCATAGGGATTCGGGATCCACAAAAACCCAGTTGTGAAACTTCTTGACATTTCTACTCCGTTCAGATGAAACTTTGTTGCATATTCGGGTTTCGTCAACGGAGGACGGCATGGGCATCACAGTGCAGACACGGAACGATGGTGCGCAGCTCAAACGGCGCAGGGCGCTCGTCGCCGGCTCCGTCGGAAATTTCATCGAGTGGTACGAGTTCGGTGTGTACGGGTTCTTCGCGACGATCATCGCGTCGAACTTCTTCAGCGCCGACGGCTCCGGCGACCTCGAAAGCCTGATCAAGACCTATGCGTCGTTTGCGCTGGCGTTCTTCTTCCGCCCAGTGGGTGCCGCCCTGTTCGGTCGACTCGGTGACCGCATCGGCCGACGCCCCACCTTGGTGATCGTCCTTCTGTTGATGTCGGGTGCGACGACTCTGATCGGCGTGCTGCCCACCTACGAGAGCGTCGGAATTCTGGCACCGCTGCTCTTGACGGTCCTTCGAATCCTCCAGGGATTGTCGGCGGGCGGTGAGTTCGGTGGTGCTGTATCGGTGATGACCGAGTTCGCTCCGCCCGGGCGACGTGGGCTGTACGGCTCGTGGCAGTCGTTCACCGTCGCACTCGGACTGCTCGCCGGTGCGGGTATCGCGGCACTCCTCGCCACCGTGCTCGACTCGGGACAGCTCAGTGACTGGGGCTGGCGCATCCCGTTCCTCCTTGCACTTCCGATGGGTCTGGTTGCCCTGTGGCTCCGGCTCCGCCTCGAGGAAACGCCGTCGTTCGAGCGTGCTCGATCGGTCCAGTCCGAACCGACAGCTGAAACAGCGGTGCCGGTAGTGCAACCGTCCGTCGGGGAGACTGCCAGAGCGATCCTGCTCGGAATCGGGCGGTTGATGGGGTGGTCTGCTGCCGGTTACACCTTCCTCGTGGTGATGCCTACCTATCTTCAGAGTTCGCTCAACGCGACCTTCCATCAGGCGCTGGTTGCTTCCGTGCTCGCCAATGCGGGCTTCGCGGTGACCATTCCGATCGCGGGTGGACTCAGCGATCGCATCGGACGACGCGCGGTCATGCTCACCGGCACCGTGATAATTCTGGTCCTGGCTCTGCCGCTGCTCAACGTCCTGCAGAACGAGCAGACGTCTCTGACAGCCAAGGGATTTGCAGTGTTTGCCGCCGGCGCCGCAGTGGGACTCGTTGCCGGACCCGGACCTGCGATGCTCTCCGAGATGTTTCCCACCTCGGTGCGGTACACCGGACTGGGACTCGCGTACTCCCTGTCCAACGCAGTCTTTTCGGGCTGTGCCGGTCTGATCATCACGTGGTTGATCAAGGAAACCTCCAATCTCGATATTCCGGCCTACTTCGTGATGGCGACATGCGCCGTCAGCGCGATCGCCTTGAGTACCTTGCGAGGTAACGCCCACAAGCGGGCACTCGTCGACTGACCGTAGCTTTCCCGAATGCCGAAACAATCCGAGTAAGGGATATTTCATGAGAGTCATCGGCCTGATGTCCGGTACTTCGTACGACGCTATCGATGCTGCCGCAGCAGACATCCGGATCGACGGGGACACTCTTGTGCTGACCCCACTGGGGATGGTCAGCGAACCATATTCCGGTGAGTTGCGGGCAGCGGTGGCTGCTGCGGTACCGCCTGCGTCCACCACTGTCGGTCAGATCTGCCAACTCGATACCGAGATCGGACAGGCATTCGCGGCGGTGGCCGCACGGGCGAACGCGGAACTGTGCGGTGGCAGTGCGGAATTGATCTCCTCACATGGTCAGACGATGTTCCACTGGGTCGAAGGATCGCAAGTAAGGGGCACTCTTCAACTCGGGCAGCCGGCCTGGATAGCCGAGGAGACCGGGTGCACAGTCGTGTCGGATCTGCGCTCTCGTGACGTGGCGACAGGTGGTCAGGGCGCACCACTTGTCAGCGCCTTCGACGTATTGTGGCTCAACGGAAGAACTTCGGGCTCCGTCGCGCTCAATCTCGGTGGCATCGCGAACGTCACTGCTCCAGGTGGCGCCCCGACGTCGACGGCAGACGGTGCCGCGGAACCGATTGCCTTCGACACCGGCCCCGCCAATGCGCTGATCGACGCTGCGGTAAGCGAATTCACGGCGGGGGAGCAGTGGTTCGACCTCGGTGGTGCTCTGGGTGCAGCAGGCACCCCGAACGTCGATCTGCTCGCGCATCTACTGAGCGAGCCGTATTACGCGCAGCCCGCTCCCAAGAGCACCGGCAAGGAATTGTTCCATCGAGATTATCTACTCGCCGCTCTGCGTGGTTACGAATCCTTGCCCCTGGCCGACATCGTCGCGACACTGACTGCACTGACCGCCCGAACCGTCGCCGATTCCGTCAAAGGGCTTGCGGCGACCGAAGTGGTGGTATCGGGTGGTGGTACCAAGAACCCGACGTTGATGGCGATGCTTCGCGACGAACTGGGCGACATTGCGCTCGTCTCATCGGACGAACTCGGGGTCACCTCCGACATCAAGGAAGCATTGGCTTTCGCGGTACTCGGCTTTCTCACCGCGCACGGATTGCCCGGAAGCATTGCTTCGTGCACCGGTGCGCGTCACGCCAGTGTGCTCGGATCCTTGACGCCGGGAAGCCGTGGGCTGCCTAGAATCACATCGGTGCCCTCAGCTCCGAAAACGATGCGAATCGAGGCGTTATGACTTTGGACCGGAGTGTTCCGGCGTCCGTCGACCTGCTTGCCCGTATTCGCGCATCGTTGAGCAGCCTCTCGCCTGCCGAGCTGCGGATCGCGGAAATCATCGAAGCCGACCCCAGCCTGGCCTCCACGCTGACGGTCAACGATCTCGCCGAGCGAGAGTCGACAAGCACGGCGACAGTGGTCCGCACAGCCAAAAGGCTCGGCTTCGAGGGCTATCCACAGCTTCGTCTCGCGCTGGCGGCGATCAGCGGGTCCAGCGCCGGCGACACGATCCCACTCGGTGTGGACATCGTTGCTGCTGACTCGGCCGGCGAGGTGATGGCCAAGCTTGCCGAGTTCGAGTCCGAACAACTCAAGGGCACGGCGCAATTGACAGATCCTGCTGCGCTCGAAGAAGTTGTCTCCCGGATTCGATCCGCCCGCCGGGTCGAGGTGTACGGTATCGGCGCGTCAGGCATCGTCGCGCAAGACCTCACATTGAAGCTTTCGCGTATCGACGTCAACTGCCGGGTTCATCTCGACCGAGACGCGGCGATGGTGAGCGCCAGCTTGCTCGGACCGGACGACATCGCAGTGGGGATCTCACATTCAGGTGAGACTTCCGATGTCGTCGAACCACTCGCCCTTGCCCGTCGTACCGGGGCATCGACGGCTGCGATCACTGGTGGAGCGCGTTCGACGCTCGCCGTGCAGTCAGACCACGTACTGCTCACTGCCGGTAGAGAATTCGGTTTCCGGTCGGCTGCGATGGCAAGCCGAACCGGCCAGCTGTTGGTAGTGGACACAATTTTTGCGATGGTGGCGCACTCGCTGCCCAGCGCACTCTCTGCTCTGCAACGAAGCCATGACGCCATTGCTTCGAAGCGGCACTGACGAGGAGTCGTCGCTGTGAATCTGACGAGGAGTCGTCGCTGTGAATCCGACGAGGAGTCGTCTAATGGAACTTGATCGAGGAGGACTCGCCACAATGCACTTGGAAATGCTCTCCACCGAGAGACCCAACCCTCTCACCCGCGATCTCGACGTCATGTCGGTGTCGGATCTGCTGACGGTGATGAATCAACAGGACGCGATCGTGGCCGACGCGGTCGCGGCGGTACTACCTGCCATCGAAGCCGCAGTCGACTTGATCGTCGCGGCACGGGCGCGAGGTGGTCGACTGATCTACCTGGGAGCGGGGACGAGTGGCCGTCTGGGGGTTCTCGACGCAGTGGAATGCCCTCCGACCTTCGGGACAGATCCGGGCGAGGTGATCGGCATCATCGCCGGTGGTCCGGGAGCGTTTCTGAACGCCGTCGAGGGTGCAGAAGACGATCCGCGAGCGGCTGGGGTCGACCTCGACGCAATTTCGTTGAACGCCACGGACGTCGTGGTGGGTTTGGCGGCCAGCGGTCGTACTCCCTATGTCATCGGGGGCCTGGATCATGCCCGCGAACTCGGCGCAGCGACAGTGGCAGTCTCGTGCAACCGGAACGCGGCAATGAGTTCTCACGCCGGCGTGGCCATCGAAGTGGAGACCGGCCCCGAGATCCTCACCGGATCGACGAGGCTCAAGGCCGGGACTGCGCAGAAGATGGTGTGCAACATGCTCTCCACAGCCAGTATGGTCCGCTCCGGGAAGGCATTCCACAATCTGATGGTCGATCTTCGGCCGACCAATGCCAAACTGGTCGATCGTGCAAACCGCATCGTCGCGGCAGCCACCGGAGTCGATACCGAGATCGCTGCGGAGACCATCGAAAATGCCGACGGTCATGTGAAGGCAGCGGTCGTCATGTTGTTGGCCGAATGCGACTTCGCCGAAGCGGCCGAATTGTTGGACCGCGCCTCGGGTTCGGTACGTGAGGCCATCGTCGGAGCCGGCAAAAGCAGTGAGGAAGTCTGAATGGAAATCGTCATAGTTCCCAGTCCGGAAGACGGCGGACGAATCGCTGCCGATATCGTGTGCGGCGCCATCGAAAACGGAGCGCGGACGCTCGGCCTCGCGACGGGATCGTCACCGCTGCATACGTATCGGGAGCTGATCAAGCGGCATCGAGAATCTGGAGTGTCGTTCGCGGCGATGAGTGCGTATCTTCTCGACGAGTACGTAGGTCTCACGCCCGATCAGCCGCAGTCCTACGCGCACACCATCCGCACGGAACTCGTGGATCATCTCGACATCGACAATGCGCGAGTGTTCAGCCCCGACGGCGGAGCCGCCGATCCCAGTGAAGCGGCCCGACGCTACGACGCAGCCATTGCCGAAAACGGTCCCATCGACGTGCAGATCCTCGGAATCGGCCTCAACGGGCACATCGGTTTCAACGAGCCCTCCTCCTCGCTCGCCTCGCGCACCCGAGTGAAGACCTTGACCGAGAGGACCCGCGCCGACAACGCACGGTTCTTCGCTGACCCGGCTGACGTGCCGCATCATGTGATCACGCAGGGGCTCGGAACCATCAGTGATGCAAGGCATCTCGTTCTGATCGCGGACGGCGCCCGTAAAGCGCCCGCGGTCCGGGCGGCGGTCGAGGGTCCGGTCTCGGCATTCTGCCCGGCATCAGTGTTGCAGCTGCATCCACACGTGACCGTCATTGTCGACGAGGCAGCTGCCGGCGAACTCCAACTAGCTGACTTCTACCGCTACACAACCGAGCACAAGCCGGCTGCGCAGGGCTACTGAACGGCGTGTTACTGAAAGCGTGTTCGTGTTACCGAAAAGCGAATTTGATCTCTAGTGCAGTTGAGCCCCTAGCCTCGGGGCATGATCAGTGCGAGAAGTTCAGAGGTACCCCCGCTTGCGTCGCCCCAGTTCTTCTCACCACCGCTCAGTGTTGCGATCGTCGGGGCGGGGCCGGCGGGAATCCACGCCGCGGGCGCTCTTGCTGAACTGGCACCAGGCACCAAGACAGACGTGTTCGAGCGTCTACCCACGCCGTACGGACTGGTGCGCTACGGGCTCGCGCCGGGGCATCCCGAATCCGAAAAGTTCGTCCACTCTCTGCACGCCACGCTGGCCGCCAGTGACTTCCGGTTGTTCTGCAACGTCGAGATCGGCAAGGACCTTTCCGTCGAGGACCTACGCTCTTCCTACGATGCCGTGATCATTGCAACGGGTGCGCCGCGGGATGCGCTTCTCGACATTCCCGGCGTCGAGCTTCCAGGTTCCTTCGGCAGCGCCGAGTTTGTCGCCTGGTACAACGATCACCCGGACAGTTCGCTGCAGTGGCCGCTGAACGCCGAATCGGTTGCGGTGATCGGAGGTGGCAACGTCGCACTCGATGTCACCCGAATGCTCCTCGCCGAGGCGCAATCGCTGCAGGCCACGGGCGTATCGGCCAAAGTTCGGGAAGGGATGGCAGGCAGTCGTGTTCGCGAAGTGCACATCTTTGTCCGGCGCGGACCAGCCGACGCTCGCTTCTCCCCGAACGAGTTGCGCGCTCTCGGTGAACTGCCAGGCGTCGATGTCGTCGTCGACGCTGCCGATGTCGCACCGGACCGGCATATCGAGCGGATGACAAAGCAGTCGGTGCACACCCGACTCGCAGTCGAGGCACTCCGCACCTTCGCGGACCCGTCTGCCGACCGAACTTCTCACCGCCGCGTTCACCTGCACTTCTACCGACAGCCGACGGAGATTCTCGGCAGTGGGAAAGTCGAAGCACTCCGCGTCGAGCGGACAGTCCCGGACGGCTACGGTCACGTCACCGCTTCGGGCACCTGTACCGACTATCCGGTTCACGCTGTGTACCGGGCAATCGGATTCCTCGGAACGCCACTTGCCGGGGTGCCTTTCGATCACGGGCGCGGCACCGTTGTACACCGGGGCGGCGCTGTGGTCGACGAGAGCGGCTCACCGGTTGCGGGCTTGTTCGTGACCGGTTGGATGAAGCGAGGTGCCGCCGGGCTGATCGGTGCGGCGCGGCCTGATGCTTGCCAGACCGTCGAAACGATGCTGCACCAGCTGGATTCGGTAGGCGAGCGGCGAGCAGACCGAAGCGGGATCGCGAGGCTCCTCGGGGCCGGCAACGTCGTGTCCGTCGATTGGGACGGATGGCTTCGCATCGATGCCGCCGAACGTGATCTCGGTGTGAAGTATGGGCGTGATCGCGTCAAGATCAAAGATCGCGAGGTACTTGTCGGTATCGGCACGAATCTGCCGGTTCACCCCCAATAGTTTCGCTGGGGTCTGGGGTACCGCCGGGGTTACGCTGAAGTGAGTCACCCCGATTCATCGTGATCGAGGTGCGGAACAGAAGTGTCATGAATGAACGTGGTGCGCAGGCCGTTGACGCGACAATCGCGAGCGGGCCCCTGACCGAACGGGGCACCGTCACCGAGTTGCGCCCGTCCGCACCGCCGGTGGTGCGTGACCGACAGAACGGTGCCGACGGCCTCGGGCGACTTGTCGGGGATTGGGAGGAGGGGCGAACCCCGTCCGACTTGAGCGACTATCTGCCCGATCCGGCCAAGATTCGTCGGGCGGCGTTGATCGAATTGGTCGGGATCGACATGGAGTATCGCTGGCTGAAAAATGATCGCCCGAAACGACTCACGGACTACTGTGCCGAGTATCCCGAACTACTCGAAGAACCACTTCCGGCCGAGCTCCTGTACGAGGAGTTCCGGCTGCGGAAGCAGAGTGGGGAGAACGTCGTAGCAGCCGACTATCTCAGCGAGTTCCCCTTGCAGGCAGAGAGTTTCGAGCGGTTGTTCGATCGTGATTCGATGGCCGGACGCGAAGACGTCATGATGTTGGGACTCTCGGGTTTCGACGAGTTCGAGATCGGGCAGCACCTCGACGATTTCGAACTGGTGTTGGAACTCGGGCACGGAGCGTTTGCCCGAGTGTTCCTTGCTCGGCAACTTTCGATGCAGCGGTGGGTCGCATTGAAGATCTCGCGCAACGTCGGGGTCGAACCGCAGACTCTCGCCCAACTCGACCATCCCAACATCGTTCGCGTCTTCGACCAACGACTGCTCGAAGAACGTGCACTGCGAGTTCTGTTCATGGAATACGTGCCAGGCGGGACCCTGCTCGACGTGGTCAAACTTGTCCGCGTCACACCGCAGGCGCAGCGGTCCGGACAACTACTTCTCGACGCCATCGATCACACCCTGGCGAAGAAGGGAGAGATGAAGCCGAGCGAGACGAGTTTACGGAGCGAGATCGCGGCGATGTCGTGGCCGGAGACCGTGGCCTGGATGGGAATGAGACTGGCCGATGCCCTCGAATACGCGCGTGAGCACGGCGTACTACATCGGGACATCAAGCCGGCGAACGTACTTCTCAGTGTCGAAGGCATTCCCAAACTCGCCGACTTCAACGTCAGTTCGAGCGAGGAGGTGTCGACCGAGGATGCAGCATGTTTTGTCGGAGGCTCGCTTGCCTACATGTCTCCGGAGCAGTTGGAGGCCTGTTCTGTGGGGGCGCCCGGCACACTCGACACCCGTAGCGACATCTATGCGCTCGGCGTGATGCTGTGGGAACTCCTCACCGGGAGTAGGCCTTTCTTGGGCGACGGCACGGGAGAGAACCCGCCGTCGCCCAGGAAGGCGCTCGAGGCCCGCCGGCGTGGAGTGGATCCTGCGGCCGAGGCACGGTTACCGGACGACTGTCCGCCGGCGCTGCGCCGAGTGCTGGTGAAGTCTCTCTCGCCCGAGCGAGACGGACGGTGGTCTGGCGGACGAAAGCTGGCTCGTCAGTTCGCTCTGTGCCTGGACCGGTCGGCCCGCAATCTGGTGGACCCACCGGAAGGGAGTCCACGTTCGACGCTGTGGAAGTGGGCACTGCCGATTCTTCTGGCCGCGATCGGAATTCCGAATCTCCTGGCGGCGGGCTACAACTACTACTACAACAAGATGCTGATCATCTCGGGACTCTCGCCGCAGGCCCAGCAGCACCTCGAGCAGGTTCATCTGGTCATCGGGGTGGCTGCGTTCTCTCTCGGCGCCGCAGCGATCCTGTATTGGTGTCGGCTCGCCCTCACCGTGCCTCACGGACTGCGCAACGGTCAGACGTACAGCGCGGATGTCTTGAACAAAGCGCGTACCGCGACGCTGAACGTCGGACACCGCGCGGTGGTGATCGCATTCGGTCTGTGGGTTCTGGCCGGTATCGCATATCCGGTTGCATTGCAGATTGCCGCCGGCGGAATTCCGCAGCGAGCCTACGTGCACTTGATGTCGTCGCTGGCGGTGTGCGGCGCCGTCGCAGTCGCGTATCCGTTCTTCATCCTGACGTATTACTCGGTTCGATGTCTGTATCCGATCTTGTTGTCACACGGGGAGTTACGGAGCGACGACGGACGCGATATTCGCTCGCTGGGCCGGAGCAGCACGCGTTACCTCGCGGTGGCGGCGTCGGTTCCACTGGTGGGAATCGCGGGGCTCAGTTTTGTCGGTTCCGGGGCCGGCGAGGAACTCAACGCCACAGTTCGTGCGTTGTGTCTGGGCGGGATCGCCGGATTCATCGTTGTGTATCAACTGTTTCGACGGATCGAAAGTGATCTCCGAGCACTGCTGCGCGTTGTGTCTCTCGAGGTGTCGGCGTCTCCGTAACCACCTGACAACCGTGTTCGCGACGAGTTACTTCGCAGTGCTCTTGCGCGGTCGGCTGCGACGAACTGCTTTGGCGGGCGTCGGAGACTTCACTTCTGATTCTTCCTGAGGGTCGTCGCGCCAGTGAATCTCGATTTCTATCTCGACTTCGTTGCCGTCGACTTCGATCTCGAGTTCCCACCGAACCTGTTCCGGAACACTGATTTCGATCGAGTCCCCACCCGACCCCAGCTCCACTTCGGATCCGCTGGCGAGGGCTTGGCCGAGGGCGATGAGTCGGTCGGCGACTTCCTGCCGTGAGAGTTCTGACTTCCTCTTGATCTCCAGTTTGGGCACGATCACTCCTGACCTCGGCGGATTCTCTCTTTCACGGTAGTTGGACGAAGGGGAGATTGTCGGAGTTTGTGGAACCACGCAGCAGGACGCGCCGACGCGCAACACGCCTGAAGACGCAGTGGGGGCGCCAGAAACAGCGAGGAATCCGGCTCACTCATAGCACGGACGAATCGGTCGGGAGAGCCTTGTCAGCGATGATTTTCGCGAAAGTCTGGGTTCAGTCCAGAAGATTGCGCAATAGTGGAAAGGTGCCTTCGACGCCGGATTATGCAGCCCAACTGCGTAACGCTGAGCTTCGCGTGACTCGTCCCAGAGTCACGGTGCTCGAGGTTGTGCATGCACGCCCACATGCAGCCACCGAGACGATTTTCGATGCTGTGCGGGCAGTTCTGCCGGGGGTATCTCGGCAGGCGGTCTACGACGTGTTGCACGCTCTCACCGACGCCGGGCTGATACGGCGGATCCAACCGTCCGGATCGGTGGCGCTGTACGAGTCCCGCGTCGGCGACAACCACCATCACGTCGTCTGCCGGTCCTGCGGGGTCGTTGCCGATGTCGACTGCGCAGTCGGAGAGGCACCGTGTTTGACGCCGTCGGCGCGCAACGGCTTCGTCCTCGATGAAGCCGAGGTCATTTACTGGGGCCTGTGTGCCGACTGTTCGACAACTCAGAGTTTGCGATCACACCCGTGATCGAAGTCCGTTCTACTCGCTCATGGAGGGATTACCGTGTCCGATAGTTGCCCGGTTGCTCACGATGGAAACACCGAGAGCACCAGCGAAAGTGAAAACCCCGCAATCCCGTCTCCGACACCTACCGGGAATCGTCCGAGAACGAACAGTGACTGGTGGCCGAATCAGCCGGATCTCTCTGTCCTGCATTCGCATTCGTCGAAATCCAATCCCATGGGTGCCGACTTCGATTACGCCCAGGAATTCGCCAAACTCGATGTCGAGGCACTCAAGCGCGACGTCATCGCGTTGATGACGGCGTCGCAGGATTGGTGGCCGGCCGACTACGGGCACTACGGCGGACTCTTCGTGCGTATGAGCTGGCATGCTGCCGGCACCTATCGCATCGCCGACGGTCGCGGCGGCGGAGGTCAGGGCGCTCAGCGTTTCGCCCCGCTCAACAGTTGGCCGGACAACGCCAGCCTCGACAAGGCGCGGCGCCTGCTCTGGCCCGTGAAGCAGAAGTACGGAAAGCAGGTTTCCTGGGCCGACCTCCTGGTGTTCGCGGGCAACTGCGCCTTGGAGTCGATGGGGTTCAAGACGTTCGGCTTCGGCTTCGGTCGAGAAGACATCTGGGAGCCGGAGGAGATTTACTGGGGTCCTGAGGACACCTGGCTCGGCGACGAGCGCTACAGCGGAGACCGCGAGCTGTCCGGGCCGCTGGGCGCAGTTCAGATGGGCCTGATCTACGTCAATCCCGAAGGGCCCAACGGCCAACCGGACCCGGTAGCGGCCGCCCGCGACATTCGCGAAACCTTCGCTCGCATGGCGATGAACGACGTGGAGACAGCCGCACTGATCGCCGGCGGCCACACCTTCGGCAAGACGCACGGCGCCGGCCCGGCCGACCTCGTCGGACCGGAACCGGAAGGCGCACCCATCGAGCAGCAGGGATTGGGCTGGAAGAGTGCCTTCGGTACAGGAGTGGGCAAGGACGCGATCACCAGTGGTCTCGAGGTCGTATGGACGCCCACTCCGACGAAGTGGGACAACACTTTCCTGGAGATCCTGTACGGCTACGACTGGGAGCTGACCAAGAGCCCGGCGGGTGCCTGGCAGTGGATTCCGAAGGACGGCGCGGGGGCGGGCACGATCCCGGATCCGTTCGATTCGTCGGCCGGACGCACTCCGACGATGCTGACAACCGACCTCTCCCTACGCCTGGATCCGACGTACGAGAAGATCACCCGGCGCTGGCTCGATCATCCGGAAGAATTCGCCGAAGAGTTCGCCAAGGCTTGGTACAAGCTCCTGCACCGTGACATGGGACCGGTCACGCGCTACTTGGGGCCGTGGGTTCCCGAGCCGCAGCTGTGGCAGGACCCTGTTCCCTCGGCGGAGGATCAGCTGATCGGGGACGCAGACATCGCGATCCTCAAGAGTCGACTTCTCGACTCCGGGCTGTCCATTTCGCAGTTGGTATCGACGGCGTGGGCGTCGGCTGCGAGCTTCCGCAGCACCGACATGCGCGGCGGCGCCAACGGTGCGCGAATCCGCTTGGAACCGCAGAAGAATTGGGAAGTCAACGAGCCCGCAGCTCTCTCCGCGGTGCTTCAGACTCTCGAGCGGGTTCAGCAAGACTTCAACCAGGCAGGTGGAGCCAAGGTTTCGCTCGCCGACCTGATCGTTCTGGGTGGTACAGCGGCCGTTGAACAGGCTGCGAAGAACGCCGGACAGGACATCACGGTCTCGTTCACTCCGGGACGTACGGACGCAACGCAGGAGCAGACAGACGTCGACTCGTTCGAGGTACTCGAACCCCGGGCCGACGGATTCCGGAACTATCTCAAGGGTGGGGAGAAGATTCCGGCCGAGATTCTGCTGGTCGACCGCGCGTACATGCTGTCGCTGACCCCGCCCGAGGTGACAGTGCTGGTCGGTGGACTTCGCGCGCTGAACGCGAACTTCGGCAAGACCGGTCACGGAGTGTTCACCGACCGCCCAGAGACGTTGACCAACGATTTCTTCGTCAACCTTCTCGACATGGGTACCGAGTGGAAGCCGTCGAAGACGGACGAGAACGTCTACGACGGCGTTGATCGTGCGACGGGCGATCCGAAATACACGGCAACTGCGGTCGATCTCGTTTTCGGATCGAATTCGCAACTGCGTGCACTCGCCGAGGTGTACGCCAGCGAAGACGCCAAGCAGAAGTTCGCCGAGGACTTCGCCGCTGCCTGGACCAAGGTGATGGACCTCGACCGGTTCGACGCCCGCTGATCCAGCAGATCAACCGACGGCGCCCCGCGAGCTTTGTTCTCGCGGGGCGCCGTTGCTTCTGCACACGATAGCGTGGTCGTGTGGCCGATCAATTTGCGCTGGTGCCAGCGGTGTACGGTCAGCTCGCACCCATCCACAGCTACGGCTTCTGACCGGGTGAGGATCTGATTCAGACTTCGCTCGCAACGATGACCGGGCACTGAGCTTTTCGAATCATCGTGCTGCTTGTCGTGCCGAGGCCGGCGTCGTCGAACGAACCTCGCCCACGCCGACCCACGACGAGAAGCCGTGCCTCGGTAGAGAGTTGTTCAAGAATGGCAACTGAGGGGCCGTCGAACTCGATCTGACGGATGGCGACGCCAGGGTAGAGCGTGGCCCAACCCGATAGTTGCCACGTCAGCGGCGTCGAGTGCTGGGGCGCGTGCCCGGATGCGAAGTCTCGACGCAGTTCGCCCTCTGGCGGGGAGGCGTGCACGACGACCAGTTCGGTGTTCGCTGCCTCTGCTTCTTTGAATGCAATAGCCAAAGCGCTTTCACTGTGGGCGCTTCCGTCCAAACCGACGACAACGGGCAAGGCTGCCGCAGCGATGCTTTCACGCGGTCTTCCGACTTTTGCGAACGAACACCTCGGGGCAGGGGCAGCGAGATCGTCCTGTGGTGTGACGATCAAGGCGGCCTCAGCGGTCAGCGCGGTGAGAATTGCGGTGTTCTCCCCGGAGATCAGATCGGTCCGGATCCGAAGATCTGGCGACACCGACTCGGCGATCTGAATGGCTTCCATGAACAGGCCGGTCGGTGACGCCGAGGTGTTCGGATCGGCGGTGGTCGGAGCTACGAAAACAATTCGCATCCAGAGACTGTGGCGATGCGCGAACTCGGCCGCCCACGTGATCACGTCATGGCGCAGAGGGGATCCGTCGATACACACGACGACCGCTCCGTTTGCGGACCACTCGGAGGTGATGAGGTCAGTCGATAGTTCGGGCTTCATCGTGAACTCCTCGAGCTGTGTCTGTCGAATGCGAACTGGCTTGCAGGACAGTGCCGAACAGCAATCCTGCGACGACTATCGAGCATGCGGCAGTCGTCAAGGGCAACCACACCAGCGTCGCGACCGCGAACATGAGCACGAGCAACGGCGCGAGAAGATGGCCGGGTTTCGCTCGGCGTTCGTGTTGCTGATCTTCTGCCCAGGCTCGGTACTTCGTGCCGTCATTCATGTTGTTTCACCTCAGTTCTTACGTCGGAAACCGACTTGTGGCCGAGCAGCCCGACATGCGCCTCGTCGCGCATTCTTTCGACCATGTGGGGGTAGTGCAGTTCGAATGCCGGCCGCTCACTGCGGATTCGGGGGAGCTCGGTGAAATTGTGTCGCGGTGGTGGGCAGGACGTCGCCCATTCGAGCGAGTTTCCGAAGCCCCAAGGATCGTCGACTGTCACAATTCGGCCGTACCGGTAGCTCTTGAAAACGTTCCAGATGAACGGAATCGTCGAGGCTCCGAGCACAAACGCGCCGACGGTCGAGATCGTGTTGAGAAGAGTGAAATTGTCCGACGGCAGGTAGTCCGCGTACCGCCGAGGCATACCCTGAGCGCCGAGCCAATGCTGGACGAGAAATGTCGCGTGAAAGCCGATCAGAGTCAACCAGAAGTGGATCTTGGCGAGCTTCTCGTCCAACATCCGGCCAGTCATTTTCGGGAACCAGAAATAGATTCCGGCGTATGTCGCGAACGCAATTGTTCCGAAGAGGACGTAATGGAAATGCGCGACAACAAAGTACGAGTCGGTGACATGAAAGTCCAAGGGCGGGCTGGCAAGGATGACGCCGGAGAGTCCGCCGAACAAGAATGTGACCAGGAAGCCGACGGAGAACAACATCGGGGACTCGAAGGTCAACTGTCCCTTCCACATCGTGCCGATCCAGTTGAAGAACTTGACGCCGGTCGGAACTGCGATCAGGAAGGTCATGAACGAGAAGTACGGGAGGAGAACAGCGCCGGTTGCATACATGTGGTGCGCCCACACAGCGATCGACAGTGCTGCAATTCCCAGTGTTGCGTAGACCAATCCGGTGTATCCGAAGATCGGCTTGCGGCTGAAGACGGGGAAGATCTCGGAGACTATGCCGAAGAAGGGCAGTGCAAGAATGTAGACCTCGGGATGGCCGAAGAACCAGAACAGGTGCTGCCACAACATGACTCCACCGGTGGCGGGGTCGAACAGGTGCGCTCCCAGGTGCCGGTCCACCCACAATCCGATCAAGGCAGCAGCGAGCAGCGGGAAAACGAGAAGGATCAGCATGCTGGCGACCAGCGCATTCCACGTGAAGATCGGCATGCGGAACATCGTCATACCCGGGGCGCGCAGGCAGACGATCGTCGAAACGATGTTGACTGCGCCGAGGATGGTGCCGACGCCGCCGAGAGCGAGACCGATGATCCACAGGTCGGCGCCCATTCCGGTGGAGTGGAGTTCGCTGGTGAGCGGCACGTAGGCGGTCCAGCCGAAATCTGCCGCACCACCGGGTGTTACGAATCCGGCGGAGGCGATCAGGCCGCCGAAGAGGTACAACCAGTAGCTGAAGGCATTGAGTCGCGGGAAACACACGTCCGGCGAGCCGATCTGCAGTGGCATGAGGTAGTTGGCGAATCCGAAGAAGACCGGCGTCGCGTACAGCAGGAGCATGATCGTGCCGTGCATGGTGAACAACTGGTTGTACTGCTCGTTGGACAGGAATTGCATTCCCGGAACGGTCAATTCCATCCTCATGAGCAGCGCCATCAACCCGCCGATCAGGAAGAACGCGAACGATGTCACGATGTACATCAGGCCGATCATCTTGTGATCGGTGGTCCTGAGGATCTCGACCAGTTTCGAACCCTTCGGAGCGGTTCGGGGAGTGGCGCCGATGTGGATATCAACCTCGTCGACCGGCCGGGGAGCGAGATCAACCACGACGGCCGCCTACGCGCATCGACGTGACGACATACCGAGAATGCTTGGGACTGTGGAACATAAACGCAATGATCGTGGCGGTTACGACCTCGGACGAGGGGAAAAGGTCCCGAGGATCGGACAGGGCGGCATGGCGTAGATCACGTGGTCCGGTACGGTCGAAAGAGTTGTCTTCAAAGGCGGAAAGAAAGCGAGATGGTCATGGCATGTCGTATCAGTGAACTGGTACTCGGTTGCCGGGAACCCGAGGTGCTGGGCCGGTTCTGGTGCGAGGTCCTGGACTTCGTCGTGCTCGATCGAATGGACGACGGTTCGCTGGAGATCGGCCCACGCGAAGGGTTCGGCGGTCCACAGCCCACGATCATCCTCAGTCGTAGAGACGAGCCGGAGAAGGGTAAGCCCCGCCTGCATATCGATGTCAACGCCACCGACCGCGATCAGGAAGCCGAACTCGAACGCCTACTGGCTCTTGGTGCGCGCCCGGCCGACATCGGCCAGACAGGTCAGGAACAGTGGCATGTCCTGGCCGATCCCGAAGGTAACGAGTTCTGCCTGCTCAAGGCCCAACTGGATCCGCTCTGACGCTCAACGGCCAGAGCTTGGTATCGGACTTCGACTGGGGCTCAGCGGAACCCGCCACACCAGTTCGGTGACACCGTTCTCGCTGGTGATGTTGCTCGAGCCTCCGCACTGACGGGCGCGGGTCGACAGGTTGTCGAGACCGTGGATTCTGGTTGCCTGGTCGATACCCACGCCGTCGTCGACGATGCTGATGACAAGTTCCTCGGTGGCCCGGATGGTGACGTCGATGGCATCGGCATGAGCATGTCGCAGCGCGTTGCTCAAACCTTCGCGCACAACGGCTTCGGCGTGCGGGGCGAGTCGAGCCGGGACGGAACTGTCGATGGTTCCCTCGAAAGTGACGCTGGGAGTGATCGACGAGTGGCCGGACAGACCGTTGACCGCGTCGAGTAGGCGGCGCCGCAGGCTTGTGGGAGTAGACATCTCGCTCGTGTGAAGGTCGAAGACTGCGGTGCGGATTTCACGGACTGTTCGATCGAGTTGATCGACAGAGGTGTCCAATACGGTTCGAACGGTGTTCTCGTCACCTGGACGTTGCAGTACCCCTTGTAGGCTCAATCCAGTGGCGAACAGCTGTTGAATGACGTGGTCGTGGAGATCGCGCGCGATTCGGTCGCGATCTTCGAGGACGTCGACCAGTCTTTCTTTCCGTTGCTGTTCGGCGAATTCGACAGTGACAGAAGCGATGTCTGCCATTACCGTCAGTTGCTCGATCTCCTCGGCGCCCCACGGGCGGTCGCTGCGGCGGGACGCGAACAGAACGCCGCCGCCGAACGAGGTTCCGGAGAGGGGGAGCGCGACCACCGAATCGTCGCCGGAAACATTCAGCGCCTGAACGGAACTGCCGCGTAAGGCAGAGATCGGCCGACGACTGCGCGCAGCGTCGTCGATCACGGTCCCGGACAGATCGACGGCTGAGCCGGTCGCCGTGAAAGGCTGGGAATCGGCAGCGTCCGCGACGTGAACTACTGGCTCTCTGCCCAAGTCGTAGCGAATTATGCACACCAGATTGCCGTCGGTGAGATGGCGCGTCGTGCGTACGAGTTCGGCCAGCGTCTCGTCGCGCGATCCGCCGCTGAGCAGACGCGCGTTGACGGCGGCGACGGCTTTGAGCCAGGCTTCTCGCGTCCGGGATTCCTCGAACAGGCCCGCATTGTCGATGGCGATGCTCGCAGCGTTTGCCAAGATCTGGAGTACGGCCTCGTCGCGGTCGTCGAATGCAGTCCGGTCCGAACTGTCCGCGAGGTAGATGCTTCCGAACACCTCGCCCCTGACGAAGATCGGAACACCGAGAAACGTATCCATCGGAGGGTGATTGGCTGGAAACCCCGCCGAGGACGGATGTGAGGAAATGCGCTCGGTTCGAACGGGACACGGTTCTTGGACGACCAGGCCCAGCAGTCCGTGACCTTCTGGAAGATGCCCGATCTCGGCGACCTGCCCCTGATCCAAACCGGAGTGGATGAATCGCGACAAGCGTCCGTCGGGGGACTTCACGCCGAGCGCACCGTAGTCCGCTTCGAGGAGATGGCGCGCGACGTCGACAATTTGTTGCAGGGTTTCGTCGAGCTCGAGGGTGGACCCGACGGTCAATACGGCACTGAGCAGCTTGGGAATCGCGGTCGGGTTGAGGGCAGTCGCCTCGGCGCTTCCGGCGATGTCGCCGAAAAGGCTGAGCATGAGCGCGTCGCGGCTACCTGGCATGGTGTGTGCCCGTAGTGGCGGAGAATGGCGAACCTGACGGAGTCAGCAGGTGAGTGGTCGCCTGTCCGGAAGGATCCGGGTGAGCAGTGCCCGCACGAAGCTTTGTCGCCAGAACTGCGGCCTGAGTTCGACGCTCGAGACCCAGTTTTTCGAGGATGCGGGAGACGTAGTTCTTGACTGTCTTCTCCGAGAGCTCCGCGTGCGTGCTGATCTCTCGATTGCTCAGCCCCTTGCCGATCAACTCGAAGATCAACAGTTCCTGATCGGTCAACAGTGCTGCCGCAGTGCCGGACTCCTGCTCGGATCGGATGCGCCGAACCAAACCGATGACTGCCTGAGTGTTCAACAGGGATTTGCCGGTGGCGACCGTACGGATCGCCGAAACCAGGTCGTGGCCGCGGATGTTCTTGAGGACGAATCCGCGTGCGCCCGCGATCATGGCGTCGAGGAGGGCGTCGTCGTCGGAATACGACGTGAGCATCAAGGTGGCCGCTTCCGGATAGGTCGACGCCAGTTCTCGGCACAGTTCCACACCGTTGCCGTCGGGAAGCCTGACGTCCATGACAACCACGTCGGGTCGGCATGCGGGTATGCCGGTCGAGGCTTCGCGAACGCACGACGCCTCGCCCACGACATTGAATCCCGATACCCGATTCAACAGGTCTGCCAATCCACGACGAACGATCTCGTGGTCGTCGACCAGATAGATGCCGATCGTCACGGTGGTCACCTCTTCCAGCTCACGCCTGCCATCGATGTTACCGGACGGTAATGTCCCGACAGGATCGGGTTGTCCGACCGATGGTCGACAAGAAACCCGCGTCGAAGGGTGCGAGACCGGGTGCCGATTGCACAGAGTCAAAGGTCCCGACCGTCACGAGATCTGAATCACCCCGATGTCACCAAGTGGTGGGTGTGAGCTGAATGTGATTGCGCCGGTGGCGGTTCGATTCGTTCAGTCGACGGGAGCGAGTTCGACCGAGACGTAGACGCCCTTTCCTTTTCGGTGTGCGAGTGCCTCACCCGGGCGATCGATACCGTCCAGTTGGAGAATGATCGGTCCTTGTTCCGGATAGAAATTGCGCCACCAACTCTTCTTGTTCGGCATGGCAACGCCGATCGTCACATGGTCGCCCTTGCGCTTGTAGGAGACGGGCGCGCTGAAGGTGCGTCCCGACTTGCGACCGACATACGTGATGACGGTCATCGAACGGCCGAGAAGCTTGCCCACTATCGGGGCACCGATCAGTGGTTGGACCACTACGTTCACGGCGGCGGACACACGTTGGAAAGTGTTCACAAGAAGCCCTTTCACATCGACTACTGCACGAAATCGAATCCTGCACGGAAATTGCTGCGTGCAGTAGTTCTATCCTGCTCGACGGGGATTGTCGCGCGGGCAGAAATTGGTACAAACCGGTGCGCCGAAGCGAGTAGCGTGGGGTAGGTCGAGGGTCATTCGAATATGCGCGGTCAAGCCATGTCGTCCTCGACGCCAACCCGGTCCGTGGTCGAACGGCCGAGAACTGGAGCGCCTGTATGGCGTCGAACCCGTCCGACGTGTCGAATGCACCAGGGCAAGCCGAGTCGACTGACGCGGATGAGAAAGCATTGTCCATCTGTCCGGCATGTCAGCACAGTATGGAATCCCACGATCCGCTCGGAGTTCGGTTCTGCGCGGTGACTGCCGACCGCGGTCTCGACCGAAAGTGCATCTGCGCCGCCGATCGCGAGGAAATGCAGCACTACTCGCGATATTGATCCGCCTGGACGTCGCGTCCATTCCTTCGTCAGGATTCGACTATCACCCCGCGTGATGCTGTCGTCGCCGCTGAATCGCGCCGCGGGCCATCAACCTGTGGCAAGGGTTGGTACGGAAGTAACAAGGCTTCTGTCTCGTCTTGTCGAGAAACCCTCGGTGTGTTTCTGCTCTGTCAGATACCGGGATCGATGAGGATCTTGCCTGCCACAGCCCCCGCTGCGAGACGATCGAGTGAACTCGTCAGTTGATCGAGCCCGACTGGTGCCTCCGCAAATTCGTTTCCCACAGTGCCGCCCGCGAGGACTTCGAGAGCTGCCGGCAGATCTGTGTCACACACATGCGCGAGGGTGGTTTCAAGGGTGATCTCACGGAATACCAGTGAGTGAATATCTAGTGCTGCTTGCTCTTTCGGGATTCCCACTGCCAGCACACGCCCACCACCGGTGACCATCTGCAGAGCAGACGCGAGTTGTCCGGGTGCTCCACTTGCCTCGATCACGACATCTGGCTTGGCACCACCGAAGGCCGCTGTCAGATCAGCCCCGATCGTCGCGGACTGGCTGACAGTTCTGTCAGCACCCAGTCGTGTTGCTCGTGCGAGCCGATCTCCAGGAAAGTCGATCACCGTGACGTCGACCTCGAAGAGATGTTTGAGTCCGGCGAGCACGAACGAACCTATCGCACCGGCGCCGACGACGACGACCCTGTCGCCGTTGCGTGCACCGGATCGGCGGGCGGCGTGAATCCCGACGGCGAGTGGCTGCGCAAGACCGGCGTGGTCGACGGACATTCCGTGCGGGAGTTGCCTCAGCGTCATGGACGGCACCGCAACGTATTCAGCCATTCCTCCATTTAGATTGAGTCCCAGGGTTTTGTAACTCACGCATTGGTTGGGGCGACCGGCGTTACACCTCCGGCAGTGCCCGCACCACACCCCTGCACCGCTGGCGACCAAGGCGCCCACGACGAGATCCGACTCAGGATCGGCAGCGACGATCTCGCCGACGAATTCGTGGCCAGGGATGATCGGACCGAGATGGCCGCTGATGGGATGCCGGCGTTCTACTGGAAAGGTCCTCGGTCCGACGCTCCATTCCGAGGCGTCGGTTCCACAGATTCCGGAGCGCAGAACGCGCACGAGCGCTTCGCCCTTCCCTCGCGTGGGAACAGGCACGATCTCGATTCGGATGTCGCGGGCGCCGTGATATACGGCGGCCTTCATCGTCGGGGGCATGGGTGATCTCCTCGGAGGCTTCTGCACCGGAAAGGACAGTGTGGACGATGTACGGATACGTCTGTGAACGGCGAACTCGGCGCGTCCACTGCGAGTTCGTTCGAGATTCGGCGAAGTTTCACGCCTTGGCGGCCGCGGTGATCCAGTTCGAGAATTCGCATGCCAGATGCCAGCGATGCTGAGTGATCATCATGCCGGCGGACGGCAACGGAAACTCGACCGTCAGCCGTGCCTGGAAACCTTTGTCGAGGTCCCGAAACTGGTGACGGACCCCTCCCACAGGCGTTCCGTCAGCTGCCCGCGCCACACCGGCGATTTGGTGGGGAAAGTTCGGGTCGGGTGGGGTGTCCAGGCTTGATGTTTCCGAGTAGTCGACGTAGAACCGTGCAGCCATCGGGCTGCCGCCAGTGGTCTCGATGACTTCTTGACGTCCGTCGGTCCCAGTTCGAATGACGAAGTGGTCGGGACATGCGCGCAGCATGGCTCGTTCGTCAGAGTCTCTGGAGCAGGTGTCGAACCATTCGGCGAAGTGAGCCGCCGAGCCCTCAGCTACCTGGAGGTCGGTGATACTGCGTCGTCGTCGCGAACTCACGCGGGCGCCGACCTTGGAAACCCGCTCGGCCCAGTGGATATCGCGACTCAGTCTGGATTCGATCTCACTGCTGCCGAGTGCCAGCTTTGTGCTCAGAAATGCTTCGCGTCGTGCTTCGGTACCTCCGGCTGCGGGCGCATCGATCCCCAGCTTTTTGGCTGCAGCGTCAATCCGGCGGTTCTCCCATGCGAGAACTTCACCACGACCGACGGTGCGGCCGTTGATCAGAGCGACGATGGTCGGATCATGTTGTGTGGACATCGGGTTTCCTTACGGGCTGATCGTCTATTCGGATCAAGCTAGACCTCGTAGACGATCTTCATGGGTGATTGCAGCTTCCAATTGCACGTTCGAGTATTCATGTCGTCGAGAGATGCTCGACTGCACTAGGTTCCAGAATTCTGGGTCAAACTCGCTCTTGCAGTGTCCGGTTGTACTGATGCTGCCCTCGCAGCTTTGCCGGTTTCACCTGCGTGTGTGCCCTTGTTCGGCAGAAACAATGCAACGACCGCTGCCAGTGCGAAGAAGCCCGCACAGACCAACAGTCCACCGCTGAAGCCGATAACGCTTGCCAGACCGGCGAGTCCGAAGGGGGCAAGAGCGGACACACCTCGTCCGACGTTGAAACAGAATCCTGCGCCGGTGGCACGTGCGCGCGTGGGAAAGAGCTCACCGAGGTACGACCCGAACAACCCGAAGAATGCGGTGAACGCACCGAACAGGGGCCCTAGCCACAACAGGCCGGTCTGGTTGGTAGTGAGTGCGTAGATCGGAATGGTGAGCGACACTCCGAGGAGAGTCAGGATGATCGTGCGACGGCGACCCACTTGGTCGGCGAGAAATCCGAATCCGTTGTAACCCAAAAACATCCCCAAGTTCAGAATCGTCACGAACAGTGCAACCGATTCGGTGGGAAGGTCACGCTCGGAGGTGAGATAGGTCGGCAGCCATGTTGTCGCTCCCCAGTATCCGGTGAGGGCCAATGCCGCCATGAGCGTGCCCAACAGCGTTGTGCGACGAAGCGGCCCGGTCAGAACGTCGCGAACTGACACGATTTCCGTTGCGTGCTCGGCCTTGTGGGCTTCCCAGCTGGCGGACTCGCGGAAGAATGCAGCGACGACAGCGATGGGTAGGACGACAGCAGTGCCTGCGACGAAGAACATCAGCCGCCAGTCCGGCAAGAAGTGTCCGGAGATGACAGCGGCCAATGCGCCGCCCGCGGGGAAGGCGCTGATCACGAATGCAGCTGCGCGTCCGCGACTCTCGGGAGGCCACGTTTCGACGACGTAGGCAGACACTACGCTCCACACGGCTCCGAGCCCGATGCCCGCGAGGAACCGGAGAATGAGGAAGACTGGGTAGCTGGGTACGACCAAGATTGCGGCAGTGAAGATGCCAAAGATCGCCAGCGAAGCTGTCAAGGCCTTCTTGCGACCGAAATTGTCGGCTACGTATCCACCTGCCACGCTGCTCACTCCGATACCCAGGAGGGTGGCGGTGGCGAGCAGACCCGCCTGTGTTGCGGACAGACTCAGATCGTGCCGAATTGCGGGCAACGCCAGCGAGAGTAGGACGATCTCCACTGCGTCGAACAAATACGCGAGAAAGCACCCGCCCAATACGATCCAACGAGTTCGCTGCATCTCTTGCACCTCCTTGGTGACCTCGCTGCCGACTGACAACGGCAGCACTGATGAACCTGTCCTTCGACAGAGAATGAGTTTTCACACGATGTGAAGTAACGAAACGCTGTCAGCGATCGTCTTCTGGGGCGAGCACGATGTCGAAATTGATACTGGCCCAGTCACGTTCCGAGACAGAGCCGTCGAGAGCAGCACCTGCCGTGTGGTGATCGACTGCAACCACAAGAGAGTCCTTGACTCCGAACACTGCATCACACCCGAGGTAGGGGTCCTCAGCCACGAAGATGTGGGTGACGAGGGTTCGATACCCGGGTGCGGTGACTTTGAAGTGTAGGTGCGCAGGTCGCATCGGACCCCGGCCCGATGCGACGAGTAGATCGCCGACTGGACCGTCGTGCGGAATCGGGTACGGCACTGGTAGGACCGACCAGAATCGATATTCGCCTTCGTCGCCCGTGTGTAGCCATCCGCGGCCTGCGGAGTGGTCGACGGAGTACTGGACGTCGTAGAAGCCGTCTTCGTCGGCTTCCCAGACATCTACTCGTGCGCCGATGATCGCAGTACCGTCAGTGGACCTGACCTGTCCCGACACATAGCAAGGAGTCCCCGCGGCGCCGCGTGCGATGTCACCCCCAAGCGGAACCTCAGGTGCATTGTCGATGAAGAAGGGGCCGAAAACCGTTGCTGCAGTGGCACCCGGTGCTGTCGGTTCGTTGACGGCGACCGTCAGCATGGACAGGCCGAGTACGTCGGAGAGCAGGATGAATTCTTGGCGGCGGTCGTCGGTGATGTGTCCGACACGCGTCAGGAACTCGATCGCCTTCTCCCACTCCTGTTCGCTGAGTCGAATCTCCCGGGTGAAGGCGTGCAGGTGCCGGACCAAGCTCGTCATGATGGTCCGAAGCCTCGGATCAGTGGTTCCGTCGAAGCTGGCAAGGACCTCGTCAGTGACAGACTGTTCCCTGTCCGAGTCGACTGCTCGTTCGAGTGTCATGTGAGCTCCTCAGCTGGGTTGGTTCCGGCCCACGCCGCACGTAACAGCGTCGTGAGTCCGTCGAAGGTGACAGGCCGAGGATTGTCAGCGGGGACGAGCGCGAGGATTTCGTCGAGTACGGAATCGATGTTGGATTCCTTCAATCCGAGGTCGCGTAGACCCCCAGACCCACCGAGTTCGACAGCGAGTTGATGGAGCCTGGCGACCGGATCAGTGTGCCCTAGTGCCCTGGCCACACGGGCCTTGACATCAGGGGCTGTAGTTGAGTTGAAGGCAAGTACGTAAGGAAGCACGATTGCGTGAGTCCGGGCGTGGGGCAGGTCGAACGCGCCACCCAGCACATGGCAGATCTTGTGGTGAAGCCCCGCCCCGGCAACGGCGAACGCGGACCCGGCGAGGTATGCCCCGAGAAGCAAATCACTCCGAGCTTCGACGTCGGTGGCATCGGTCGTTAGGGCGGTCAATCCCGCGGACAGGCGTCGGATTCCGTCTTCGGCCACAGCGCTCGACACAGGATTTCGCTTCGGTGCCCACAATGCCTCGACACAGTGAGCCATCGCGTTGAGGCCACTGGCGACCGACAATGCTGTGGGAAGTGTCAGTGTCAGGTCGGGGTCGTACACCACGGTGCGTGGGAGCACCCGAGGATCGGTACCTGTGGTCTTGCGATCACTCTCCGTCAGTCCCCAGACGGGCGTGACCTCCGAGCCCGCGTAAGTGGTCGGCACAGCAACAACCGGCAATCCCGTGGTCAATGCGACCGCCTTCGCTGTGCCCGTCGTCGACCCACCCCCGACCGAAAGCACCAGGTCGAGACCAACCGCTGCGGCCCGGGCTCGTTCGGCGACCTCTACGGGGACATGTGGGCGGACGCCCAGGAAAGTCGCGGCCACACGATCGTCGAACGGGGCGCACAGCTCCTGTGCCAGATCTGCTTCCGAGTCAGCTGCGATGACCAGAACACGCGTAGCTCCCAGTGCTTCGATCTCGCGCGCAAGCCCGCTGCGCGCGACTCCGGAACCGAAGACGACGCGTCCGGGGAGCGCGTCGTAAACGAACTCGTTCATCGGATCGACTCGGGCAGGACAGTGGGCTGATAGGCGAGCAGCAACCAATGATCACCTGCGCGCACCCAGACGGCCAGTGATCGATTCGCCAGAGTCTTGCGGACTCCGCCTGCAGTGATGTCGGCATGCATTTCACCGAAAACGACGGCGCTGTCACCGAATACGAGGACTCGGTCGACGGGGTGATCTATGTGGTGATAGACGTAGTAGCCCGAGAGAAGCTTGTCCCGATACGAAGTCAGGGTGTCTACGACCGCATTCGAATGGGTGTATGCAAGGTCGGGATGGGCGAGTGCGACAAAAGCGTCGACATCGCCGGTCGTCACGGCGGCGTAGCGTCTGTCCTCGAGTGATCGGATGACAGATTCGATATCGGTGGAGCGGGCATCGGTGGACTGCTTGTTCATCGAGTTGATTCCTTCACCCGGCTGCTGCCGGGTAGGTCGTTGTGGAGCCGCAATGCGGCAAGTACCTGTGCCATGTCGGCCTCGCCGAGTCCAGCTGCGGCCGCAGAGCCGAGCACTGCGTAGACCGCCTCGGAAGCAGGTAGATGGAGTTGGCGCTCGCGGGCAAGATCGAGCGCAAGGCCGAAATCTTTGCGGATCAGTGAGATCGGGGCAGCGACTTCGGCAGACTCGGGTGAGAGAAACGCCTCTTCCTTGTATCCGACGTAGGGTGCTCCCGCAGCACTGCTGCGCAGTACTCCGTAGAACGCTCGGAGATCGAGTTCGCCGGCCTCCGCGATCAACAATCCTTCTGCGACACCGTGACTGAGGGATGCGAGTACGGCGTTTACCGCCAACTTCGTCGTCGAGCCCGAACCGACAGGGCCGGTGTGAAACTGTGCTGACGTCATTGCCGCGAGCACCGGGCGAATTCGTTCGAACTGCGCTCCGGTCCCGCCGAACATCGTGGTGATCGTGGCGCTCTCTGCCATCGACACGCTCCCCGAAACCGGTGCGTCGGCGATGTCCACGGTTTGGGTGGCGGCGAGCTCGCGCACCACTATCGGGCCGACTGTACCCATGATTACATGCACATGATCCGTTGTGGCGCAGCTTAACCCGTTCTCGACGAGATCGCGGGTGGTAGGGCCGTCCGGCAGCATACTGATCGAGATCGCTGTCTCCGCGAGTTCTGTGGCCGAACCGACGAGCGTCACGCCCTCTGGCGGGCGGACAATCCACGGATCGTAAGCGAGGACCGTATGTCCTGCCTGCCTCAAGTTGGACGCCATGGGCCAGCCCATACGCCCGAGGCCGGCGAATCCAATCATCATTCGGCACCTCCTGAAGAGGTTATGTTCGTAATCTGCTCTGCAACAACGAGTTTAGGATTGTGCGCACGAATTGACAGTATGCGAACGTTGTCCAGGAAGCCCATGGCTGCGTGGATTGACGTTGATGGCACGGTTGGTCCTTGTCGACGATGTAATAGTGCAACGTGAAAGTGACGACGTTCACGTTATGTTCAATAGGATTGAACAATTGCACGGACATGTCAACCTTGGGCATACACCGCGGCAGGTGGGAAGGGCAGGAATGCGAGGATGAGATGGTGCGATGCGACACTCTCCGTACGGGGCACCTGGCTGCCTTAGTGCTGCTCAATGGCGCGTTTCGGCTGCGCCTTCGCATTCGCTGGCTTTGTCGGCGAGTGGATCGTATTCGTCATCCGACTGAGGTCAGGGCTCAGTGTTCAGCAAGGGTGTGTTAATCGTCAGCGGACAGTGCGTCGGCGGCGTCAGTGTGGGATTCAGCAGTGGAATCCGACCTCGCGGCGCTGAGGAGGGCGAGCGCCTCGACTGCATTCGAAGGGCTGGAAAGGGGGCTGTCGACCTGATCGCCGAGTAAAGACGTCACCCACTCTCGGGTGTGGTCCAGGTCGTGGCGACCGGAAACGAACCATACGCCGCGAGCGGGTTCGTCGCCTTGATTGACGTACATATGTGGCCGAGTGGAATCGAAGCACAACGAATCCCCGGCCTTGACGACATGCCTGTCGAAATCGAGCAAGAGTGTCAGTTCACCAGAGACCAAGTAAGCGAATTCAGTTCCACTGTGTCTCATCAACTTCCGTTCCACGGCGCTTGCGGCACCGGGCTCGTACGTGACCAGCAGTGCGTCGACGTCCGAGCGGCCACTGCCGGCAAGTTTCTCCCAACGGACTCCGTTGGCCATCTCCAGTACCGGATTGTCGGCGGCAGACTGAACAACGTCCGAGGTTGCGGTGGTGATCGGAGGGGCGGGTGTCGAGCGGTCTCCTTGCCCGGTGTCGATGCCTAACAGTTCGTCGAGTGAGATGCCAACGTGACTGACCAGTGCGTACAGGGTACTGACCGATGGTTGAGACTTACCTGTCTCTACCTGAGAGAGAAGGCTCGGCGAGATCCCCGCAGCGGCGGCCACATGACGCAGAGTGAGCTTGCGTTCCAGTCGTGCTTTCCGCAACGCCGGCCCGATCTTGTTCTGCTCCATAACTGCTCCTGTCCGCGACCTGGCCGAGAACTGGGTCCTGGCCGAGAACTGCCTATTCAATCTCACTTAACACTACCGGGGAGGGGATTGTCCGAACCAAGGCGACAGTGGGATCTCTCGACTATCGCCTGATGGGGTCGTGGGCGCTGTCCATGTTCGAGCCGTCCATGACCTTCTCGACATGTGTGTTGGTCGGGTTCAGGTCGATTTTCCGTGCATTGACCAGTCGGAGTCCGGGTACCGGGTCTCCCGTGGTGTCGTCTATCAACGTCGAATGGGGTTCACCGTCATCGAACGCATGGCGTTCGCCCCACTGTCGCAGGCTCGTGATCACGACGAACAGATCCATGCCACGTTCAGTCAAGACGTACTCGTTGCGGGTCCCTTGCGCGTTTGATCGAACCTCGAAGATCCCTTGCTCGACAAGGGCTTTGAGTCTCTCCGTGAGAATGTTCTTTGCGATGCCCAGGTTTCGTTGAAACTGACTGAATCTGGATGCCCCGTCGAAGGCGTCTCGCACGATCAACAACGACCATCGATCGCCGATGATGTCGGCCGCTCGGGCCGTCGGGCAGTGCGAGTCCGTCCACTGTGCGCGATCAGGCATTGAATTCCTCATTGGTTGCGTTTTGAAACCGAATTGACGTAGCCTTCAAATGGTATCAAAATGCAACCAAGTTGAGGTGTAAGTGTCCGAACGTCATGCACTCACGATCGCACCGGTAGGGCCGAAAATGCCTCGTGGACTTCGCCTGTTGCTCGCCGTGCTCTGCGGTGTCTCGGTGGCGGACATCTACTACGCGCAACCGCTACTCGGACAGATCGGCTCGGATCTTTCCCTTCCTCCGGCCGGCCTCGGCTTCGTCGTGGCACTCGCCCAACTCGGTTACGTGGTCGGGTTGATCGTGTTGGTGCCACTTAGCGATCTCGTGAATCGCAAGAGATTGATCGCACTCCAGATCGTCGCTGCTGCAATGGGAACGATGATTGTCGCTCTGGCCACCACGAGCGCGCAGCTGCTGATCGGGATGACCGTCGCCGGCACGTTCTCCGTTGTCGTTCAAGTCGTAGTCGCCTACGCTGCGGCAATCAGCGACCCGGACGAGCGGGGCGCAAACATCGGTGTGATCACCAGCGGCGTTGTCGTCGGCATCATCCTCGCTCGAACTGTCGCCGGCGCAGTTGCGGATCTGGCAGGCTGGCGTGCGGTCTACTCGGGATCTACTTTCATTTCGGTACTGGTCGCGGCAGTCGCGTTGACGATGCTGCCGAAAGACACTCGCTCGCACTCGGATCGGCCTTCTTATGCGCATGCCATGGGATCGGTCGTGACATTGGCGATTACGAACCGACTATTTCGCACGAGGGCTCTCATCACCTTGTTCCTGTTCGCGTCCTTTGGCGCCTTGTGGAGTGGAATGGCCCTGCCATTGAGCGAAGAACCGTGGCGGTTGTCGACCACACAGATCGGGCTCTTCGGAATCGCCGGATTGGTCGGAGCATTGGGCGCGATCGGTGCCGGACGTTGGGCCGATCAAGGGAAGGCGCAACGTGTTACCGGGGCGTCTTTGGTCGTTCTCTTGCTGTCGTGGGTATTGAACGCGCAGGCGACGCATTCGCTTGTCCTGCTCGTAGTCGGTGTTGTCGCGTTGGACTTCGCCGTACAGGCTGTTCACGTCACGAGCCAGAATCTGATCGTCGCGGACCAACCGGAATCGGCCGGACGGATCATCGGCGGTTACATGGTGTTTTATTCGTTGGGCAGCGCCGCTGGAGCGGTAACCACCACAATGGTTTTCGACGCTGCAGGGTGGGGTGCTGCAAGCATTCTCGGCGTTGCCTACGCGTTTGCAGCCTTGACGGTGTGGACAATCGATCGATTGCGGACCGGTCCCGCACTAGGGAGTTGGGAGCCACGTCCTGGCCGCGACGACCAAGGCGTTCACACCGATGGTCAGGGTCGGCTCGATCACTGGAGCGTAGTGCGGAGAGTGGTTCGACGGAACGGTTCGCAGGGCCGGATCAGTCATGTCACCCGTAGTGAACAGTGAAGGGTCGGTCCCGCCCAACAGCCAGTACGACAGTGGCGCACCGGCACTGGTCGCGAGGATGCCGACGTCTTCACTACCTGCGCCCGCACCGGGGTCGAGAATCTTGTTCGTTCCCAGCCATTCGGCAAAAGCATCGAGGGTCTTGTCGAGCGCTGCCGGGTCATTGACGACGATCGGAAAACGCTCAGTCTCGGTGATGGTCGGTGGGGTAGGTGCACCGGCGGTGGCCGCTTCGCCCTGGACGATGCGGTCGACGCTGTCCAGGATGCGCTGACGCACACCTGCGTCGTAGCTGCGGATGTTGAGTTGCAGTTCTGCTTCGCCGGGAATGACGTTGGCGGCATCGCCAGCATGGATGGAGCCGACGGTGAGGACAGCTGTCGCAGTACTCGGGACCTCGCGTGAGATGACAGTTTGCAAACGCAACACGGTTTCGGCTGCCATGACCACGGGATCGACCGAGTTCTCCGGCATAGATCCGTGGGCGCCCTTTCCGACCAGTCTCACACGAAGTGAGTCCGATCCCGCATACGAGGGGCCGGCGTGCCCGGCGATCGTGCCTGCCGGTAGCGGCGATACGTGTTGGCCGAGAACGATGTCGGGCTTCGGGAATCGCTCGAACAGTCCGTCGTCGACCATGGCTTGCGCACCCGCGCCAAGTTCCTTGGCCGGTTGGAATACGAGGACAAGAGTGCCGGACCAGGTCGTCGTGTCCTGCGAGAGGATCCGGGCTGCACCGAGTAAGCAGGTCGTGTGCAGGTCATGGCCGCACGCGTGGCTGACCGGGACGGACTTCCCCTGATCGTCGGTCGTTGTCACGGTGCTGGCGTAGTCCAATCCCGTTTCTTCCCGAACCGGGAGGGCGTCCATGTCCGCACGCAGCAGCGCAGTGGGTCCTGCTCCGTTCTTCAGGACTCCGACGACTCCGGTAGTCCCGACTCCGGTTGTGATGTCGAATCCCAATACATGCAAATGTTTTTCGACGATCTTGGACGTGCGATCTTCGTGAAACCCCAGTTCAGGGTGACTGTGGAGATCTTTGTACACGTCGATCAAATCCAGATCGACTGCGATTGTTTCGTGCACTGACGAGGTCATGGGCGTCCTCTCGGTAGCGTCTTTTCAGGCTAACCGGGATGACAGGTCGGTAAACAGGACCTTGGGTCCCACCGTGCCGGTGATGCGGAGTCCGGTGCTACGGCACGTAGAACGATGTGGCACCTGGGGTGATGATGGATCCGGCCACAGACAGCACAGCGACAGCGACTTGACCGGTCCCGGTCTGCACGATCGCCTCGGCCGGGACTCCGTTCAGACCGTCCGAGAGCCGAGCGGAGCCGGAAGCCCCGGTCGAAAGGTTCAGCCAGCGCACTTCGGACGAGAGCAGGCATCCCCAGCGGTCTTCCTTGCCGCCGGTGATCGTCACCGTGCCGGGTTGTTCGCCGACTACAGCTACGCAGCGGACGGCGGGCGCGTCGAAGCTGCCGTTCGGGTTGCCGTACGGCGCAGGGTTGATCTGAAACGGAATGGTCACCGAAGCGGATGCGAGGGCTACCGGCGTCAGAGCCGAAACGATCACGACGGATGCGCAGACGCTGAGTCGGCGAACGAGATTCATCACGAGAGACCTCCAGTGTCCGGCAATGTCGCCTGCGGTTACCACTTTCCACCACGGTCGTGATCGAAGGGACAGCCTCACCATATCCGCTCGAATAGGAGAAATTCGTGGATCGAGGACACACTGGCGTGATGGTGGACCGATCTGCGAATTGGTCGACAATGTCGAGGAACGATCAAACGCACCCACGATTCTTCCCGACTCCCGGCATCAACCGCCGCGAATATGTCACTCAGGGACCGGGCTGTTTGCCGTGACGGCCGAACTGCGCCCACTCTGACCGGATGCTGTCAGAGCCAACCCGCTCGCAGTGTCCCGCTGAATGGGCATCCGGACCCTACTCCGCTGCGACTGCCCTAGCGTTTGCGTCGATAAACCACGTGAAGGGATTCGTTCAATGGCTAAGAATCAGGCACCCCCCGCGACACGAGCCCATGACATCGCTGTCGACCTGCTTGTGATCGGGTCCGGTACCGGCATGGCGGCGGCCCTCACCGCGAACGAGCTCGGCTTGTCCACGCTGATCGTGGAGAAGACGCAGTACGTTGGCGGTTCGACGGCGCGGTCCGGTGGGGCGTTTTGGATGCCTGCCAACCCGGTACTGGCAGAAGCCGGTGCGGGCGACACCATTGCGCGCGCGAAGACGTATGTGCATGCAGCGGTGGGTGATACGGCACCTGCCGCACGTGGTGAGGCGTTCGTCGACAACAGTGCCGCCACGGTCGACATGCTCCATCGCACGACGCCCATGAAATTCTTCTGGGCCAAGGAATACTCCGATTACCACCCCGAACTGCCGGGCGGTAGCGCCGCCGGCCGCACCTGTGAGTGCCTGCCGTTCGATGCGTCGGTGCTCGGTGCGGAACGCGGTCGCCTGCGCCCCGGCTTGATGGAAGCCGCGCTGCCGATGCCCGTGACCGGCGCGGACTACAAATGGATGAACCTGATGGTGAAGAAGCCGACCAAGGCTTTTCCGCGCATCATCCGCCGCTTGGCGCAGGGCGTCTACGGCAAGTACGTCCTCAAGCGTGAATACATCGCCGGTGGTCAGGCGCTCGCAGCTGGCCTGTTCGCCGGTGTGGTGCAAGCCGGTATCCCAGTGTGGACGGAGACGTCGTTGGTTCGGCTCGTCACCGAGGGCGACCGCGTGACCGGTGCAGTCGTCGTGCAAGACGGCCGCGAGGTGACGGTGACGGCCCGGCGCGGCGTAGTTCTGGCCGCCGGCGGGTTCGACCACAACATGGAGTGGCGCCACAAGTACCAGTCGGAGAGCCTCGGAGAGCACGAGAGCCTCGGTGCCGAGGGCAACATTGGCGAGGCGATCGAGGCCGCGCAGGAGTTGGGCGCCGGTATCGGTTCCATGGACCAGTCGTGGTGGTTCCCGGCGGTCGCGAGCATCAAGGGACGGCCGCCGATGGTGATGCTCGCGGAGCGTGCCCTGCCTGGCTCGTTCATCGTCGACCACACCGGCCGACGATTCGTGAACGAGGCAACCGACTACATGACCTTCGGTCAGCGCGTGCTCGCGAGGGAGAAGGCGGGCGACCCGGCCGAGTCCATGTGGTTCGTCTTCGACCAGGAGTACCGCAACAGCTACGTGTTCGCCGGCGGCATCTTCCCGCGGCAGCCCCTTCCACCGGTCTTCTTCGAGTCCGGTATCGCACACAAAGCGAGCAACCCGGCAGAGCTCGCTCGCAAGGTCGGACTGCCGGAGGACGCCTTCACCGAGACCTTCCGGACGTACAACGAGGCCGCAGCAGCAGGTAGCGACGCGGAATTCGGTCGTGGAGGAAGTGCATACGACCGCTACTACGGTGACCCGACAGTGTCTCCCAACCCCAACCTGAGGCCGGTCGACGGCCGTTCCCTCTACGCGGTGAAGATGACATTGAGTGACCTCGGTACCTGCGGTGGCGTACAAGCCGACGCGCGTGCCCGCGTGCTTCGTGAGGACGGCAGCATCATCGACGGTCTCTATGCGATCGGCAATACCGCGGCCAACGCATTCGGTCACTCCTATCCAGGTGCCGGCGCGACGATTGGCCAGGGCCTGGTTTACGGCTACATCGCTGCCCATCACGCCGCAGAGCGGTAGCTCGACAAACACAGAGCGCTAGCTCGACCACATAAATAGATCTACCTGACGGGAGATCAGCGCGCGTTTCCGATACCGGAACGTGCGCTGGTCTCCCGTTCGGCATTTTTCCTGGTGGGGGCGTTGTCAGGCGCGGGATTATGTCGCGACCGGTCGGGACGAACGTGCAAAAACAGGTACGTACCCAGGTAGTTCAACCGTCGCGTGCAGCGTCGTGAAGCGACAGCGTATGAGGTGATTCGTCATCCGCAACGCAAGGATCTGCATGTTCCACCCCTTTCTCGACCGTCCGGGTAGACACCCGCCTCGATTGGTCTGCGATCGAAGAAATTGAAGTTCGGTGCGCCTGCATTCACAGTGCACGGCAGAGCGAACCGCCACGAAGTCAGAACTCGTCAGAGTCTGATCGGTCCGTTTGATCGCCAGGTGCCCTCGATCGCGAGCTTCGTCTTTTACACGCCCCGTATTGGGCGCATTCGAAAAGTTCTACACAACGGAGTCGGTGCTGCTCGCCATGAGCTCAGCACATTTCGAGTGCTGTCAGCCGGTAGAGGCTGCACCTTCACCGTCCACATCCAGTCAGGAAACAATGAGTAAGCACAGAAAACACAAGCCCTCCAACACAAAACGATTCATCGCCCTGACCGCGGGAGTGAGCGCCCTCGTGGGTGCCGGAGCAGTAGCCAACGCAGGTATCGCCGGTGCGCAAGGCTGGTCGGCCAGTTGCGGTTGGGAGTGGCCGGTAGGTGGATCACTCTCGCAGGGGTACCACGCGGGCCACGACGGCGTCGACTTCGCCGTAAGCGTCGGTACCACGCTCTACGCACCGACGTCGGGAACGATTTCTGTTGCAGGGCCCAATGATCCAGGAGGATACGGAACTTACATCCAATTGGAAGCGGACACCGGCGAGCAGATCCAGATGGGACACCTCTCCGACACCTGGGTCGGAGTGGGTCAGCACGTCGAGGTCGGCGATGAGATCGGGGCAACCGGCAACACCGGTAGCTCGACCGGTCCCCACTTGCATCTGCGGATTCACAGTGGTGGGGCCGTCGATCCGATGGCCTTCCTGAGTTCGGTCGGCGCGTGCGATACCGGTTCGAGCATTGTTCCTGCCGCTGCACCTGCACCTGCACCTGCACCTGCACCTGCACCTGCACCTGAGGCGGCAATCGAATCCGCACCGGAGCCCGCTTCCGCTCCGGTTGTCGAACCCGTGTCATCTGAATCTGCACCGGCAGAAAGTATTCCGGAGACTGAATCCCGTGTGTCGGGCGAAGAGGTAATCGTTGCGGCTGGCGATACGTTGTCCGGTCTCGGTGCAGAACGGGGGCTCTCCTGGCAGCAGGTCTGGGACATGAACCCGCACATCGTCGATCCCGACCAGATCTTTGTCGGTGACGTCGTCAACCTGTAAGAGTGGAGAATCCAACTCCGGCACGATGCCTTCCGCCCGGTCGCCCGGACGGAAGGCATCGTTTCATGTGCTGGACAACATATTTGGCGAAATTTGTGTCGCCTTGTCAGGGCTGAAACTCTTCGTTGTGGGGATTCTCCGGTGGACTGGTTGCCAGTATGCGCTTCCACCACTTTTGCCGCTGCGGGTCTTCGTTCCAGAGCACCGGTTCAGCGAGAGTGGGTTCGGGGGCAACGGTTGTCGCGGACATAGGAGACCTCCTGGGATGAAAGGTTCTTGTGCATGCGATTTCGCGCCAGGACTGCAGAATTTTGCAGCGTGATCCAGGCGTGTGGGTAGCGCTACAGATCCGATCAGGTCAGGCTTCGATCTGTCCCCGAGCTTCCGTCTCGGAATGTGCAGATCGGACAGGAGCCGCCGACGAGATTTCGATTCGCCTCGGTTTTGCCTTCTCGGCGATCGGCAAGCTCACGGTCAATACGCCGTTGTCGTACGAGGCGACGATCCGCTCGGAATCGATGTCCTCGCTGATGGACAACTGCCTTCTGTACGTTCCCGTGAAACGCTCACCGGCCAGCCACGTCACGCCCTCTTCGGAGAGGGCACTACGGTGCGCGGTCAAGGTCAGAGTCGAGCCGTCTACCTGTACGTCCACCGATCCCGGGTCGACGCCGGGGAGATCGGCATGCAGGACGTAGTGGTCATCGACCTTGTAGAGGTCCATCGGCATAAAGCGTGGACTTCGGTTACTACCGGTTCCGGTAGCAAGCAAGGATTTGGTGATCGCGTCGATGTCGGTGAAAGGATCGAAACGAAGCACAGCAACACACCTCCCGTATCGTCGAAGAAAGGTCACCGTCACCTCGACGGCGACCGAACTCACTGTGCGAGAACATGATAACCAAAGAATCTGGCACTCTGCAACCTCGAGTGCCAGATTTTTCGGTTGAGACTTCGGACCGAGATTCGGGAGGATGTGTGCCGAACTCGGGTCGCTGATTACTCGACCTTTGTGGCCTCTACGGGATCAGAACGCGCGGGTTCAAGATGTTGTTGGGGTCGACGGCGTTCTTGATTGCCCTGTTCAGCTTGATTACGACCGGGTCCAAGGCATTCGACAGGTTTCCTCGTTTGTGTTGTCCCACGCCGTATTCTGTTGTCACGGTCCCTCCCAGTGCCCTCACGAGGTCATAGATCTCTCGTCTCGCCGCGGCTGCAGATGCTGCGGCCGCTTCGTCGCCGACCGGATAGTTGAGGACGGGGTGTGTGAGCTCGTCCGCGGCGTGGGTGTAGCTGACGACAGTGGTGTTGTTGCGATTTGCTATGTCGGCTATACCGTCGGTGAGCTCAGGGAGCTTGTCGATCGGGACGGCAACATCGTCGCCGATGACCACGCCTTTCTGCTCGAAGGCTTCGTAGACGGCGTAGCGCGGACGGATGAACAGCTCACCTTCGTGATGGTCGTCGGTGACGAATACAGCTGAGGCTCCCCGTTTTTCGCAGTGCGTGCGTATCAGTTCCATCTCGGCCTCTGCGGCGTTGCCGGCGTCGGAGCGCCCGATGAGGAGTGCCCCGGCGTCGGTGTCGAGTTCCATGCGAAGGAACTCTTCAGCCACCTTGATGGCGGCATTGTCGAGGATTTCGAGTTCTGAGGGGCGTGTGTGGTTTGTGATGTCCCGTGCGGCGGTGACGGCCTCGGACATCAGCGGGAAGAAGGCCACCAATGTGTGAGGAGTCGGGGGCTGAGGGATGAGCCGAAGTGTCAGTTCGGTTATCACTCCCAGAGTGCCTTCGCTGCCCACGAACAACTTCGTCAACGAGAGCCCGGGGGTGTCCTTGATGCGGTCCCCGCCGAGTTCAGCGATGGACCCATCCGCTAGCACAACGGTCATTCCCAGAATGTAGTCGCTGGTAACGCCGTATTTCACGCAACAAGGACCACCCGCGTTGGTTGCGGCGTTGCCGCCGATCGAGCAGATCTCGAATGACGACGGGTCTGGTGGATAGTACAAACCTTCTTTTGCGGCAGCGGCTTTCACATCGTTGGTGAGTGCGCCCGGTTCGACGATTGCCGTGCGTGACGATGCGTCGATCCGGATCGATCTCATTCGTTCGAGGCTGAGGGTTATCGCGCCGTCGATGGCCGTGGATCCGCCGACGACACTGGTTCCGGCGCCCCGTGGGACAACTGAAATACTTCGGCTGTCGGCGAAGCGAAGGGTCTCCTGCACGTCTGATGCCGTCGATGCACGAACAACGGCTACCGGTGTGCCTGCTGCGGGGTCGAAACTCCAGTCCTGTCGATAGGATTGGAGGAGATCTGGATCGGTGGTCATCGCGCCCGGTGACAGTCGCTGGGTGAGTAAATCCAAGTCGTCGACAGTGTCCATGATTCGAGTTCCAGCCTTCCGATCCGTGATGTTCTACCGAAACCGGTTGAACCTGAGGAATACCGATGGTCGGTCACCCACAAACCGCGTGGACATCAGTCGATGACGCAAGAAGTCTTGCCTCATCCGGGGTATGGGCGTGGACCAGGTAGTTGAAAGCTAGTGTCTCGAGTGCGGTTGAGATCCACTGAATGTGGCGTACGGCACAGTTCGTCCGCCACGGCAATCCCCAGCAACGAGCCAGCGATGGAGGAACCACACCATGACGGCACCGCTGTGTCAGATACTGCTGAGGTCCGATATCACCTGATCGAATGCTCCGGTACGGCCGGGAGTCACTACTTTCTGGAATAGCGTCAGCACGCACTCGTCGAGTGCGTCCGTTACCGACACGGATTTCCGAGTGACGGTACTTCGGTTTGACCAGCGTCCGCGGGCCAAGTGCGCCAAGGCGGATCCGTCGCGCAGAGCCGTCGCTTTCCGACTCGATGAATGCGCGAAGACATACGTCCGGTCGGAGATGACCACTTCGCATCGCTTGTTCTTTCGACGCATTGCCTTGGGTTGTTGATCTGTCACAGTTCCGGTCATCCCTCCGGACAATCGAAGTGTTGCTGGATGGCCTTTGCGGAAGGTGAGAACCTGTCGATCTCGAGCGGCGATCGACGAATCCCGCTTCCTTCTACCTGACGTCTGATCGCCCTCGTCCGTGTGTGTGGGGAACAGTGCGCCGTAGACGCTTCCCGATGGATCGAAAATCGTTACGGCTGAACCGTCTTCGGCAAGATTGACAAACCATCCGGTATCTGTGGAACTGTTCCAATTCATGCCGAAGATTATGCTACGAGTGATCGTCGAGCGGCAGGTTGCCTACTCCAACGTCAGAGGACACGACGGTACGTCTTGTCTGCGACTGTGATGACGGCGCCGGATGCGATAAGTCGTTCGAGGTGAAGTTGCGCTGTTCGCCGTTCGACGGCGTCGACGTACGGGGCACTGACGTGGGGCCGGTAGACGAGGCGGTGGGCGACGATGTCTTCCAGGCGTTGTGGTTCATCGAGGAAGTTGACGAGTCGTTCTTCGCGGCTGAGGAGTTTGTCCCGGTAGGCGGTCAAGCGTCGACGGAATTCGTCGCTGCCCTCGATCACGCCTTTCTGGTGGAAAGTTCCGTACCAACGCGCGTCGATCGTTGCGACGTGGTCGATGGAGTCGAGAAAGTCGTTGACGCTGCTGCCAAGATCGCCGTACATCGGGCCGAAGGAGGTGAGGTCGATGTCGGCGACGTAGAAGAAGCCGTCGGGCTCGACAAGGACGCCGCAGTGTCCGCGAGTATGACCAGGCAAATGAATGACTGTCGCGGTGCGGTCGCCGAGGTCGAAGACGTGACCGTCATCGATCCCCGCCACATTCTCGTGCGTCGAGGGGATGCCGTACTGAGTTGCTATCGATTGCTGGACCTCGGCTCGTTGGCCTGGGGGAAGGCCGTAGTTGGTGAGCAGCGTGTCGAGGGATGCAACCGCGGGTGCGTCGAGGTGGTGCGCGTAAACCGGTGTGTCGAAGTGACGTAGTCCGGCGATGTGGTCTTCGTGGCCGTGGCTGACGAATACGAGATCCGCGCCGACGGGGTCGCGGTCGAGAGAAAGGGAAGGGTCCATGACGAGGGTGCCTTCGGATCCGCGCACCACCACGGTGTTTCCGTAGGGGACGGCTCCACCGTTCTCCGGAATCAACACCGAGACCTTGCCGAATTCCACGGGTGTGAACATCTTTCGCCTCCCAGTGCGACGACAGTGTCGAGATGACACCGGCTTGCAGGCTCGAATCAGTCAGGACCTCTCGACAATATGCGTTGCCCCGACGACGGGATGAATCGGATAGTGATCCGGCTACGGGTGGCCCGTCTCTTGGCAGGCACACACCGGTTTTCGGTGCTCGATACGATCGATCTGTGAAGAAGGCCGAGATCACCGCACTGCGCCGCCGCTGGGCGGATGAGGATGTCGAGAATCTGCGCGCGCAATTGGTCGTCCAGTCGCGGATTGTCAGGCCCCCTCACACTCTCACTTCTCGTTGGGCAGAGACCGATGACGGTTTCGTGGATCTGCGCGGTCTAGTCGTCGGTAGCGATGGTCTCGACATCAGATTCCTCGCACTCGAACGTGTTGATCTGAGCTACGTACGGGGCGCGCTCACCGCCTTCGAGGCTGAGATGTTCAACTGCCGTTTCGATTTCGCTGCGCTGACGAGTCAGCAACGACTCAATCGCCGATTCGAGCGATGCAGTTTCCGGGGAGTCACTGCTTCGCGTCTGACGATCGGACCGAAGGTCGTCGATTGCGATTTCACCGGGATGAAAGCACACAGGCTCCGCTCTGTGCCCAATACCTTGTTCGAGCGGTGCGCATTCGACGACTCGGACCTGGCAGGCGCGGAGTTCGCCGATACCGCCTTTGTCGATTGCACCTTCCAAAGCGCGCGATTCTCCGCGTCCACCAACTTCGAGCGGTGCACCTTCACTCGCACTGACATCGAGTTCTCGACGGCGAGGGTTTCGCGATCGACGAGTAACGGATCTACTCTGCGGGACCAGTGGGAAGGGAAGGCCCAAGCAGCCGTGGCGTTGGAGCGCCACGCAGTGCGTTACGCGTCCGCAGTCGAGATGGGGGAGGAGGACAACGTGTCCCTCGATCCATTCTGAAAGACCGCAAGATGTCTGTCAGTTGCGGTCACTGCCGATTGTCAATGGCGAGAGTCTCGTACCCGAAGGGTAATTGGCGCCGAACACAGCTGAGCCGGCGGCGGTCACCTGTACTTCGGCTCGCAGGACAGACGCTGAGCTCTCGATACCATCGAGGGTCGCAATCACGACGCGTTCCGGCGCGTCCAGAGCGGTCCTCACGCTCAGTTGCCCCTGCGTCTCGTTCACACGAACTTCCGGATCGGCAATGACGATATCGAGAAGCCCGTCGTGAGCACGAAGATGGATCGCGCCACTGAACTCGGCAATCCGAACCCCGTCTGCGTCATGATGATCGGACGCCAGTGGCCAGACCAATTCGTCACCCAGCTCAACGAGGCCAGACACATACGAAATCTCACCCAGCGCGCGAACATACTGCAGCAGAGACTCTTTCACAGACCAACTCAAGATTGTGGGACTACTGTTCTCTGTCATTCCCAAGCCTCCTTCTCGTGCGCCGAAATGTGAACGGGACGTGATCCGCTCGGATGCTGACCGACCGAGCCCAGCGTCGACGACCTCGAGTCCCGTTCCAACGGCCACGCGCAATATCGTTCCATGGTTCGCCCGGCTATCCGTCGGGGTCGAACTACCGGCAACAGTGTTGGTTATTCGTCGTTGGATCCGGGATGGGATTTGAGGCCCGCGAGAACGAGGTCGACGACCAACTCGACGTACGTGTCGGATCCAGCTTCGAACTCTTTGATTTTGGACATCGGGGTCATCAAATAGTGGTGCTCAATTGTTCCTGCCACGGCGTCGAGAATCAGGGCCGGTGACGTTCCTTTGCTGATCTCTCCGCGTTCGATTGCCCGAAAGATAATTTCGCGACCGCCGGCAATGCTCTCACTGCGAAAGTCGGCAATTTCTCCCTCGAATAGTTCGGGATAAATCTTTGCATCGATCATGGCTCGTATTCGTACTGAGCCGTGCTTACCGAGCAACTGTTCTACCGTGACGTGACCGATCGCAATCAAGTCTCCTCGAAGCGTTCCGGTATCGAAGTCGAGGACGGTTCTCTTGCTCGATCGCAATGCATCCGACATTATCTGCTCTTTGGTCGTCCATCGCCGGTAGAGTGCTGCTTTTCCAACTTTGGCGTGTCGGGCGATGATATCGAGGTTCAATCTCGCCCAACCAAGTTCTCCGTACAAATCCAACGCAGAGGAAAGAATGCGTGTCTCTATGTCCGGGTCGCTGGGTCGCCCACGACCAGATGGTTGTGGCATGGCACGCGACATGGACCCATCATGCCACGCGCCATCGTCGGGTCTGTGTCGAGTCGTTGGTTCGGGTCAATCTCGACGGTGCAGCGAAAGTGAAGTCACTTTCTTGCTCGAAGTGAGAGGAATCGAGGCAAAGCCTTCTCCCGCGCAGCGTCAGGATGATTCTCGGACCGGAAGATGGACCAATTGCTCAATCGTCTCGGGTTGGTATGCCTTTCCGCCTAGCTTGTTGAGGAAGGGGGCCAAGACGAAAATCAGAACACCGACTCCGATGCACACGGCCCAGATTGCGACGAATGCACTCTCAGTTGGCAGTTTCGAGCCACTGATCAACATGCCGGACATGATTGCGGTAAAAACGGCTCCAGCGACTGCACCCGCAACCGTTCGCGATGTGTTGTACAGAGCACCCGCTATCGCGGAATCCTCCGGGCGTGCGCGCGAAATTACCAGAGCGGGAAGGATCGCGACGAACAAACCGATTCCGGCGCAGCCGACAAATCCCATTGAAATGAACGCGGTCTGCGAGTCTCGAAATACGATTAATCCAGCAAACCACGTGGAAATCAGAATCGCCGACATCTGCAATGCCGTCCGAGTGCCGAATCTCCGCGCAAAGCTGTCGGCGAGTGACGACGCAATCATGATGCCGATGGGTACTGGAGTGATCGCGAGGGCAATGCCCATCGAATCGAGACCGAATCCGTACCCGACGACTTCGGGTTTGGATGCGAAATACAGTGCTGAGACAGTGGCAGCTCCGTAGAATTGCAAGCCGAACAATCCGGTCAATCCCAACAGGAAACCCACCCCACCCTTGGTCAACAAGTTCAAATCGACCAGCGGGGTACTGATCTTCTTTTCGAGCGCGACGAAAGCGGCAAGTAACGCCAAGCCGCCACCAACTGCCATGAGCGTTGTTGCAGAAGTCCACCCCAGTTTGCTTCCGTTGCTGATTCCGACAAGGAAGATCGCGAGGCCGATGCCAAGCAGTGCTGCCCCTGTCCAGTCGATGGACCCAGTTGCACGGGTAGAGGTTTCGGGAACGAACAGTGCAATAGTGGCAAGGCTTGCCAGCACGAGTGCCGCGGGCACGAAGAGGACCAGAGTCAGGCTCGCGTTGGTTCCGAGTAGTCCGACCAAAAGGGTTCCTGCGGCTCCTCCGGCGCCAAGACACCCCACGAGAATTCCGATTGCGCGTCCTGAACTGGCACCCGCGCGTTCTCGGAGAATTGCAAGCTCGAGAGGAAGTAGTGCGCCCAGCGTTCCTTGGATGGCCCTGCCCAACAAGAAGATTCCGAAGGATGGGGCAGTTGCTGTCAGGATCGTTTCGAGGGCTACGGAGCCGAGCACAACCATTACCATGCGACGATGACCGTATTTGTCACCCAGTTTGGCCAGTAATGGGACGCAGATGACGGTCGAAAGTAGGTATGCCGCCAAGACCCAGTTGAGTTGTGCGGGGTTGACGTCGAGCCTCTGTCCGATTTTCGGTATGAGTGGTATGTACCACGACTGCAACATTCCGCTGGTGACTTCGGAAAATGCGAGGAAGCCAACGACGGCGAGCCCTCCGGCCTGGCGCGGAGAAATCACAGAACTCGACTGGACGTTCGGTTCGGTCACTGGATCCCCTCGGCGGAGTATTCACTGTGGGTTCGGTTGTTGCGCATCAGTTCTCGGTTCCTTGTCTTCGGGAGATTCGGAGTCGACCGAATTAGAGACGACTATCGTCCGCTGAACAGTATTGAGTGCCTTACTGATGTGTCAAGGCTCACAAAATTACTACTGGGTGGTAGCTAAATCGGGTGCTTGAACTCCTGCACTCGGCGGGTGTGGTCGAGTGTGCGAACCCGCGATGAGCGGCGTGTGGTCCGACATCAAGACATCACCTGCGGGGCACAGTCAGATTGCAGTGCTTGCTATTTCGTCGAGAGCTCGCTCGACGGCGTGCGCGATCTTGGAAGCTGGAGGCAGATGCTCTGCATCCGCCTGGATTCCGATCCAGAAGTATTCGTTGTAGGACGCCGCTGTGAAACCGACTCGAACATTGCCGGCCAACGGGCCAAGCGGCCAGAGTTCGACGAGCGCTGCCCCGGCGAGCGCGAGCGGGCCGTGCGGGCCGTGAACCGCGTCGACGGGCGATATCGGCACGTCGCGTGTGGTTTCCGCCATCTACAGAGCGTAATGGACGAACGGGCCTGGGCGACGCTGGTTTCAGCTAGCGGATCACCAAGTCGTGGTCGGTGGCGCTGAGGGTGATTGCCGCAATGTGGTTGCCGTGCATCCAGCCCCGCACGAACGTATCCAAGGCCGGATTGGATGCCCGATCTGCGTACGCGGTCGCCGGGATCTCGATTGCCCCGACGAGGTGGCGCGGATTGCTGTCGAGGCCGGACTCTCGGGGAGACATCCTCAACCCGTCGGCGGTGTGCAGGACGACTGGTAGCGCCGTGCCATCAGGTGCAGTCACGGTCGCGGTCCGGGTAGTGGCGGCCGGGTCGAAGTGGTCCACCTTCAGCTGGTATCCGGACGGCTGGGCGTGCTGGCCGATGGCGTCGAGCAGGCGCGGATCCACGACAGAGTACGGAAACCCGATGTCGATCAATGTTTGGCCGTCGATGGCGCCATTGCGAGCGGGCAGGGATGCGGACAAGTGCCAGGGGGCGGCGGGGGCGAGAGTGTCTGCCGAGCGGTCTGTCGGCGTGTTCTCGATCGCTGTGCCGAGGATGGGAGCGCTTGTCGGTGTGAACTCCCAGACGCCACCGACGAGATCCTTGTGCCAGAAGCCGGATTCAGCGTCGCGGCGGCCCTCGACGCGCAATTCCCGCCGGTTCGGGCCGGGACCGAGTGAGTGCACACTGATCGCGGATGTGACTTCACCCGGAATCTTGGGCTGGTGCACCCAGTCCGGCGCCGGAAGTTGGATCGCGGCGGTGTTGCGGTCGAGCGTTTCTGCAACGAGGTTGGGTGCGGTGGGCTTGCCCGACTGGTCTTCCCAGCTGTATCGGAAGAAGATCGAGTCGGAGCCCGAAGAGTCGAAATCAAATGTGCGGGTGTACATGTCGCCGTACTTGTTCATCACGAAGGTGGTCGATCCAGCCGCCGACAGCGAGTCGGCCCGGAACCGACCACCAAGCGGGCCGCCGATCTCGTAGCTGTCGTCGTTGGGCAGCCACGGGTCCGCATAGGTGATCCGGCTACCGTCCCCGGTCAATGTGGGGATCATCGTCATCTTGGCCAGTCCGACGTAGTGGATTCGTCCCGCGACGTCGGTGAAGGTTCGGTTGTCCCACGGCGACGAGACGCTCAGCGCCCACCCGTTCGGCCGGTCGCCTGGGAGTTGTCTGCCTGGGCCACTCCACAGAGGCGCACCCCACGCTGAGGTCCAGTTCCACACCAGCGGATCCTGCGACGCGTTGTCCATCGTGTAGATCCAGCCGTTGTCGTCGACTGCGACCAGTTCGTCGTCGTCCAGCGATATCCCGACCAGTCGTCCACGCAGGCACTCGGGCATCGGCACGAAATGCCAGGCTGCCGTGGTCGGTACGCCAGGCTCCCGCGGACGGGCGAGCAGGTCGTGGTCGACGAGCGCGAAGTCCCAGAAGCGATTGAATTGAGTTATCGGCGTGCGAATCTCGACGGAGGTAGGGGCCGTCGAACCGGTGAACGTCGGTAGGTGCGCCAGCCCGACTCGGCCACCGCCGGAGGGCACACCTGGCGGCAGTTGGGCGGTTCCGAACGGTACGCAACTTGCCGGCCCGGATTCGGCGGGTGCTGCCGCGGCCAGGGGAGTGGACCACAGTAACCCGGCAGAGAGGAGGATACCGACGCTCACCAGTCGCGATCGGTGCGGATGCGAAACTCCACTGTCGGTGTCGTTCACGGTCCGATTGTCGCATGATCGGCACGTTGAATCGGCAGAATGTGAGGATTGTCCATCTGTGTCGGTTGCAGCGCAGAGTCCCGACTGCTGTGTTGCGGGATTTTGGTGACTATTGGAGAGATTGTCCTGCAAGTGCTTTCGCAGTAGTCGGTAGACCGCTCTGCGACCAGGCAGGAATACCGATAGCAGGCGAACCACGTGTCTTATCCGAAGTCTCACGAATTCCTCCTGTCCAGTGCGCTATTCGTCTCTTCCAGCACCCCGCCCTTGCAGGTGTGACGCTAAATAGAGTGGCCCGTGACGCAGGCTTGTGGCTACCATCGCGGTGTGGACACGGTGAAGCCCTATGGGTGTGAGGGGGTTGTCGGCGTCGCTTACGCCGACAGCAGATAGCGCATTCGGACCCGACAGCACTTGGTGCTGATCGGGCCATGAGCTGTACCCACCTTCACCGAGCCACGATTGGTAAACACCCATGATCATTTTGACCGATACATCTATCCGTTCCAGCCTCGTCAACGCGAGTCGCAAGGAGAAGTCCGATCTCACCCTGCCGGACGGCTTCGACGCCATCGACTTCGACGTTCTCGACTATCTGGGCTGGCGAGATCCCAAAATGGGCCGACGCGCCTACGCGATTGTCCCGAGACTCGACGGGGAGACCATCGGAGTTTTGCTCGTTCAAGCGGAGGCCACTCCGCGGTCGCGCGCCCAGTGCTCCTGGTGCCGTGACACGCGACTTCCCAACGAGGTCGTCTTCTACGGCGCCAAGTTGGCCGGGCCCGCTGGTCGACGTGGCAGCACAGTCGGAACACTGATCTGCCGAGACTTCCAATGCTCAGCCAATGTTCGTAACGACCCCCCGCTCCCGTATGCCGGATACGATGCCGCCGCTGCGCGCCAGGACCGGAAAGATGAACTGGTGCTGCGTGCTTCGAGTTTTGTCGAGCGAGTGGCTCGGCAGTAGCGAGGGCCATCCAATCGGGAGCGAGTCGCGTACTGTTGCGAAGTTCGACCCCCTTCCTGCCATAGGGAGGGGGTCGAACTGCCTGGACGGTGTCGATCCGAGGGGCACTCGGAGACGGTGCGACATCTGGCGTCGCACATGATTACTCGGTCAGGGCGTTGCTCGACGTAAAGTGACCCAGGCTCCGGCTATGCAGGCGATGGCCAGGGCCAATGGAAGTAGTGCCATCGGCACCACTCGGGAAGTATCGGCAAACCACGAACCGATCGCCGGCCACCAGCTGACCCAGGTGATTACGATCGCTGACAGGCCGAGCACACCGAAGAGACCGGTGAGAGAGGCGAGCAGACCGGTGGTCCTCCATCGCTGGTAGATCGCACCTGTCAGCATTGCGATCGAACTGGTCAGGAGCAGCGTCGCGAACAGCGCGAGCAACTGAACGGCTGCGCTGTCGGTGAAATAGCGTGCGATGCCGAACATGCGCATGTGCACACCCCAGCCGTTGGTGGCGGACTCCACCACTGACAGCAGTTGTAGCGCGATTGCGAAGATTGCGGACTGTGCCAACGCCATTATCGTGGTGGCAGTGAAGAACTCGCGGCGAGTCACGCTCAGCCCGAGCGCGAACGGGAACGTCTGGGTCATCGACTGGAGGTAGAACGCCAGCACGAAACCGTAAACGGAGAACACACTGCCGGTGAATCCCTCACCCTCATCGTTCCGGACGATCGCGTAGATGGTGAAGCTGATGAGGAAAGAGATCAAAAGGATGCCCACCGGCCAGGCGATCAGCAACGGCCACGCGACCGTGTGCAGTTGGAGGACGGAACCGATCCTGGACCGGGTGGGCGCCTTCGGGACCGTCCGTAGCGCTGTGGTTGCGATGCTCATGCGGTGATCTCCTTGCGCTGCGTCGAAGTCGCGATGACAAGTTCCTGCAAAGATGCCGGTTCTACTTGGACTCCGGCCTCCCGCAGTCGGATTCGCTCGGTCTCGGTCACATCGGCCTGCAACATGATTCGGCTGTGGGCGCCTAGTGTCTCCCGGCGCAGGACCCTGCCGGACGCGGCAACGGCATCCACCGCATCAATGGGGCCGGATACCACTACGGCGCGACCTCGCAGTGCGTCCGCGTCCTCGTCGACGACAATCCGGCCGCTGTCTACGACGATCACGTGCTCGAGCAGATTGGCTACCTCGTCGATAAGGTGAGTCGAAAGCACTACAGTGCGAGGATGTTCGGCGTAGTCGGCAAGCAGTCGATCGTAGAACAGTTGGCGTGCAACGGCATCGAGGCCGAGATACGGCTCGTCGAAGAGCGTGAGCGGTGCACGGGAGGCAAGTCCGATGATCACTCCCAACGCTGACCGCATGCCGCGCGAGAGCTTCTTCACCTTGCGGCACAGTGGAAGTTGGAAATCGTCGAGCAGTGTCTCGGCGAACGCGTGGTCCCAATTCGGGAGCAGATGGCCGGCGGCGACGAGTACATGCTTGACCTTGAGGTCTTCGGGGTACGTCTGGCTTTCCTTGACGAAGCACACGTTCGCCAGGACGTCGGCATTTTCGAAAGGGGCAGCGCCGAATACCTCGACGTCGCCGCTGGTGTGCAGGTCCTGTCCGGTCAGTATCTGCATGATCGTGGTCTTGCCTGCGCCGTTACGGCCGAGCAGGCCGTAGATCTTGTTCTGGCTGATCTCGAACGAGACGTCCGAGAGCGCATCGACGTCCCCGTAGCTTCTGTTCACTGCTCGCATCGAGGCGACGAGTTCAGTTTCGTCGAAACGCCTGACGTGCGACTTGGTCGTTGTCGTGCTCGAGTTCATCGGTCCGCCTTCCTGTCGTCCAGCATGGATTTGAGTTCGTCGAGGGAAATCTGAAGGCGGTCGGCCTCCATGACCAGCGGCTCGATGTATTGGCGCGCGAACGCTTCTCGTCGTCTGAACCTGAGTGCATCGCGGGCGCCGACGGTGACGAACATTCCGATTCCCCGTTTCTTGTAGAGGAGCCCCTCGCCTACGAGTTGATTGAGGCCCTTGGCTGCCGTCGCCGGATTGATTCGGTGGAACGCCGCCAGTTCGTTGGTTGAGGGCACCTGTCCGTCTTCCGGCAGTGAGCCGTCGATGATCGAGCCTTCGATCTGCTCGGCGATCTGCTGGAACAGTGGTCGTCCGTCGTCGATCACGATGATCGATGCCCGGTGTTCACTGGTTCATTACTCATGTAATGAACCATAGAACGTCGTGGGGCATGTTGGCAATGAGATCGCGGAATCTGGCACCGATGACTTGGGTCTCCGAGCGCTACCTATCGGGACATTCATCGCAGAGGCTGATGGAACAGCTTGGATGCAGACCAGCTACGACTCCCAGATCCCCGGGGCGCTGCGCACAGGCATTGAGCTTCTGCGGAACCGTGGAACCGCCGATCTAGGTGGTCGACCACGGGACAGGGTTGACCGAAACACCCGTCAGCATCGGCAATTCGCCACCCAACGTGAACAGACGAAACCCGCGGCCTCGGCTTCGGGGCGTAACCGGAGTCGTAGAACAGAAGCCGGACCGCACGCCGCGGTCGGGCTGTTTTTCGTCAACCCAAAGACGGAATCGCATCCACCGCAAGTAGGGACTTAGCGCCTCGTTTTGGTGTTTCTGTACTGATTCGCGATCCCGATACGTACGCTTCCGGCCAGGGAATCGGACACTCGACCAACAGGGGTATCAATGCCGAATGTGACAGTGAAGTTCGGGGGTTCAGACCCCGAAACAGCAGACCTCGCACGCCGGGCACTGCAACCAGTACTCGACAGCATCTACCGCACATACCGCAGGAAACCGCTCCCATTCGTCGAAGCCGCACTGAAACGCGCAGGCCGAGGGAGCTTCTCACAAGCAGGAATTGAGCGATTCGCCAATTACATTTCAAGAGGCGACCGACCGATTCTCACCAAATAGTGCGGCCGCCCGTGATCAGGCCGAAGACCGAAGCGCTTCCACTGGCTACCTGTTCGACGACTTGAAGTGGTCTGTGCCAACTAGGTTCTGTGCCAACTAGGTACAGGTCCATCGTGGTCAACATCGGAGACGGCTGCGTCCGAGATCGGTAGCTGCCTCACCGTGGCATGGGACCTGTCAAACACAATCTCCCCTTCCTGGACAGGTAGGGGAGATTGTGTTTGTGACCACCGCACGATCCACGCATCTGCTGATATGCAGGTTTCAGGCAGAGCTGAAACTGTCATTCACATGCGGTCGGCCGATCTTCCTACAAGTCGGGGGCGGTTAGTGGCCCTGCGCCTTCTAATGAGAAGGGGATCGTGGAACCGTTCGCCATCGCCACGATCACGTTGACGATAGCAAAGAGAACGCTATTCATTTCAAATTCACCTCCTCTCTCCGTCTAGAGCCCGGCAGCATTCGCTACTGCATACAGGGCAGAGGCCCTGCTATCGAAATTGGGACCTGCAATGTAAGCGGGCGAGCCTGGACCGAATGAGGTGACGTCCTGATATCCGAGGCCATTCGAGGAGTTTTAGTCCACCAACCAAGGTCCACCAAAATTGCCTCCGCCTAAGTTGCCCGGTTTGGGAGTTGCGTGAGAAGCCGTAGCTCCGAACGTCATAACCAGGGAAGACGCTGCAATGCTTGCGAGTAATAAGGTTTCGACTCTGGACACCTACGGCCTTCTATCGAATTGGGGCCAACCTGCCGGTTTTTTAAGATCTTCGGGAAGGTAGCGCGACGCTAATGTGACAGTCCTCCAAACTGGGGTATTTCTTCGAGATTTATCCGGCTCTTCCGGATCCGGAGTGTATGAGTCGATCCACGGATGATCCGAGCAGGCACAAGATGTAGGTTGGTGAGGGTTTTTAATGTGCAGACCGATGGTCGTGCATTGGGACTTACGGTTAGGGCTGTCCGGTACTGAGGAAGAATACGTACTTGATGCTTTTCGAAGGTGATTTTTGACGGACTTGGGTATTTTCACAGTTGTGATTGTGAGAAGACCTGCATTCTTGCGTGAGTTGTGGTCCCCGGTGTCCGGGTGCGCTACGGCAGATCGGTGTTAAAAACTGATAAGCGCGCGGTGCCCGAGCAGAAACAGTTTCCAACCCCATCGGTTGGTAGTCGCGCTCGAATCACTGATGGACGGCAAACGAACCGAGGTACCGGCGACCATCGGCTTCGAGGTCGACAGCACTCTCCTGACAGTGCGCGCAATGGACACCGATTGAGGCCGGGGCACGACCAGTCGGACGGCATCGATGAACTGCAGAATTCCGAGATCCGGTCCTCTAGCACTTGGTGGCTCGTACCCGTTGAGTAGGGACGACGCTGTGGACGCGCTCGCGACTGTGGAACGCACAGTGATTGCAATCAACGCTTGCGTCTGAAGCCCGCCGCGCGGCGTATTCGCGGCGTCAGCGTGAAAGCAAGAAGGCGT
>Ga0126362_10000162_pt1 | contig 58405 bp, 50 predicted proteins | sample ANMtaG_FD_126269 | JGI IMG/M metagenome (GOLD analysis project Ga0126362, IMG submission 126269) | Continental margin sediment microbial communities from North Pacific Ocean - ANME2c_DSS_Sorted | ecosystem: Environmental > Aquatic > Marine > Continental margin > Sediment | place: Pacific Ocean... | reverse complement strand
CTGAGGCCGGATGAGGGAGGGCGGCGACCGTCGCCACCCCCGCCTCGACAGGTCGGAGCTGAAGTCCCGCAAAAATCCAAATCGCCAGAGGTCCGTCAGCCCCCGGCCTGCAGCGCGGCTTCGAGCTGCGGCCCGGTCTGGGACCATAGCTGGCCGATCTGCTGCGCCGTGGGATCTGGGAAGATCGAGGTCCGACCTTCGGCGAGCCCCTGGACGATGTTGGCGGCCGCGTGTTCGGGCGATGCCTTCTCCATCGGGATGTCCCGGGCCAAGTCCGTGTCGACGGGACCGGGATAGATCCCGACAACGCTGACCCCGGACTTCGCCAAGGTGCCACGTAGCCCCTGGGTCAACGACTGCAGGGCGGCCTTGGAGGCCGAGTAGCCGGCCAGAAGCGGCACGGGCGCAAGGCCGACGATGCTGACGACGTTCGCAATCGTCCCCGATCCCCGGCCGGTGAGATGCGGCAGGAATGCCCGGACGACCCGCAACGTGCCGTAGTAGTTGACGTTCATATCCGCCTCGACCGCGTCCTGGTTCGTGGCGATCCAGTCGCCGAACGCCATGGTGCCGGCGTTGTTGACGAGGATGTCGAGGTCCCTGGCGGTTCCGGCGGCCGCGGCGACGGATGCGTCGCTGGTCACGTCGAGCTGCAACGGGACGACCCGGCGGTCGCCGAAGTCGGGCAGCGAAGCCACGCTTCGCGCGGCGGCGTAGACTTTCGCCACATCCGCCTTGAGGAATTCGCGGACAACGGCCGCACCGATGCCGCGGTTGGCGCCGGTGACCAGTACCACCTTGTTCTGCAGGGACATGATCTCTCTCCGATCAGCGTCGCGCACCGGACAGGTCTCGCGGTGATGTAAACCGATCTGTTTACATGGGGCTCACGTAAACAGATCGGTTTACCCGGTCAAGGCCACTCGGTATGGTGCGGAGGGATGGAGTGGAGGCCGATGGCCGGCGACATACGGGGCGAGGACAAGAAGCGTGAGATCGTGCGGCAGGCTTTCGACCGCTTCTACGACGGCGGTTTCCACGCGACCGGCGTCGATGCCGTCCTTTCGGAGAGCGGCATCTCGAAGCGTACGCTGTACAAGTATTTCCCGACTAAGGACGACCTGATCGAAGCGGTACTTGACCTCTACGGACAAGTCATCGTCGGGAAGCTCTTTGATCCCGTGGCGGCTTCGAACCAAGAACCCCGCCAGCAGATCATGGCCTTCTTTGATGCCCGCAAGGCGATGATCGACGAGAACCCGACGCGAGGCTGCCTGGGTATCAAGGCCGCCCAAGAGTTCGTGGGCAAGAACGCCGGCCTGGCCGCGCACGGGAAGCGGGCCGCGCACTACGTCGAGCGACGCTTCATCGACCTGTGCGAGCGGGCCGGGCTCGCGAAGCCGGCCGAGGTCGGCAAGCAAATCAACGTGCTGTTCCAGGGAGCTCTGCTGCTCTCGCAGGTCTACGGCGACGGTTCACCCTTCGTGTCCGCCAAGCTTGCGGTCGCTGCGCTCCTCGAGGCAGCCGACGGGCCTGCATCCTCGGGCCGTCCGTGAGGCCGCGTCGGTAGCGTCAGGCGACAGGTTCCACGGGCGCGGCGGGCCCTTCGACCCCTCCGGTCTCGTCACGGCGACGTTCCAGAGGGCGCAACCAGGGCAGTTCGCTCCGTCCAGGAGGTCTGTCCGATCCGCCAACCCGCCGACGTTGTGCGCTCCCGCACCCCTGGCAGGACGACCGTACTGCGGCGGCATTGACGACCGTCTCACATCGAAATAAATGTCGACCGTAATGAATACGGTGGTCGGGAACGGCCACAAAGGAGCGGTGCGATGGACCCCAAGGCTTTCCTTGTGCTGACCCCGCTAGCTCTGGCGGCATGCTCGCCGGCCGAGACCGCCGTGCCCCCGGAGCCGCCGCTGGTCCAGACCATCGCGGTCGCTCCGGCGAAGGCTGGCATCGCGCGCTACACCGGTGTCATCCGCGCTCGCACCGAGAGCAACCTCGGCTTCCGGGTCGGCGGCAAGATCTTCGAGCGCCTCGTTGATCCCGGGGACCACGTCCGGCTCGGGCAGCCCCTGATGCGCCTCGACCGGACAGACTTCACCTTGGCCCTCAACGCGGCGCGGGCCTCGGTCGAGGCGGCCCGGGCACAGATGATCAAGGCCAAGGCCGACGAGGAACGCAGCCGAAAGCTCGTTGGGGACGGCTGGACCTCGAAGCAGACCTACGACCAGAACAAGGCCGCGGCGGACGCGTCCATCGCGCAGTTCGCCAACGCTGAGGCGCAGGCGAGCCAGATCGCGAACCAAGCCGGGTATTCCGAGCTTCAGGCCGATGCCGACGGCGTCGTGATGGAGGTTCCGACCGAACCGGGGCAGGTCGTCGCCGCCGGCCAGACCGTCGTCAAGCTGGCGCGCGACGGCGCCCGCGAGGCGGAGGTGTTCCTGCCGGAGGGGAGCCGGCAACGCGCTAAGGGGGCAGCGTCGGCCACCCTCTACGCCGAGGGCGAGACGACCTACCCAGCCAAGCTCAGGGAGCTTTCCGCCACCGCCGACCCGGCCACGCGGACCTACCGGGCGCGCTACATCCTGTCGGGCGGAGGCGAGGCCGCGCCGCTCGGCGCCACGGTGACGCTCCGGCTCACGCCGCCGGATGCCGGACGCGCGACGTCGGTCGACGTGCCGCTCGGGGCCCTGTTCGACGCCGGGCAGGGTTCGGCGGTCTGGAAGTTCGACGCCGACACCAACACCGTCACCGCCCAGCCCGTCTCGGTCGCCCGCATGTCGGAGGAAGGCGCCCAGGTCGTGTCCGGCCTCAGCCCGGGCGACCGCATCGTGGCGCTCGGCGCCCACCTCCTGAAGGCCGGCCAGACGGTGCGGCAGGCCCCCTCAAGCCTGACGGGAGCGGCGCGATGACCGGCTTCAATCTCTCCGCCCTGGCGGTCCGCGAGCGCGCCGTCACGCTCTTCCTCATCATCGCGGTGACCGCTGCGGGCTTCTTCGCCTTCCAGAAGCTCGGGCGCGCCGAGGATCCGGCCTTCACCGTGAAGACGATGTCGGTCTCGGCCGCCTGGCCCGGCGCGACCACCTCGGAGATCCAGCGGCAGGTCGCCGACCCCCTTGAGAAACGCCTTCAGGAACTCGTCTACTACGACCGCGTCGAGACCACCGTTCGGCCCGGTCTCATGCTGATGAAGGTCTACTTCAAGGACAGCATGCCGCCGGCAAGGTTGCAGGCGGAGTTCTACCAGGCCCGCAAGAAGCTCTCCGACCAGGCCTCCACCCTCCCGCGCGGCGTGCTCGGACCGCTCTTCAACGACGAGTTCTCGGACGTCTACTTCGCCCTCTACGCGCTCCAGGCGCAGGGGCTGCCGCACCGGCACCTCGTGCTGCGCGCCGAGGACCTGCGCCAGCGGCTGCTGCGGGTGCCCGGCGTCGAGAAGATCAACATCCTGGGCGAGCAGGCCCAGAAGATCTTCGTCGAGATCTCCTACCAGCGCCTGGCTACGCTCGGCATCACCGGCCAGCAATTGCTCGCGGCGCTGGCCAACCAGAACGACGTGACACCGGCCGGATTCATCGAGACCACCGGTCCGCGCGTCTACCTACGGCTGGACGGCGCCATCGACGGCCTCGACACGATCCGCAACCTGCCGGTGGCGGTCGGGGACCGCAGCCTCAAGCTCGGGGACATCGCCGAGGTAAAGCGCGGCTATGAGGACCCGAAGGTCTTCGAGATCCGCAACGACGGCGAGCCGGCGCTGATGTTGGGCCTCGTGATGAAGCCGGGCTTCAACGGCTTGGCGCTCGGCGAAGCGCTCAACGCCGAGGAGGTGGCGCTCCACCACGAACTGCCCACCGGCATCACCTTCACCAAGATCACCGACCAGGCGAAAGTGATCGATGACGCCATCCAAGAGTTCATGGTGAAGTTCTTCACCGCCCTCTCGGTGGTCATCGTGGTCAGCCTCGTGGCGCTGGGCTTCCGGGTCGGCATCGTCGTGGCGCTCGCGGTCCCGATCACCCTCGCGGCCGTCTTCGTGGTCATGATGCTCACCGGCCGCGACTTCGACCGCATCACGCTGGGTGCGCTGATCATCGCGCTCGGCCTGCTCGTGGACGATGCCATCATCGCCATCGAGATGATGGTGGTGCGCATGGAGGAAGGCTACGACCGCATCGAGGCCGCGACCCATGCCTGGAGCGCCACCGCCGCGCCGATGCTCACCGGTACCCTCGTCACCATCGCGGGCTTCCTGCCGGTCGGTTTCGCCGCCTCCACGGCGGGCGAGTACGCCGGTAACATCTTCTGGGTGGTCGGCTTCTCGCTGATCATCTCGTGGATCGTGGCCGTGACCTTCACACCCTATCTCGGCGTCAAGCTCCTGCCCGACATCAAGAAGGTGGAAGGCGGCCACGAGGCGATCTACGCCACGAGGAACTACGAGCGCCTGCGCCGCGTGGTGCGAGCCTCCGTCGACCACAAGTGGCTGGCGGCCGGGATCACGGTCGGACTGTTCGCGGCGGCCGTCATCGGCATGGGCAGGGTCGAGAAGCAGTTCTTCCCGAACTCGGAACGTCCCGAACTCATCGTCGAGGTGACCCTGCCGACAGGCTCCGCCTTCGCCACCACCGAGGCGAGCGTGAAGAGGGTTGAGGCGGCCGTCCGTGGGCTCCCCGAGGCGCGCGAGATCACGAGCTACATCGGCCAGGGCATGCCGCGCTTCGTGCTCTCGTTCGATCCCGAGCTGCCCGATCCTGCCTTCGCTCAGATCGTCGTCCAGACCTCCGACGCCGCGTCCCGCGACGCGCTCCGCATCAAGCTTCGCAAGCTCGTGAGCGACGGGCTCTTCCCCGAGGCGCGGGTGCGGGTCCTGCAGATCGTGTTCGGCCCGCCGATCCGCTTCCCCGTCGCCTTCCGTGTGGTCGGATCGGACCCCGACGTCATCCGCGGCATCGCCGCGGAGGTCCGGGATGTCATGATGGCCAACCCGAACATGAGGCTGGTGCATCTCGACTGGGGCGACAGGACGCCGAGCCTGCACCTCGCCCTCGACCAGGAGCGCCTGCGCCTGATCGGCCTGACGCCCAAGGAGGCCGGCCAGCAACTGCAGAGCTACCTCAACGGCACGCCGGCAACCCAGGTCCGCGAGAACCAGCGCGCGGTAGACGTGCTGCTGCGCAGTCCCGGCCCGGAGCGGCGCTCGCTCGGCGACATCGGCGACCTGACCCTGACCACCCATGACGGGCGCCAGGTGCCGGTCTCGCAGGTCGCCCACCTGGAGAGCCGCAACGAAGACGCGGTGCTCAAGCGTTACAATCGCGAGACCTACATCCGCGTCCAGGGCGACGTGCTCGACGGGAAACAGCCGCCAGACATCCACGCACAGATCTTCCCCGAGCTCGACGCGATCAAGGCGAAACTGCCGATCGGCTACCGCATCGACACGGCCGGCGCGGTCGAGGAGAGCGCGAAGGCGATGAACGCCCTGGTCGCGGTCTTCCCGCTGATGTTGATCGTGACGCTGACGGTCATCATGCTGCAGGTGCGCTCGTTCACCACCATGTTCATGGTGTTCGCCACCGCGCCGCTGGGCCTCGTCGGCGCTGTCCCGACGCTCCTGGTCTTCCACCAACCGTTCGGCTTCAACGCGATCCTGGGCCTGATCGCGCTGTCCGGCATCCTGATGCGCAACACGCTGATCTTGGTGGACCAGATCCACCACGACCGAGCCGCGGGGCTGTCGGACTACGAGGCCATCGTGGAGTCGACGGTGCGGCGGGCGCGTCCGGTGATCCTGACGGCGGCGGCCGCGATGCTGGCCTTCATCCCGCTCACCCACTCGGTGTTCTGGGGGGCGCTGGCCTACGTCCTCATTGGCGGCGTCGGCGTGGGCACGGTCCTGACGCTGCTGTTCCTGCCGGCCCTCTACGCCCTGTGGTTCCGGGTCATACGGGCGCCCGTCGCAACTGGCGTCGCATCCGGATCCGACGCGATGCCGGTTCCGGCGGAGCCTTGATCCAGAGACACGGGTCGAGGTCCCGGTGAGGGGGCATGCCGGGATCGCGCGTTCGACGACCGAACGCGCGGTGCACCGGCCGGCCTGCGACCAAGCCCCCTATGCAGGCCGGCCGATTGTAGTCTCGAAGGCAGTTCCCCTTGCCCGGCAGCATCGGGCCACCGCACGCGGATCGCACCAGGGATTGCCCTTCTTTAAATGACGAGGCGCATCTATATTCGCTTTAGGAACGCCGAAGGATTAGGCAATGCCCAGGGTCTCGCAGGAACAGGCCAAGATCAACCGCCGACGCGTCGTCGAGGTCGCCGCGTCGCTGTTCCGGGAGCGTGGCATCAATGGCGTCGGCGTGGCCGACATCATGGCGTCCGCCGGCCTCACCCATGGAGGGTTCTACGGTCAGTTCGCCAACAAGGAGGCGCTCGCGGCCGAGGCGTTCGATACGGCGCTGGATGAGGAATACCGCGGGACCGTCGATACCATAATCGCCAACTATCTCTCTCTCGCGCACGTCCGGTCACCCGGGATGGGCTGTCCTCTCGCCGCACTGGCAAACGACGTCGCGCGGGAGCCGCGGGGCGGCCCCGTGCGTGCGCGCTTCACCCAAGGGGTCGAGCGCATGGCCTCCATCCTCGCCGGCCTGACGCCCAGGGTAGCCAAGGAGCGCCGCCGGCAACGGTCCCTGGCGACGCTATCGACAATCGTCGGTGCCGTCGTCCTGGCGCGGGCTGTCGACGACGAGGCGTTGGCGACCGAGCTGATCGAGGCGGCGCAGACTTCCGTCTCGGCCTGACATCCACGGGACCAGGCCGGCCGTGACGGCTCGCGCCTCAAGGCGGCGCGGTCCTTGACAACCTGAAGGAATGCCAGTGCCCGGCCTGTCGGGAGCCGCCTGTGCCGTGCGCCACCGCCGCGCGCACGATCTTGGGGAGAGGAGATCCATGCGCGACCGGATCGGGGTCTCCGGTAAGGGCGTCGTGTCCCCCCCTCGGCTGCAGCGTCGAGGGCATGCGGCGTAGGCTCGTCGCGTCCGGGTCCGGGCTGCGGCGCCTGCCGGACGACCTGGTACCCGACATCGACGCGAGGGTCGCTGGGCTGGTGCCGTCCCGCGACGAGGAGCCGGATGGGTTCGATCCGGATGCCCTCATCCCGGTGAAGGACCGCTGCAAGATGGACCGCTTCATCCAGTTCACGCTGGCGGCCGCGGACCAGGCGCTTCGGCAGTATGCTTGGCCAGCACTACTCAGAATTCGGGTTCAAGCTACGGCAATTGTATGAAGTTCTGTTGCGTCTTCCCTACTGAGAGGCCTCTCTCAACCAGTGGGTGAGCCCGGAATGGTGTGATGGGTGCGTCATATCCGGCGGTTCACCCCTTTCCAGCTGCGGATGAGATCGAGCAGAAGGAATGGCTGGGCGCTTCGGCCCTGGAGCGTGTTACGGACTAAAGCTAATCCGTTGAACCACAGCGGTTCTCTCGCGCGATACTCAGCCGAATTGATGGGCGGGTACAGTCACTTGGGTCCAAGTCCGTAACACGCTCCGAGAACATATTTGACCCACAGGAACTCTTTAGCGCTTTGTCCTTTGGAGCTTCCCATTGAAGTCGCACGAAGCCCCAGAATAACCGCAATATGTATGAGAAACTTCGATGTTATTGAAGTTTGGAGAAAAAACAACATTAATTTTGCAGGCGCCACCTTCGACATTTGGGTCTTTCTTCACGAATAGGATGCTGTATCGTCCGGAGGCTTGGCCCGCCATGCGCACGTCTCCTTGGCAGCCGCGCGTAAACACTTCAAATGTCCCAATAAAGCTCCGTCCTCCATTAGGTGAGCTGATCTTGACCCTCTGATTGTAGCTGCCCTTCAGCTCATAACTCCCAAGCGCTTCCTTTGTGAGGTCGCCGGCCACTGCAGATGCGCTGGCCAGTACGCAGATACAGACTGAGGAGTAAGTCAGTCCCAAAAAGTGCTGCATAGATCTGCCCGTCATTAATCCGAGTGATGTTCTTTTGGCCTGCCTGTTCGGCTGTGAGAGGCTGAAGCGCGGTTGCGCATCATGGCTGCGCCGGTCGCACTCCCAACACAGCGTAGCCGGCCCAATAGGCCGGATGCGCCCAGGCGGCCGGACCTTCGCGGTCGATTACCGCGAGCGTCGCAATACGGAGCGCCTCCGCCCAGTCCGCTTCAGGTCTCTCGGCCTGGTATGCGATCAGCCCCGTCGTCAGCTTCACCGAGGCTTCCGAGGGGATCGCCCAGTGCGTCGCCAAAAGGCTGCGCGCGCCGGCGTTGAAGAAGCCGCGTGCCAAGCCCGACAGCCCCTCCGCCCGGGGCCGACCGTCAGGGGTCGCGGTATTACAGGCCGAGAGCATCACCAGATCGGCATCGAAGCGCAGCCCGGAGATCTCCGACAGCCCCAGGAAGCCGTCATCCTCGCGGCTGGCCGTAGCAGGCGGCGTCAGCACAAGGCCTGGCTCGCTCGTGCCAGTCACCTCACCGGCGAGCGCTCCGTGGGTGGCGAAGGCGATGACGCGGTAGTCCACCAGCGGCGCTGCGCGAACCGCCCGCTCCGTGGCGCCGGCACCGAGCAGCAGGGCCTCGGGCGGAGCCTTCAGCAGGGTGGCAATGGCGCGCAGTTCATCTGCCGTCTCGGGCAGACTGACCAGCCGGCGCAGCACAGAGACATCGGCCAAGCCGCCGCTGGTCTGGAATGCGGCCGAGACGTCAATGCCGCGCAGTGCTCCTGACCCATCGGCCACCCGCAGCTCCGGAGGAGCAAGGCTCGGGTCGCCGATGCCGAGGAACGGCTTGGCGGCCCTGCTCCTGAGCGTCCCTGCACGCTGCGTGACGAGGGTGCGGACGGACGGCAGCAGCGCTAATGCATGCGTGCGGATGAGCCAGGGCAACGCGGCTGCGCGATAGGCCCCCGGATCGGCCGGGATCTCGGTCGCGCGTGTGAGGAGCAGCCCGTATGGCATCGCCTGAAGCGGGCCGTCGCCCACGAGGATGAGCTTGTTATAGGCGCTGAGCCTGTCCTGCGCGGGCCCGAAGATCAGCGCGTGGAGCTTTGCCGCATCTGCTGCGGGAAAGGGCTGTACGCCCCGCGTGACGTCGCCGGCCCCTCTGAGATTGCGCACCAACTCCTCGATCGCCTCACGCCGGATCAGGGTGCGCCACGCGTAGCTTTGGCCGGTGGCGTCCAGCAAGAAGCCGTGCAGTCCATGGCTGCCGACATGCAGCAGTACAAGAGCCTCGCCTGAACGCAGCCGCGGCGTCACCTCGGCGAGTGGTACCGGATCGATGTCCGCGGCAGCTGAGTGAGCCGGAGGCACTCGCTCTCGGAACTCACGCTCCAATGCATTGCGTCGTGCTTCTGCCGACCGTCGGACCGCGGCGAGCGCGCCGTCTACGTCGCCCGAAGAATGGCCGTAGCCGGCAATCTCGATAGCCCGTTCAGCCTCTCCTACGACCGCATGGTAGCGGCGACTCAGATCACGCAAAGCCTCATCAGCGAGGATGCGCCGCTGGTTGGCAACCTCAACGGCAAGCGCCGTCTCGCCAAACATCGCTCGCTGCAACTCCCGGAACAGCGTGTCATGACCCGTGCCGTTGCGTGAGAGCCCCGTCGGTACAAGGATCTCAGCTCTCTTCTGAGCAATTAGCCGAAAAGTGGGCCCAAGATCGCGCAGCGCCAGGATGGCTCCAGCCCCTCCGGCTGCCCATTCAGCCCGCAGCTTGTTCGTAATGAGAGCACTGGCCTCGTCGAGGCGAAGCAAGGCTGATGCTCTATCGCCTGCATCGAATTCAAGGGAAGCCAAGCGCGCCAAAGCAGGGGCGTAGACACTAGTCAACTTCTCCCATTCTCTGCGTCTGGAAGGCTTATCGACGGCCTCATCGCGCGTCATAAGGAGCTGAAGTGTTGCCCGAGCTTGCTGACGAAGGCCGAAGGTTTGAAAGTTGCGTGCAAGGACCGATAAATGCTTAGAGACGGCGCTGACCGCGCCGAACTGTTCGAAGTTATTCTCGATAACATTTTTGTGTATTGCTATCAAGTGATCAAACTGGCTGCGAGAAATCTCTGGCTTCATAGCGGAGAGAAGTTGAGCAAATTCTGCCGTCGTTGTGTCGCTTGTTGCGGTAGTCTCGCCGACCAGAGCAAATAATTTGGCCTTGCTAAGATCGTCTATTCTGGGAGGAAGCGCCCGTTGAGCGCTCGGATGTATGCCTCCATTTTTTCGGACTAATTGCAGGTATCTTTGTACGTAGGACGACAAATCTACCTTGGAAAAGCCATCCCGCGTGAGCGACAATGCCATTAGCAGGTACGCAGATTGTGGGAGCTTTGTCCCGACATCCTCGTCTGCGACACCTGTGAGCTGTGACGCGATCCACTGCCTGACTGCTACGGCCGCAGATGCTCCGCAGGTCGCGCAAAAACGTCCTTGAATGTATTGTCGCACCAATTCGTCCAAGGGCTCTGTTCGAATAAAGTCTGGATTAGAGGAGCTGCGTGCCCGCGTTCTCGACTGGATGGCAGCAGTAACTGCATCGGAGAATGCCTGTCCGGCCGCAGTATCTTCCAGGCGCGCATCGGCTATTCTGGCCCTGATAAGCGAAGATTGGAACCTGCGCTTGAGAGTTATGAGAGATGGGTCCGCCGCCAATAACTCTCCAACGCGCGCTGACGCGCGTTCTGTCGCAAATAAATTGCCGTAAAGCTGCTCATCAAACGCTAGATCAATCAAGGCGTCAACAAGTGCTCCTCGATCTTTGTTGTCTCCACGCTCGGCGTAAACTACTGCATCCTGTCGAAAGTCAACTGCAGCCGCAAATGCTTTGATTGAGGAAGCCACGCTTGCGGCGTGATTTGCGGCGCAAGATAAACGAGCCTCTTTTCTCTTGTGGGCATCGCAACTTGGATCATTGAGCTGCAGCAGAGCTCGCTCGTACAGGGTCCGGTCGAGTGACCGTGCGATTGAGAGGTGTTGATAGAGGCCGTCCCACGCTCCTGCGGTGTCGGTGCCGAGACTGTCGGGATTTGCGCGCTCCATGAGCAGCTTCTCGAAAGCCGGGCGGCTCATAGGCGACGATCCCGCCAAAGACCCGACAGGATTGAAGGTGCTGAAGGGGAGCGCAACGATCAGAGCTGCGAACAGCGGTCGGGCAGCCTTCATAATCAGCCTTGCGTGCAGCGGCTCGACTAAACGTGACTATAAGGCGCAGTCTGGCAGACAAAGTCAATATATCACGCAGGGAGATCGGCGCGCGAATAGTAGGCTGCGAGGCTATTGCAGAGGCATGCCTGGTCCTGCTCGCCATTTGCTGGGCGGCCTACGCTCGCTTACATTGAGGAACGGCGAGGAGCATGGTGCGGCCCGTTTTCCTGCGAACTAGAGGCTGGTACGGACTGCTGCGAAGTCGGCGGCTCTGCGCAGGAGTAGGAGGCTGAAGGCGACGAGTTGCGGTCCGGCCAAGGTGGCGGGCAAGCGTCCGTAGTCGCAGGCCAGCCGGCGAAAGCGGGCCATCCAGGCGAAGGTGCGCTCGACCACCCATCGGCGTGGTAAAAGGTCGAAGCCGCGCTTGGCCTCGGGCAGCTTCACCACCTCCAAGGTGATGCCGCGATCCGCCGCCACCTTCGCCGCACGCTTGCCTGTGAAGCCCTGATCGACATAGGCGAGATCCACGCTGTCGCCGGTCGCCGAACGCACTACAGCCACGTCCTGGCGCAGGAGGGTGCCCACGGCTTCGAGCTCCTGCGAAAGCCGTACTCGGCCGAGCAGGTCTCCCGCGTCCTGCGCAAGGCGGTCGGGCGTGACGGGCGGGCCCAGGAAGGGCGAGGGTGACGGCACGTCGGGCCGTTGAACAAAGGACATGCATCGCATCGGCGTCCGGGCGCGTTTCCCGTCCCGATCCTAAGGCGGATGGCTCCCGCCTCACCGCCGCAAGCCGGAGACGACCCATGAGTGACGGCTACCCCTCGATGACGGCCCTCCTGGGCTTGCTGGCTCTCGCCGGCTACCAGAACCGGGACAAGCTCGCGGAGCTGCTCGGCGGCGCTGGCCAAGCCACGCAGGCGCCCGCAGGCACGGGTGCGGCGCCCGGCAGCACGGGCGGTGGACTCGGGGGTATCTTTGGCGGCCTGCTTGGCAATCAGCCGAACCAAGCGCCCGGCGGCTTCCTGCACAGTGGTCTCGGCGAGATGCTTGAGCGCTTCCAGCAAGCTGGCCACGGGGCAGCCGCGCAGTCCTGGGTCAACCAGGGGCCGAACCAGGAAATCGCGCCTCAACACTTGGAGCAGGCCATCGGGCCTGACGTCCTCGCGGCCCTGACGCAGCGCACCGGCCTGTCCCGCCAGGAACTGCTGTCCCGGCTGTCCCGGGAGCTTCCGCAAGCCGTCGACCGCTACACGCCGGATGGCCGTATGCCGGCCTAGCCGGCGCCCCTCGACCCGACGGTCTTCGCCGACCCCGTTTCCGGGACCTCGACCTGAAGAACCGCGCCGGCAAGTCGTCGCCAGTGCGCGGCGCCTCGGGACCGTCGGGCGACGCGCGGCCTCGGTCGGCGACGCCTACGACAATGCCATGGCCGAGAGCTTCTTCTCCACTCGCGAATGCGAGGTGCTCGCCCGCCGCCGCTTCCCCTCGCAGGCGGAGGCACGCATGGCCGTCTTCAGCTGCATCGAAGGCTTCTACAATCCGCTGCGCCGCCACTCGGCGCTCGGCTACCGCTCGCCGCTCGTCCAACCTTGCAGCCTGCAGACGGAATTGAGGTTCCGGGCCAGCATTGACTCCGGACTCCATCTCGAACATGTCGCCCGCACAACGATGCGCGGTTGCTCGCCGACGTGCCAGCGCCGCGGTAGCCTCGCTTACTACCGCGACGAACTGGTCAGATCGGGATGGATGAAGACCTGCAGGCCGCCAGACTCAGAGCCGCGAGCCTCTTCCAGAGGCCTGGCTTTCTCGTCCGACGACTCCACCAGATCTATGTCGCGCTCTACCTGCAGGAATGCGAGCCGTTCGGGACAACACCCGTCCAGTCCAGCGTGCTTCAGGTCCTCTTGCTGCGCCCGGGCCTGGATCAGGTCACCCTGGCGGCCGAGATCGGCGTGGATCGGACGACCCTCTCCGAGGTCCTGAATCGTCTGGAGCGACGCGGCCTGATCGCCCGCCGCCCGGCCGAACACGACCGCAGGACCCGCCGCGCTTTCCTGACGGACGAGGGCGCGGCGATGGTGAGCGCGATGCAGGGCGCGCTCGACAACGCGCATCGCAGACTCATCGAGGCTCTACCGCCGGAGGCGCGTCAGGCCTTCGTCGAGCAGTTGCTTGTGCTGGTCGAAGCAAACAATGAGCAAGGGCGCGCCATTCTGAAAACATATTAGGCGCGCGCTGCTCGAATCTTCGCGTTGACCTATCGAAATCCTATCATCAGTGTACTGACGAATTGGCTGGGGAGCTGCCGCACCGGGCGCGCCTCACCCTGAGCCAAGCCGGAAGGGTCACCTGATGCCATCGAAGGACCGTGATCGGCAAACCCTGCGCGGCTTCCTCGGCATGGTCCAGGAGCACTATCCGCGGGACTTCCTGCGCATCGCGGAAACCGTCGATTCCCGCCTTGTCCCCACGGCAATCGTCTTCGAGCTGGAACGGCAGGGTCGCGACCCGGTGGTCGTGTTCGACCGGCTCGACGGCAAGAGCATGCCCTGCGTCACCAACATCGCCGCGAGTCGGACCCTGCTGGCGGCCTGTCTCGGCGTGCCGCCGGCCGAACTGCCCACCGCGTTCCGGGAGCGGTGCCAGACCTACATCCCCTGCGAGACGGTCACCGACCCGGCCTGGGACGAGGTGGTGATCGAGGGCGAGGCGGTCGATCTCGCCCTCCTGCCGATCCCCTACCAGTTCACCGTCGACGCCGCGCCCTACATCACGGCCGGGCAGCTCACCGCTCGCGACCCGGAGACCGGCGTCGACACCACGGGCTTCCACCGGCTCATGCTCAAGGGCCGTAACAGGCTCGGCGTGTCGCTGCACTCGCGCCGGCGGATGTACGAGTTCCACCGACGCGCTGAAGCCCGAGGCCAAGCGCTGCCGGTCGCGATCACGATCGGTATCCATCCGCTCCACTACATGGGCTCGATGGTCTACGCCTATCCGCCAAACGTCCGGAAGTTCGAGATCATCGGGGGCCTCTTCGGCGAGCCCTACCGCCTCGCGCGCTGCGGCGTCGGCGACCTCGAGGTGCCGGCCGGCGCGGAGATGATCATCGAGGGCGAGATCCTGCCGGACGTCCGCGAGCCCGAGGGTCCCTTCGGCGAGTTCACCGGTTACGCCTCCTTTCGCAGCACCCAGAATGTCTTTGTCGCCCACCGAATCCGGATGCGGCGCGACGCCATGTTCCACAGCGTCACCTCCGGCATGTCGAAGGACCACATCCTGGTCTCGTGCATCACGCGCGAGGGCGAGATCCTCAACGCGCTCCGGCGAAACCTACCCAATGTGAAGGCAGTGCACGTCCCGCACTCGACCTGCGGGGCCTTTGTCGCGATCGTCTCGATGAAGAAGACCGCCGAGGGCGAGCCCCAGATGGCCATCATGGCCGCGCTCGGCACCGAACTTTACACGAAGTACGTCATCGTGGTCGACGACGACGTGGACATCTTCGACATCAACGACGTGTTCTGGGCGATCGCCACCCGCGTGCGGGCCGAGAAGGACATCGTCCTGATCCCCGGCGTGAAAGGCGCTATCCTCGATCCGAGTTCCGACCCGACCGACTTCACGCTCACCAAGATGGGCATCGATGCGACGCGTCCGGCAGGCCGCGATTTCGCCGAGCGTCTGGTGATCGGGGACGAGGACCGTGCGCGGGCGCGCGCCATCCTGGAACGGGCCGGATTGCAGGCCTGAACACGCAACCCGCTATGCGGTCACGGCAAGAGAGGAGTGGTTCGATGCTGAGGCGTTTCCTGGCCGCGGTGCTAGCGTCCGCGATCCTGACCGCGTCGGTGCCCGCGGCCCGTGCTGAGACCAAGCTTCGCTTCGCCCTCGATTGGATCCCGGGCTCGACCCACGCCGCGTTCCTGATCGCGCAGCAGAAGGGCTACTACAAGGCCGAGGGTCTCGACGTCACCATCGATCCCGGGAAGGGTTCGACCGAAGTGGTCCGGCAACTGGCCGCCGGCCTCTACGACATGGGATTTCCCGACATCAACGTCCTGATGGAGTTCAACGCCCGCAATCCCGATCAGGCCTTCCGGGCCGTCATGAGCGGCTACGAACAGGCGCCTGCGGCGATCGTCTTTCTGCGCAAGAGTGGCATCTCCGAGCCGGCGCAGCTCGCCGGCCGGAAGCTCGGCTCGGCGCCCCACGACTCCACCTTCAAGCTGTTCCCCGTCTTCGCGAAGCGGAACGGGTTCGACCCGGACTCGGTCAAGGTCCAGTCGATCGAGCCGAGCCTGCGGGAGGTTCTCCTCGCCCGGGGCGACGTAGACGCCGTTCCGGGCCAAGTCTTCAACTCGTACATCGCCCTCAAGGCGAAGGGTGTGAAGGCCGAGGACATACAGTACTTCATGTACAGCGATCACGGCCTATCCCTCTACGCAAACTCGATTGCGGTGTCCCGGCGCTTCGCGGAGCAGCATCCCGAAGCGGTGCGGGCCTTCCTGCGCGCCTCCGTGAAGGGACTGCGCGACCTCGTGCGCGATCCCGAGGAAGGCGTGAGAGCGGCACTGACCTTCCAGCCGCTTCTCAACGCCGAAGTTGAGCGGGAACGGCTCGCGATCGCCATGAAGTGCTGTCTCGTGACCGAGCGCGTCCTGAAGGACGGCTGGGGCGTCCTCGACGAGGATCGGCTCGCCAAGGGCATCGCGCTCATCGTGCAGTCGTATGGCCTGCCCCGCTCGCCGGCCGTCGCCGAGGTCTACGACCCATCGTTCCTGCCATCCCGCGACGAGCGCATGGTTCGCTGAGACGTCCTTCCCTCCGGCTTCGCAGGGCTGCCATGTCGTTCATCGAGATCGAAGCAGTCGACCTGATCTATGGCGAGGAGCGAACCGGCACGCTTGCCGTCTCCGAAGCGAGCCTTTCAATCCGCCATGGCGAGTTCGTCGCACTCGTGGGACCGAGTGGATGCGGGAAGTCCACGCTCCTCAAGCTCGTCGCGGGCCTCGTCCGGCCGAGCGCGGGCCGGATCCGGGTCGAGGGGGCTGAGGTCACGCAGCCGCTCAAGACCGTCGGCATGGCTTTCCAGAACCCGACCCTGCTGCCCTGGCGCACGATCCGTGACAACGTCCTGCTGCCGCTGGAGGTGGTCGAGCCCTACCGTCGGCGCCTCCGGCAGGATCGCGCGGCTAACAGGGCGCGGGCGGACGCCCTCTTGGAGGCGGTCGGCCTGTCCGGCTTCGGCGACCGGATGCCCTGGCAGCTCTCCGGCGGCATGCAGCAGCGCGCGCAGCTCTGCCGCGCCCTCGTCCACCAACCCTCGATCCTTCTGCTCGACGAGCCCTTCGCGGCACTGGACAGCTTCACGAAGGAGGAGCTCTGGCACGTCCTGCAGGATCTGTGGTCGCGGCAGAGCTGCACCATCATCCTGGTGACTCACGAATTGCGCGAGGCCGTCTTCCTGGCGGAGACGGTCTACGTCATGAGCGCGCGCCCCGGCCGGCTCGTGAAGCGGACGGATGTGCGCGTCGCTCGGCCCCGCACCCTCGAGACGACCTTCGAGCCGAGCTTCGTCGGCATCGTGCAGGATTTGCGTCACGCGATCGGAGCGGCGCGATGCGCATGAGGTCGATGCTCCTCGCCCGCGCCGCCCCCTGGATCAGCGCCGCTCTTCTCGTTCTGGTCTGGTGGCTCGGCGTCGCGGCCTTCGACGTGAAGTCCTACATCATGCCGACCCCCGGCGAGACCCTCGCCTCGCTCGTCCGGCACTGGCGGCCGCTGGCGGCGAACGGCGCCATCACGCTGGCAACGACGCTGGTCGGCTTCTCCGCGACGCTGGTCTTCGGGACGCTCATTGGCATGCTGGTCGGCATGTCCCGGCTCGCGCATCAGGCGATCTACCCCCTCCTAGTTGCCTTCAACAGCGTGCCGAAGGCCGCGCTCGTGCCGATCTTCGTGGTGTGGTTTGGCCTGGGGGCGGTTCCGGCCGTGATCACGGCCTTCCTGCTGTCGTTCTTCCCAGTGGTCGCCAACGTGGCGCTCGCGTTCTCCTCGATCGAGCCGGAGCTCGTCGACCTGATCCGCTCCCTCGGGGGCTCCCGCCGCGATCTCATGGTCAAGATCGGGATTCCCCGCGCCCTGCCCTACCTCTTCGCCTCCCTGAAGGTCGCGATCACCCTCGCCTTCGTCGGATCCATCATCGCGGAAGTCATCGGCGGCAACGGCGGGATCGGCAACGTCATGCTGGTGGCCAGTTCCAACTTCGACATGCCGCTCGTCTTCGCAGCGCTCAGCGTCGTCGGCGTCCTCGGGACCGGAATGTACGCTCTCTTCGAACTGCTCGATCGGCATTGGGCATCCCGGTCGGCGAGGCCCTCAGGCCTGCAGGGGATCGAGAATGCCAGCTGAGCGTTTCGCGTCCGGCGAGGGGCCGCCGAGGCGGACCCGCCCGACGCGGCTGATCGTGGCGATCACGGGCGCCTCCGGCGCCACCTACGGCATCCGCGCGCTCCAGATCCTGCGGGCGCTCGGCCATATCGAGACGCATCTCGTCCTGACATCCTCGGCCGTCCGCACGATCCTGGCTGAGTCCGATGTGACGCCGGACGCTGTGCGGGGGTTAGCCGATTATGTGCACAGCCCGAAGGACATCGGCGCCTCGATCGCCTCCGGTTCCTTCCTGACGGACGGGATGCTGGTCGCGCCATGCTCCATCAAGACCCTGAGCGGCGTCGCCCATTGCACCAACGAAGCCCTCGTCGTGCGGGCGGCAGACGTGTGCCTGAAGGAGCGACGGCGCGTCGTACTCCTTGTTCGCGAGACGCCCTTCCATGCGGGCCATATCGAACTCATGGCGCAGGCGACCCGCAACGGGGCTATCATCATGCCCCCCGTGCCGGCGTTCTATCATCGGCCCGAGACCATCAATGACATTGTCGATCAGACGGTCGTCCGAGCACTCGATCTCTTCGGGATTGAGACGAACTTTGCTAAGAGGTGGGATGGCCGCAGGCCCGATCAGGAAGCAGAGCCTCACCTTTCATAAGCCGGAGATGGAAGGAGCCAAGCCTCAGACCCAATCCAGCGGTTTCCACCTGTAGGCTAGCACAAGCAATGGCACAAAGCTGATCAAGCAGGGCTCCTTGAATTTGCCGATGAGGAGCAAGCAGATCTCCCCACGACACAGATTGATCGTCAAAAGCGCGCACTATTTGGATCGACAAGCTGAGCTGCCGCGGCGTCCGCTCTGAAGACGCTCCTGTGGGCGGCTGATTCGCCGAGAGGGAGCGCAAAGCCGAAGGGCTGCCTTTCGGTCAAAAGCCAAGGCTCGGTTGTAGCCGGAAGCCGAACAAGGCAGGACAAACTCGGGGCCGAACCGGGCCACATCCACAATCACCGCAGAGGGCGTCCCACAGCTCGAGCGACATCCTGTGCGCTCAGCCCGAACCCGGACAAAAACTGATCATTCATCGCAAAGCCAGCTTCCCGAACCGCTGTGCTCAAACTGCGGCGCCAGGAACTGAAGGGGCCGTGAACTTCCGAGTGGTTCACGGAGCTGTTAATCACGTAGGCGCCGGTCACCGGGAGGGGGACAGCCACCCCGCCGTGCTCCCGCGCGGTCTCCGGCCAACGATAGTGCTCGTGCAAGACGGCGTGGGGATCGCGCCGCAGCGCTTCGGCCGCTTCGGGGACAAGCCGCGCGACAACACTTGAACCGCAAAGACGCTGGAAGCCACCATCAAAGATGCGCTCGTCCGGCAGGTGGATCGCCCGGTGCGCCCGGATGTCGGCCATGAAGCCGTCGGCGATGTACCCGCCCAGTGCCTCGGACGGGATCGCGGTTCGTGCCGCCTCAACGAGCCGACGGTCGACCCAGTCGTCGCCGTCGAGGAACATCAGCAGACCGCCGCCTTCCGCCAAAATACGCTGGGCAATCAAGTGCTTCTTGCGCCCGCTGTCGAGATTGTCCGCACGGACGGCCTCGACCGGCCAGTCGGCGGCAATGAAGGCAATCCGGCGATCAAGGGGCACGACGGCTGGCCGGTCATGTCCGGCGATCACGACGCGGAACGCCAGGTCCGTCTGAGCCGCGACTGACTTGAGGGTCAAGCCGAGCAGCGCCTCAACGAGCGGCCAGTCCGTGGCGGCGTCACGCGCGATCAGGGGGATTCCGAAGGTGAAAGGTTCCGCCACGATCCGCCGCCCTCAGAATGGCCCTGTACCGCACTGGGCTGCGGTGACATCACGCGTAAGCGCAGCGACATGCGCCGCGTAGAAGCGGCAACACTGCTCGTGGAGGGTTCGGACGCCCTCATCCATCATGAGCTTGTCGTAACTGGCCCTGACTGCTGGCAGCCTGACCGCAATGCTGAGGTCTTCCTCCTCGTTCCGGTCGAACACAGGCCAGTTCGTCTCGCGCGACCACTCGACGTTCAGCCCGCCGCCGCGGCGGTGCTTGACGACGTAGTCCTCCCAAGAACGCGTGTTGTAGTGGTTGACCTGAGCCAGCTTCCAGGAGACTGCTCCCGGCTCCGACTGCAGAAAGTCTCCGTGCGACTCGTCGTAGAAGTAGGCGGGCAGCGTCGCACCCGCTCCATTCACATAGCGAAGTGTGCCGAGTGCGTCCGAGTGCGGAAAGCGCGGCTGATGTGGCAGCAGCTTGCAGCCGTAAACTTCCGCCTGCGTGAAGAGCGTCTTGTAGGGTCGATTGACGCCATGTTCGAGAGGCGCTGCCCGGGTGAACCGCTCGGTCAGGAAGTCCGGAGACCATGTGCGGTGCCTGGAACTGCCAAATACGCGCCAGTTCACGAGAATGGCGGTGCTCCCGGGAACGGCCGTGATCAGGTCCGTCACGCGCCCCTGGCCGACATGGATGTTGAGGAACTCGTCGGCATCGAGCACCATGACCCAGTCTGCCTCGCTCAGGATGGGCAGCCGCTCGGCGCGGGCATAGGCGGCGAGTTGGGGCTTGTCCCCTGGCGCAACAGTATGGGGTAGATGGGTGAGCAGGCCGAGCGCCTGAATGCGGTCGAGGAGTGCCGGTGAACCGTCGACGCAGTCGTTTGTGCAGATGACGATATCGGTAAACCCGATGGCACGGTGGTAGGCGAGCCATTCAGGTATGTACGGTCCCTCGTTTCGCATGGTCGCGACGAGGAGAATTCGACGGGGCCTCGCCGAGTGTGTTGGGGGTGCAGGTACCGTCATGAGTACGCGAGCACCTCGCGCTCCAGGCTTGCCTTGTCGGGCAATCTGGTGAGCACAGCGAACGTTCCGGCCCAGGTCGTCCGACGACCTTCGCGGCCCTACGAACGAGAGGGAGGCACGTTCTGCGCCTTTCCGTCGCTCGCCTCCTCTCCACCGTCCGAGAATGAGGCAGCCAGAGGCTTGATCTGACCCGGGGCAGGCATTTGAAAGGTCCGCTCGTGAGCGACCGAATAGGTCAGCGTCGGCGGCTCGTGGCCGAAAGCGGAATGTCTGCTCGCCGGTCCCTTGGACGAATAAGCAGACCCCAGCGCTGAGGTGCAACAAGACTACGGAGCACTCTTCTCGAGACAGCCTGTTGGACTGCAAACCCCGTTAGAGCTGTGCACCGAGTTCAGACGAGAGGCGTTCGCCAGCCTCTCGCAGCCGAGGCTTGAGCGTCTCCGCTTGCTCTAATGTCAGCCTAGACGCTGGACCGGATAGCGCGATGGCACCGATCAACCGCTGCTCCGTCCCGAACACTGGCATCGCGATCGATGCCACATGAGGGTCGGTAATGCCGGAGGAATAGATCGGGATCTCGATCGACGCCTTTCCCGAAGCCCTTCGGTCGCTGAAGGTCCTCAAAACCTGGGCGATGGCCGATTCGTCCATCGGCCGCATGTCGCCAGGGCGGACATTCATCCGCAGCGGTGACGGCGAATCCGCCCGAAACAGGCACAGCCGCTGGTTGCCCCGGCGGATGTAGAACGAGGCCGTCTCCAGTGACTCGGCGGCGAGTCGCTCGAGGACGGGGACGATCCGCTCCTCCAAGGCGAAGGATTGCTGGTAAACCGAGCCGATACGGGCCGCCTCAACGCCCAGGCGGTAGCGCCCATCGTCCAGCCGCTCGATCAGGTTGAACTTCTCAAGCGAGATGCACAGCCGCATGATCGTGCTCTTCACGAGCGACGTTCGCCGGGCGAGCTCGGAGAGTTCCAGAGCATCGTCGCCCCGTCGGAACGCGGTGAGCACCGTCAGTACCCGATCGGCCGAAGCCACGCCTTCGAGATTGGGCCGCGCACGCGCCTCCTTCGCCATCTCTTCGCACTCGTTCCGGTTTCGCGAGGTCTGTGACGCGCGATCCATAGCGATCGTCCCCTTCCTCACCAAGCCGTGACACCGCCTTGCCCACGGCATCGTTGACAGCCCCCGCTGTTTGCGCGAGTAAAAACGAAACGCCGTTTCAAAATTCGGCGATTCGGGAGTGGACGTCATGGCGCTAGGGCAACAGACCCAAGCTCCGGCCCACGCGGTCGATGAGCGAAACCTCCATCGCAAGATGATGCGGCGGATCCTGCCGTTCCTCTTCGTGTGCTACGTGGTCAGCTATCTGGACCGCGTGAATGTCGGCTTCGCCGCGCTCACGATGAATGAGCATATCGGTCTGACCGCGACATCCTTCGGTATCGGCGCGGGGCTATTCTTCCTCGGCTACTTCATCGCCGAGATTCCGAGCAACCTGATCATGATGCGCGTCGGAGCCCGACTCTGGATCGCGCGGATCATGATCACCTGGGGCCTCGTCTCGGCGGCCACCGCCTTCGTGACGGGCCCGATCCAGTTTGGCATCGCCCGCTTCCTTCTCGGCCTCGGCGAGGCGGGCTTCGTGCCGGGCGTCTTCCTCTATCTCAGCCTCTGGTTCCCCTCGGCGGTGCGGGCGCGGGCGACCGCGCTGTTCCTCCTCGGGATCCCGGTCGCCAACATCATCGGCTCACCGATCTCCGGGGCGCTGGTGCAGATCGAGGGCTTCGGCCTCGCGGGATGGCAGTGGCTCCTCATCCTCGAAGCGCTGCCTGCGGTGATCCTCGGCATCGTCTGCCTCTTCATCCTCACCGACCGGCCTGAGAAGGCCGACTGGCTCACGCCCGCCGAGCGCGAGGCGCTCGTGGCCAAGCTCGCCCAGGAGAAGGCGGCGATCGAGAAGAAGCACCCGATGACCCTGGCTCAGGCCCTGCGGAACTGGCGGGTGCTGATGCTGGCCACGATCAACTTCTGCGCGATCATCGGCTCGCTGGGAATCGGCCTGTGGCTGCCGCAGATCATCAAGCAGCTCGGGCTCGCGACCTCGCTGGTCGGGTTCGTGACCGCTATCCCCTACCTCTGCGGCGCGGTAGCGATGGTGGTGTGGGGCCGCCTGTCCGACCGGGGCGGCGACCGCACGGTCTACCCGGCCATCTCGCTGTTCGTCGGCGCCACCGCGCTGACCGCGAGCGCCGTCACGCCGACGCCGATCCTCACCATCGCTGCGCTCTGCGTGGCGGTGATGGGCATCAACTCCTTCGTAGCGACCTTCTGGGCTGTACCGTCGGGCTTCCTCACCGGTCGCGCCGCGGCGGGCGGGATCGCGATGATCGTCTCGATCGGCAACCTCGGCGGCTTCGCTGGGCCCTACCTGATCGGCCTCGTCCGCGATCTCTCGGGCGGGTTCACCGCGCCGCTGCTGGCGGTCAGTGGGATCCTCCTCGTCGGCGCGGTGCTGATGCTGGCCTTCGGCCGGCAGGTTCGCCGGGATGCGATCCCGGTCGCGATCCCGGCGTAACCGCCATGATCCCGCCTCTTCCATCCGGCCCGGAGGTGACCTCGCTCACCGCGGCCTTCTGCGCCGAGCTGCGCGCGCGGGGCTTTGCGGGCGACCTGACCCTCGGCGAGGCCGACCGCACCGTGCTCGCCACGGACAACTCGATCTACCAGATCACCCCGCAGGCCATCGCGTTTCCGCAGGGGCTCGACGACCTCGTTCGCATCGCGACCCTGCTCGCCGAGGAGCGGTTTGCCACGGTGCGGATCGCTCCCCGCGGCGGCGGGACAGGAACCAACGGCCAGTCCCTCACGGACGGGATCGTGGTCGATCTCTCCCGGCACATGAACCGCATACTCGCCATCGACCCGGTGCGCCGGACGGCGCGGGTCGAGGCGGGGGTGGTGAAGGATCAGCTCAACGCGGCGCTTGCTGAGCACGGCCTGTTCTTCGCGCCCGAACTCTCGACCTCGAACCGGGCCACCATCGGCGGGATGATCTCCACCGATGCCTGCGGCCAGGGCTCCTGCCTCTACGGCAAGACCCGGGACCACGTGCTCGCCCTCACCATGGTGCTCGCCGACGGGACGGTCTGGCACTCCGAACCCCTCGATGACGCCGGCCTGACGGCGGCCCAGGCACGCCTGGATCTCGTGGGTGCCATCCACCGGGAGGTGGACAGGCTCCAGCGCGAGAACGCGGCGCTGATCGACCAGACCTTTCCGGCGCTGAACCGCTGCCTCACCGGCTACGATCTCGCCCATCTGCGCCGCGCCGACGGACGCTTCGACCTCAACGCCGTGCTGTGCGGCTCGGAGGGGACGCTGGGCCTGCTGGCCGAGGCGACGCTCAACGTCCTACCGCTGCCGACCCACATGGCGCTGGTGAACCTCCGCTACGACAGTTTCGACGCGGCCCTGCGCGACGCGCGGACGCTCGTGGCCTTCGGGGCGGCCTCGGTCGAGACGGTCGATTCCAAGGTGCTGGGCCTCGCCCAGGAGGATCCGATCTGGGAGGGCGTCGCCGCCTACTTTCCTGAAGACGGGGGCGAGCGGGCACGGGGCGTCAACCTCATCGAGTTCGTCGGCGACGGTGAGCCGGCGGTCGAGGCGGCGCTCGCCCGTCTCGCGGCGGCCCTGGACGAAGCCGGCCGGACCAAGGGCCGCCGAGGCTACACGGTAGCAAGGGGCGAGGCGGAGGTCGGCCGCCTCTGGGCGATGCGCAAGAAGGCGGTCGGCCTCCTCGGCAACACCAAGGGCGACCGGCGGCCCATCGCCTTCGTCGAGGACACCGCCGTCCCGCCGCAACACCTCGCCGACTACATCGCGGAATTCCGCGACGCCCTCGACCGGCGCGGACTCGATTACGGCATGTTCGGCCATGTCGATGCCGGCGTGCTGCACGTGCGGCCGGCCATCGACATGAAGGCGCCTGGCGCCGAGGCACTCGTCCGCGCCGTCACCGAGGACGTCGTCGCCCTGACGCAGCGCTATGGCGGTCTGCTCTGGGGCGAGCACGGCAAGGGCGTGCGCTCCGAGTTCTCCCCCCGGTTCTTCGGCCCGCTCTACCCCGTGCTGCAGGCGGTGAAGGCGGCCTTCGATCCGCGCAACCAGCTCAACCCGGGCAAAATCGCCGGCCCCGAGGGCACGGCGCTCATGACCGTGGACGGCGTGCCGACCAAGGGCCAGCGGGATCGGTCGATCCCGAAGACCGTCCGGGCCGCCTACGACGAGGCGCTCCACTGCAACGGCAACGGCGCCTGCTTCACCTGGGACCCCGACGAGGCGATGTGTCCGTCCTGGAAGGGCAGCCGCGAGCGGCGGCACTCGCCGAAGGGCCGCGCCCAGCTCATGCGCGAGTGGCTGCGGCGGCTGGCCGCCGAGGGCCGCGACCCGCTGGAGGAGGCCCGCCGCCTGCGCGCCCGGTCGGGCTGGCTGACCTTCCTGGCCCGCCTCGCCGCGACCCTGCGGCGGCGGGCCGACTTCTCCCACGCGGTCCACGAGGCGATGGCCGGCTGTCTCGCCTGCAAATCCTGCACGGGGCAATGCCCGATCAAGGTCGACGTGCCGACCTTTCGGGCGAAGTTCCTCGAACTCTATCACGGCCGTTACCTGCGGCCCCTGCGCCATCACGCCGTCGCCGCCCTGGAGGCCGCCGTACCGCTCCTGGCCAAGGCGCCCCGGCTCGCGAATGCCGCGACCTCGCTGGGCCTGACCGGGCTGATCGGGCTCGTGCACGTCCCGCAGCTGTCGGGCCTCGACTTGCCCAAAGAACTGAAGCGCCGCGGCGTAGCGCTGGCCGAGGCGCGGACCCTGGACCGCCTCCCGGAGGCCGAGCGGCTGACGAGCGTCATCGTGGTGCAGGATGCCTTCACCAGCCACTACGACACGCCCGTCCTTCTGGCCCTCCTCGACATGCTGATCGGGCTCGGGTTGCGGCCCTGGCTCGCGCCCTACCGCCCGAACGGCAAGCCGCTCCACGTCCACGGCTTCCTCGGCCGGTTCGCGCGTCTGGCAGAGGCCAATGCCGATGATCTCGGCCAGCTCGCCGCGACCGGCATCGACCTCGTCGGCCTCGACCCGTCGATGACGCTAACCTACCGCTCCGAGTACCGGCAGGCCCTGCCGGGGCGGGACCTGCCACGGGTCCACCTTGTCCAGGAATGGCTCGCCGGCCGCCTCAACGGCGTCCGCCCGGCCCCCGAAGCCGAGTCCTACTGGCTGCTGCCCCACTGCACCGAGCGGGCGACGGCGCAGCCGGCGCTCGCCGACTGGGCCACGGTCTTCGCCGCCCTGGGGTTGCGCCTGTCGGTGCTGCCATCGGGCTGCTGCGGCATGGCCGGCACCTACGGCCACGAGGCCGAGCACCGGGCGATGTCGGAGCGGATCTACGGCCTGAGCTGGGCCGGGCACGTCGCCGCGAAGGGCCGCTCGGGCCACCTTCTGGCGGACGGCTATTCCTGCCGCTCGCAGGTGAAGCTGGTCGACGGCCTGCGCCTGCCCCACCCCGTCGAGATTCTCCGCGATCACCTCGCCGCTGGCCCGCTGGCCGGCCGGCGGACCGCCACCCTCACCGCATGACCCTCAAGGAGCACACCATGGCAGACCGCACGCAATTCCGTTTGGGCCTCGTCGGCTACGGCGAGATCGGCAGCACGCTCGGCGCGGGCCTGCGCGGTGCCGGCCTCGAAGCAATCGCCTGCTACGACAAGTACGCGTTCGACGGCCCCTACGCGGACCTCATCCAGGCGCGGGCGAAGGAGGCGGGCGTTGCCCTCGTCCGCTCGAACGCGGACCTCGCCGAGGCCGCCGACCTGATCGTGAGTGTCACGCCGGGCGCTTCCTCGCTGGAAAGCGCTGACGCCTTCGCCCCGGTGCTCACGGCGCGCCACACCTTCCTCGACTTCGCCTCGGCGACTCCGAAGATTAAGCAGGGTGTCGCGGGCAAGCTCGAAGCGACCGGCGCCCTCCTCGGCGACGGCTCGATCGAGGGTACGCCGCTGCACGGCTACTCCATGCGGATGCTGTCGAGCGGCCCGGCCGGCGAGCGGGTGCGCGACCTGCTCGTGCCGTGGGGCATGCAGATCGAGTTCACCGGCCCGGTCCTGGGCACAGCCTCTGGGATCAAGATCATCCGCTCGGTCCTCATCAAGGGCATCGAGGCGCTCACCGACGAGATGCTGCTCGCCGCCCGGCACTACGGGATCGACGAGGTCGTCCTCGCCTCGGCCTCCAAGACCCTCGCCCGGCCGTGGATGGATACGGTTCAGAGCCTCACCCCGTCTGGGGCGATCCACGCCAAGCGCCGCGCCGAGGAGCTGGAGATGTCTGCCGACGCCGTCGCCGATGCCGGGGTCGAGCCGATCATGGCCCGCGCGGTGGCCCAGCGTCTGCGCTGGAAGGAGAGCCTCGGCCTCAAGGACCACTTCAAGGGCGTCGTCCCCCGGACCTACCAGGAGGCCGTGGACGCCATGGTGCTCAAGGCCGGCCTGAAGCCTGTCGCCTAACGCCCCCTTCCATCCCCCCGCCTCGAAGGACGACCATCATGGCAATCGGCTTCAAGATCCACCCGCGCACCCGCACGATCGACCCGGCCACCGTCGAGAAGTTCAAGGGCATCGCGGTCGCCAACATCAGCGACTCCATGAGCCGGATGAGCCATGGCGGCGCGCGGATCCGGCCGCTGCATGCCGGAGGCGTGCTCTGCGGCGTCGCCCTCACCGTGCGGGCGCGCCCCGGCGACAATCTGCTGATCCACGCGGCCCTCAACCGCGCGAAGCCCGGCGACGTCCTCGTCGTCGATGGCGACGGCGACCTGACGAACGCGCTCATGGGCGAACTCATGCTCTCCCACGCGCAGCAGATTGGCATGGCCGGCGTCGTTCTGAACGGCGCGGTGCGCGATTACGGCTGGATCCGCATGAACTCGTTCCCTGTCTTCGCCGCCGGCGTCACCCACCGCGGCCCCTACAAGAACGGGCCGGGCGAGATGAACGCCACCATCGCCATCGAGGGCATGGTCATCGAGCCCGGCGACCTGATCGTCGGCGACGACGACGGCTTCGTCTGCGTGCCCTTCGATCAGACCGAGGCGGTGTTCGCCGCCGCCGACAAGAAGCAACAGGCCGAGGCCAGGACCATGGCCGCGATCAAGGACGGCACCGTGGACCGGTCGTGGGTCGAGCGCGCCCTCGCGGAGTCGGGCTGCGAGGGGATCTGATCTCCTCCTCGCTACGCCGCACGACAAAGGCTCAAGGGCGCGGGACGTCACGTGAGCCAAATCTCGAACTATAGGGAGGTTGGGACGTGAACGTCTCCGAACAAGCCAAGCATCCGCTTGAGGCTGCGACCATGCGCCGGGTCATCCTGCGGCTCGTGCCGTTCCTGATGCTCTGCTATTTCTTCGCATTGCTGGACCGGGTGAACGTCGGCTTCGCTGCCCTGCAGATGAACAAGGATCTTGGGCTAACCCCGGCCATGTTCGGCTTCGCGGCGAGCCTGTTCTTCGTGTCCTACTTCCTGGTCGAGGTGCCAAGCAATCTCGCCCTGCAGAAGGTCGGGGCGCGGCGCTGGATCGCCCGGATCATGATCACCTGGGGCCTCGTCACTATGGGCATGGCCCTCGTGACCGGGCCCCATTCCCTCTACGTGATGCGCTTCATTCTCGGCGCGGCGGAGGCCGGGTTCTTCCCCGGCGCGATCCTCTACCTCACCTACTGGCTGCCGAGTGAGTACCGGGCGCGGATTATGGCGACCTTCACGGTCTCGATCCCGCTGGCGACCTTCCTCGGCTCACCCCTGTCCGTGTCGCTCCTCGAACTCGACGGTCTGCTCGGCCTCAAGGGCTGGCAATGGCTGTTCGTGCTGGAGGGTCTGCCGACGGTGTGCCTCGGCATCGCCTGCCTGTTCGTTCTGACGGACCGGCCCCGTGATGCGAAATGGCTCGGTGACGATCAGCGCGCATGGCTCGTCGCTCGCCTCGACGAGGAGGCGGCCAAGCGCAAACCCATCGGCCACATTTCCCTCTGGCAGCTCGCCCGCAACAAGTACTTCCTGACGATGGCGCTGGTCTGCTCCGGTGCTTCCGCGACGGGCAGCGTGCTCTCGGTCTGGCAGCCGCAGATGATCAAGTCGTTCGGGCTGACGAACCTCCAGACCGGCTTCGTCAACTCGATCCCTTACGGCTTCGCGACGATCCTGATGGTGCTGTGGGGCCGCCACTCCGACCGGCAGGGCGAGCGGCGTTGGCACACGGCGATCCCCCTGCTGCTCGCCGCTTTCGGCCTAGCCTACCTCAACCTGACCGGCGGCATCGCCACCGCCGTCCTGGCCGTGACCTTCGCCCTCGTCGGCGCCTACTCCTTCAAGGGGCCGTTCTGGGCGCTCTCCGCCGGCTGGCTGTCGCCGGGAACGCTGGCCGCAGGGCTCGCCGGGATCAACGCGATCTCGAACCTGATCGGCGGCGGGCTGATGGTGAACATCGTCGGCCTCGTGAAGGACGCGACCGGCAGCTTCCCACTCGGCATGCTCCCCGTCGCCGCCCTCGATGCCGCCGCCGCGATCAGCGTCATCCTGATCAGCCGCGCTCATGCCCGCGAGGCTCGGACCGCGGCGCTGCCCGCCTGAGCCATCGTCCCTGCTCCCCTACCGAGGACACACGATGTCGTTCTTCGCTCCTCCGCCAACGGTGACGGCCGAGGTCTTCACGCGCCTGCCCGATCGCTTCCGCAAGGTCCGGCCGACCGCCTGGGCGAACGCCAACCGGGGCGGACACGCCATCGACTCGTTCCTCGAAGGCCCCGTCTTCGACCGGGCCGGCCGGCTCTACGTCACGGACATCCCCTTCGGCCGGATCTTCCGCATCGACCCGGCCGGCGAATGGGAGCTCGTGGCCGAGTACGACGGCTGGCCGAACGGGATGAAGATCCATCAGGACGGACGGATCTTCATCACCTGCTACAAGCGCGGCCTGATGCTCCTCTACCCCGACACGGGGGCGGTGACGCCGTTCTTGGAAACGGCGGGCTCGGAGGGTTTTCGTGGGGTCAACGACCTGACCTTCGCCAGGAACGGCGACCTCTACTTCACCGACCAGGGCCAGACCGGGCTGCAGGACCCGACCGGCCGGGTCTACCGCCTGCGCCCCTCCGGCGAGCTCACCTGCCTCGTGGACACCATTCCGAGCCCGAACGGCATCGTCATCGACGACGCCATGGGCAGCCTGTTCATCGCCGTGACCCGCGCCCAGCAGATCTGGCGGGTGCCCCTGAACGCCAGCGGCCTCGTCGCGAAGGTCGGCGTGTTCTCACAGCTGCACGGAGGCCTCGGCGGCCCGGACGGCATCGCGCTCGATGCCGAGGGCTGCCTCATCGTCGCCCATACCGGGTTCGGGTCGATCTGGCGCCTGTCGCCGGTCGCCGAGCCGCTGCTGCGGGTCAAATCGCCTGCCGGGATCTCGACCACCAACATCGCCTATGGCGGCCCGGATGGCGCAACCCTCTTCATCACCGAATCTCAGACCGGCAGCATCCTGACGGCACGAATGCCGGCTGCTGGCCAAACCCTCTTCTCGCATCACTGAACGGACCGACCGGATGACGACCTCGATGACTCGCCGCGCGCATCTCGCGGCCCTGATGGCCGGCGCCGCGATCGGCGCCGGGCTCCGGCCAGTCGCGGCGCAGACCGTGCCGTGGTCCTCGGGCACGGAGCGGCCCAAGATCACCGTGCCGCCGGGGGCCGCGGACTGCCACCACCACATCTACGATGCGCGCTTCCCCGCCTCGCCCGGCGCGACGCTCCGGCCGCCAGATGCGAGCGTTGCGGACTACAAGCTCCTGATGCAGCGCCTCGGCATCGCCCGCCACGTTGTGGTGCAGCCGTCGACCTACGGGGTCGACAACAGCCTCCTCGTTCAGTCGGTGCAGGAGTTCGGCCCGACCGCCCGGGGCATCGCGATGCTCGACGCCTCGGTTGCGCCCGAGGAACTGAAGCGCCTGGACGCGGCCGGCATCCGCGGCGTCCGGTTCGGGACGCGCCTGCCGGGTGGGGCGCCGATCACCGACCTGGTGCCGGTCGCCCGCAAGATCGCCGCCTTCGGCTGGCACATCGTGCTGGTCGCTGATGGCGACAAGATTGTAGAACTGGCCGACACTCTGAAAGGCCTGCCGGTTCCGGTCGTGTTCGACCATATGGGCCACCTGCCCGAGCCCGCCGGCCCCGACCATCCGGGCTTTAGGGTGATCGCCGATCTGATTGACAAGCACGGCGCCTGGGTGAAGCTCACCGGCGCCTACCTCCTCTCGAAGGTCGGGCCGCCGACCTATGCCGATCGTGGCCGTCTCGCCCGCGCCTTCGTGCAACTCGCCCCTGAGCGTCTCGTCTGGGGCAGCGACTGGCCACATCCGACCTCTCCTGCCGACGCCAAACCGGACGACGCCCTGCTCCTCGACCTCCTGGCGACCTGGGCCCCCGATGAGGCGGTGCGGAACCGGATCCTTGTCGCCAATCCGGCCAAGCTCTACGGCTTCTGATCCGATTTCCGACGGGGGAGGAGCCTGCCCATGCCGACTTATCGGTCCCGGCACACTGTGCTCAAGGGCGGCGCGGCGCTCGCCCTGGCCACTGTCGCCGGCCTTCGTCACCGTCCGGCGGTCGCCACCCTGGTCGGCATGCTCATCGAGGTGCCGGTGATGCTCTCGGTCGTGTGGATCGTGAACCGGAGCCAGGGCTGGCACGAGCGCGGCGCGGCGGGCAAGGGAGCGGCCCTGATGCCTGCCTCCCGTGAGGTCTGAGGCCCGCGGGCGCCTCGCCGTCATCTCCGCCCTAGGCGTCGTCGAGATCCTCGCCTGGGGCTCCTCATTCTACCTGCCGGCGGTGCTCGCCGGTCCCATCGCGGCGGATACCGGCTGGCCGCTGGCGTGGGTGGTCGGCGGCCTGTCCATCGGCCTCCTGGCGGCGGCGGTCGCGTCGCCCCGGGTGGGGCTCGCCATTCACCGGCACGGCGGCCGGCCGGTGCTGGCGCTCGCCGCGCTGCTGCTGGCGGTGGGTCATGTGGTGATCGGCCTAGCGCCGAACCTGCCGGTGTTCCTCTCCGGTTGGCTGGTCATCGGGCTCGGCATGGGCTGCGGCCTCTACGACCCGGCCTTCGCCACCCTCGGTCGCCTCTACGGCGCCGAGGCGCGCCCGGCCATAACGACACTGACCCTCTGGGGCGGGTTCGCCAGCACCGTCTGCTGGCCGCTCTCGGCCTTCCTCGTCGAGCAGGTCGGCTGGCGGGGCGCGTGCCTCGCCTATGCCGGGCTGCACCTTGCTGTGACCCTGCCGCTGGTGCTCGGGCTGATCCCGCCGGCGCCCGCGGCGGCACCCGGTGCGGCGGGGACGCACGGAAACGACGGGCCACTGGCGCCGCGCGAGCGGCGGGCCTTCCTACTGATGGCGGGCGTGCTGGTCCTGGGCGGCACCGTCATGACGCTGGTCTCGGTGCACCTGATCGCGCTGCTCCAGGCCCGCGGCGTCGCGCTCGCAGCGGCCGTGTCCTACGGCGCTCTGATCGGGCCAGCCCAGGTCGGCGCCCGCATCGTAGAGATGGCAAACAAGGGCCGGCACCACCCGCTTTGGACCCTGACCGTGGCCATGGCGCTGGTGGTCGTAGGGCTAGCCATCCTGGCGGCGGGCGTGCCGACGGTCGGCCTTGCCCTGGTACTCTACGGTGGGGGCAACGGGATCTACTCCATTGCCCGGGGCACGGTGCCACTCGCCCTATTCGGGCCGGCGCGCTACCCAGTGCTCGTGGGACGCTTGGCGCGACCTGGTCTCGCCGCACAGGCGCTGGCACCCTCGCTCGGCGCGGTGGCGCTCACTTACGGCGGCGCCGACGCGGTCTACGTCCTGCTTGTGGCGCTCGCGCTGGCGAACCTCGGGCTGGCGATAGCCTTGTGGGGGGCGCGGCCGGACGTCGTCGAGGGACGCGGCGCCGTTCGCTGAACGGAGGCTGCGCGCGGGCTTCAGAACCGGTTCAACGCGACTTGCCCAGTCTGAGGACATCTCGAACGAGGAGGGTCCTCCCATGAAGCTTCGCATCGCAGGTCTGGTTGCCGCGGCCCTGGTGCTGCTCCCCGGCGCCGCCTCCGCGCAGTGGTACGAGCGTGGGCCGCGCCATCATCACCATCAGCACTGGGACCACCATCATCACCATGGCTACGGCCACCGCCACGGCTCCGAGCGGCATCACCATCACGGCTATGACCGCCCTGTCCACTTCGACCGAGGCCACCACCATCACCATCACGGGTACTGACGGCCGCGTTCAACCGCCGGGACCATCCGACGCGGTCCCGGCGGTCGTGTGCACTTGACCGTCCCACGGTGGGAAGGGGCATCCTGAACTCCATCGACCTTCCGCGCGACCGGGAAAACTGGCATCGTCGATTCGTGACGTTCTGGCTCGCCCTCCGGCGGCTGCTCCCGCTCCTCGCGGTTCTCAGCCTCGCCCTGATGCCGGTGACCGCTTCGGCGGCCGCCGCGGGCATGCACGCGTCCGTGACGGCGCAGGCTCACGGCCCGTACGAGGCGATGCCGGCCATGGACCATGCCGACATGGACATGGCGAGCATGGACATGGACGACATGCCCTGCTGCCCGCCGGAGAAGGCGGGGAAGCCGGACTGTGCCAAGTCCGGCTGCCCTCTGATGGCGCTCTGCCTTGCCAGCGTCGCCTCCCTTCTGCCGGCAGCGGTGCCAGTCCCGGCGCCGGTCGCGACACGCGCCACGCCGGCTTGGCCTGACCTGGCGTCCTTCGCCAGCGTGCACGGCCCCCCGCTGCCTGAGCCTCCCCGAGCCTGAACCCGATGCCGCCGGCGCTCGCGCCGGCACGGTGACGCGCGCCCGCGCGCCGCCATCCATCGCCTTCAGGAGATCACACCCGTGACCAAGAACCCCTTCGCGCGCGCCGTGCCGGCCGCGCTGCTCGCTGCCCTGTCAGCGTCGACGATGACCTTCCCCGCCCTGGCAGACATCAAGGACTACCGCTTCGAGCTGGTGCAGCAGGAGGCGAAGGTCGGCGATGCCGTTGTCGCCGTGCGTCTCGTGGACAAGCGCAGCGGCAAGCCGGTGCCCGACGCCGTGATCTTCGCCAAGCGCCTCGACATGGCGCCCGACAGCATGGAGGAGATGGTCACCAAGGTCGAACAGGTGCCCTCGACCGAGCCGGGCGTCTACCGCTTCAAGGCCAAGCTCTCGATGGCCGGCGGCTGGCGCCTGTCCCTCGGGGCCAAGGTCCAGGGCGAGACCGGCACGGTCGAGGACAAGCTGGTCTTCCAGGCCGTCAAATGAGCCGCGCCGCCTGGGCGGCCGGGGCCTTCGCTGCGCTCGCGGCGGGGGCCGTCGGCTACGGGGCGGGGCACGGGGACGTCCCCGTGCCGGCGCTCGTGGATCGCGCCCGTTCCGAGTTCGTCCCCGCGCTCGCCGAGCGCGCACGAATGGCATTCGCGCGCTGGATGCCGGCCTCGAAGCCTGGCCCCCAGGCGCCCGCCGCCAAGACCGGGCCGTCGTCCGGGCCGGTGGTCTACTACCAGGACCCGGATGGGAAGCCCGTCTACTCGGCCTCGCCGATGGTGACGGCGGATGGCCGGGAGTTCCGAGCCGTCCGTGCCAGCGAGGACGTGCGCTTCGACGACGACGGCGAGGCCATGCCCGCGGACATGGCTGGGCACGGCGCGGAGGCAAGCGAGGCGGCCAAGCCCGGCGGCGACCGGCGCATCCTCTACTACCGCAACCCGATGGGGCTGCCGGACACCTCGCCGACGCCCAAGAAGGACTCGATGGGGATGGACTACATTCCCGTCTACGCGGGCGAGGATGAGAGCGGCGTCGTGACGGTGTCGCCCGGCAAGGTCCAGCGCACCGGCGTGCGGACCGAGCTCGCGGAGCGCCGCGTCCTGTCGGTGCCAGTGCGGGCGCCGGGCAGCGTCGAGGAGGACGAGCGCCGCATCTCCGTCATCGCCATGCGCACGGACGCCTTCATCGAGAAGGTCGAGCCGGTCACCACCGGCGACCACGTCCACAAGGGCCAGCCGCTGCTGCGCCTGTTCGCGCCCGAGATCAACGCGGTCGCGGCCCAGTACCTGACCTCCATCGGCTACGAGGGCGGCCGCCGGCGGTTGGAGAACCTCGCCATCCCGCCGGAGGTCATCGACGAGATCGAGCGCACCCGGAAGGTGCCGGCCTCCATCACCTGGTCCTCGCCGCGGGACGGCGTCGTCGTCGAGCGCAATGTTTCGGACGGCATGAAGGCCAAGTCCGGCGACGTCCTGTTCCGCATCGTCGACCACACGCGCGTTTGGGTGCTGGCCGACGTAACCGAGCGCGACCTCGCCGGGGTGGCCGAGGGGCAGAAGGCGACGGTGAGAGTGCGGGCCTTCCCCGACCGCGCCTTCACCGGGACGGTGACGCGGATCTACCCCCACCTCAACATGGAGACCCGGACCGCCCGGCTGCGGATCGAGCTGCCGAACCCCGACGGCACGCTGCGCCCGTCGATGTACGCCGACGTCGAGATCGCGACCGGCGACGACAAGCCGGTGGTGGCGGTGCCCGACGACGCCGTCATCGACACCGGCGAGCGCCAGGTCGTGCTGCTCGACCGCGGCGACGGGCGCTTCGAGCCGAAGGCGGTGAAGGTCGGCCTTCGCGGCCGAGGCTACGTCGAGATCCGCGAGGGCGTCTCGGCCGGCGACCGGGTGGTCACGGCCGCGAACTTCCTGATCGACGCCGAGAGCAACCTGAAGGCGGCGCTGCAGTCCCTGACCGCCCCGAAGGACGACCGGCAGGCGGCGGGAGCGGCGCCATGATTGCGCGCCTGATCGGCTGGTCGGCCCGCAACCTCGTGTTGGTGCTTGTCGGGACCGTGTTCGCGGTCGCGACCGGCGTCCTGGCGCTGCGGACCCTGCCGCTCGACGCCATCCCCGACCTCTCGGACGTCCAGGCCATCGTCTACACCGAGTATCCAGGTCAAAGTCCGACGACCGTCGAAGACGTCGTGACATTTCCCCTCTCGACCGCAATGCTGACGGTGCCGAAGGCGAAGGTCGTGCGCGGCTTCTCGTTCTTCGGGGTGTCCTTCGTCTACGTCATCTTCGAGGACGGCACCGACCCCTACTGGGCCAGGTCGCGCGTCCTGGAGTTCCTTAACGGGGCCGCGAGCCGGTTGCCCGCCGGGGTGACGCCGACCCTCGGGCCTGACGCGACGGGAGTGGGCTGGGTCTACCAGTACGTCGTCGTCGCCAAGGAACGGACCCTCGCCGAGCTTCGGTCGCTGCAGGATTGGGTCATCCGGTTCGGCGCCTCGCGCGCCGAGGGCGTGGCCGAGGTCGCGGGCGTCGGCGGCTTCGTGAAGCAGTACAACGTGGTCGTCGACCCGAACCGGATGCGGGCCCAGGGCATCAGCCTCACCAAGCTCCGGGACGCGATCCGAGCAAGCAACGCCGACGTCGGCGGTCGCACGGTCGAGCTCTCCGAGTTCGAGTTCATGGTCCGCGGTCGCGGCTACATCCGGAGCGTCGCCGATATCGAGAACGTCGTGCTGAAGACCGCGGGCGGCACGCCGCTGCGCGTCCGCGACGTCGCCCGGGTCGAGCTCGGTCCGGACGAGCGGCGCGGCATCACCGAGATGAACGGCGACGGCGAGGTCGCCGGCGGCATCGTCCTCCAGCGCTTCGGTGCGAACGCCCTGAACGTCATCGACGGCGTGAGGGCGAAGCTCGCCGAGGTCGCAAAGAGCCTGCCGGCCGGCACAGAGATCCTGCCGGTCTACGACCGCTCGCAGCTCATCGATGCGGCCATCGACACCCTGCGGCACACGCTGGTCGAGGAGAGCGTCGTCGTCTCCCTCGTCTGCATCGTCTTCCTGCTCCACGTGCGCAGCGCGCTCGTGGCCATCCTGATGCTACCGGTCGGCATCCTGATGGCCTTCGCCGGCATGAAGGCGCTCGGGCTCGGCGCCAACATCATGAGCCTGGGCGGCATCGCCATCGCGGTCGGTGCCATGGTCGACGCCGCCATCGTCATGATTGAGAACGCCCACAAACACTTGGAGCGGGCGCCGCTGGACAAACCCCGGGTCGAGGTCCTGGTCGAGGCGGCAAGCGAGGTCGGGCCGTCCCTGTTCTTCTCGCTCCTCGTGATCACGGTGAGCTTCCTGCCGATCTTCACCCTGGAGAGCCAGGAGGGGCGGCTGTTCGGGCCGCTGGCCTACACCAAGACCTTCGCCATGGCGGCTGCGGCACTCCTGTCGGTGACCCTGGTCCCGGCGCTCATGGTGCTGTTCTTACGTGGGCGCATCGTCCCGGAGCACCGAAACCCGCTGAACCGGCTCCTCATCTGGCTGTACCGGCCGCTCATCGCCGGCGTCCTGCGGGCCCGGGTCCTTACTATCCTGCTCGCCGTGGGCGTGCTGGCGGCCACTGTCTGGCCGGCACGTCAGCTCGGCTCCGAGTTCATGCCGGAGATCGACGAGGGCACGCTGCTCTACATGCCGACCACCCTGCCGGGCATCTCGGTGACCAAGGCCGGCGAACTCCTCGCCACCCAGGACCGCATCATCAAGAGCTTCCCCGAGGTGGCCTCGGTCTACGGCAAGGCGGGCCGCGCCAACACCGCGACCGACCCGGCGCCGATGGAAATGTTCGAGACGGTCATCGCCCTGAAGCCGAAGGCGGAGTGGCGCCCGGGCGTCACCCTCGCCAGCCTCAAGGCCGAGATGGACGCGGCCCTGCAGTTCCCTGGCGTGTCGAATGCCTGGACCCAGCCGATCCGCGCCCGCATCGACATGCTCTCGACCGGTATCCGCACGCCGGTCGGGGTGAAGGTGCTCGGCACCGACCTGAAGCAGATGGAGGGGGTCGCCCGCCAGGTGGAGGCGGTCGTCCGGGCTGTGCCCGGCACGTCGAGCGCCTACGCAGAGCGGGTGATCGGCGGCTACTTCCTCGACATCGCGCCCGACCGGGAGGCGCTCGGGCGCTACGGCCTGATGGTCGGGGACGTGCAGGACGTGGTCGCGACGGCTTTGGGTGGGCAGTCCGTGACGAACACGGTCGAGGGCCGCGAGCGCTACACCGTGAACGTGCGCTACCCGCGCGCCTTCCGCTCGGACCCCAGGGCCATCGCCGACGAGGTCCAGGTGCCGCTGCCGGCCGGCGGTACGGTGCCGCTCGGCGAGGTGGCCAAAGTCGAACTCACCCGGGGGCCGACCTCGATCCGCACCGAGAACGGGCAGCTCGCGGTCTACCTGTTCGTCGACATCGGCGGGCGCGACCTCGGCGGCTACGTCGCCGAGGCGCGCCAGGCGGTGGCCGACGCGGTGAGGCTGCCGCAGGGCACGACCCTGCAATGGAGCGGGCAGTACGAGTACCTGGAGCGGGCAGAGGCACGCCTCGCGGTCGTGGTGCCGCTGACGCTGCTGATCGTGTTCCTGCTCCTCTACCTGAACTTCCGGCGCCTGACCGAGACGCTCATCGTGATGCTGTCGCTGCCCTTCGCCCTGGTCGGCGGGGTCTGGCTGCTCTGGTGGATGGGCTTCAATCTGTCGGTCGCGGTGGCGGTCGGCTTCATCGCGCTGGCCGGCGTCGCGGCGGAGACCGGCGTGATCATGCTGGTCTACCTCGACCACGCCCTCGACGAGGTCCGGGCCGGGTGCGACCGCGAGGGCCACCCGCTCACGCGGACGGACCTGCGGCAGGCCATCATGGTCGGTGCCGTCGAGCGAGTGCGGCCCAAGATGATGACGGTGACCGCGATCATGGCGGGCCTGCTGCCCATCCTGTGGAGCACCGGCTCGGGGTCCGAGGTCATGCAGCGGATCGCCGTGCCCATGATCGGCGGCATGGTCTCCTCGACCGTGCTGACCCTCGTGGTGATCCCGGCGGTCTACGCCCTGATGAAGGGGCGGAGCTTGCCCCCGGCCGGCGCGATCCGCGAGGAGGCGAACGGTGAAGCGATGCGGCTGCCGCAGGCAGCCGAGTGAGAGCGAACGGGAGATGACGATGCGGAGCGAAACGATGCCGTCCCGACGTGCCGTGCTCGCGGGCCTGGCCGCGGGGCCGGCGCTCGGACGTGGCGCCCTGGCGCAGGGGCTTCCCGAGGTCGCGGTGACCAAGGACCCGAGTTGCGGCTGCTGCGAGAAGTGGGTCACGCACCTGCGCAAGGCCGGTTTCACCGTCACCGTCACCGTGACCGAGGGCCCGGTGAACCCGCTCAAGATCCGCCTCGCGGTGCCGCGCGAGCTTGCCTCCTGCCACACCGCCCAGGTCGGCGGCTACGTGGTCGAAGGGCACGTTCCGGCCGGGGCGATCAAGCGCCTCCTGGCGGAGCGGCCGACCGGGACGGGCCTGGCGGTGCCGGGCATGCCGGTCGGCTCGCCCGGCATGGAGGTCGATGGCGTGGAGCTGGACACCTACGAGGTCACACTCTTCGGAGCCGAGGGACGTAGAACGTTCGCCCGGTACCGCGGCGGCGAACCAGCCTGAGACCGCAGCGTGACCCTGATCCGCCGAACCGGCATTCATTTCGTCGGAGCGCTCGAGTTGAACAGCTCCTTGACGTTCTTGACCAGCAGCTTCGGCTGGTGGGTGAGCAGGCGCTGGCCGTTCTTGGTGTCTCCGGTCACGGTCAAGATCCCGCCGATGATGGTGCCCATCGTATGATGCACCACCCCGAACAGATCGCCGGCGGAGACCTGCTCCAGAACCTCGTCGGACAGCAGCACGGCCTCGGCGCCGAGGGTCGGCTCCGTCGTCATCGGGGCAAGGGTGTGATGGGCCATCAATAGTTCTCGTGTTGCGAAGCGACGCCCTGATTGCGTCTAGGAGGATTGAAGCCGGATCGGCCCAGCTTGGCTGTGCTTGAGAACACCTCCGCCGGCCCGAGCCCCACCCGGTTCATCCCCGCGGTCGACGCGGCCGACCGCGAGCAGGCTGCCGTCAGGGCGCGGCGCGCGGTCGGCGCGCGTTGGCCTCAAGGGCCAGTTCTCCACCGCACAGGCATTGCACAAACAACCGGATAATCTGCTAATCTATGGGATAAAAGCTTGATCGTCGCGCGGGTAAGGCGACGAATACGGTCAATTTTAGTAAGTCGACTTCATGAGGGCTTGAATCCGACCGGATCGAGTCCCTGTTCGGCGGAGTCGGCACCGAACTCGCGGCGATCAGCGCGAGCAACGCGTCGATCAACGAGGCGCTCGGCGCGATGCAGGCCTGCCTGGACCGGACCGAGGCCAAGGCCGGCCGCGCCCTGGCCCTCTCGGTCGAGGGGCTCGCCGCCGCGCACGGCGGCCCGGCGCCGATCTCGCCCGCCACGGCCTCGCGCGCCGGGAGGCCGGCTTCGACCGCCTCGACGCCGTGCTCGCCCGGTGCCGCCTGAGGATCGCCATCGAGCCGGCCTTCAAGGGCCTGTCGTTCCGGCGGCGCGAGGGCGGCTCGATGGTCGGCCTCGACGTCGAATATGCCGAGGCCTTCGCCCGCCATCCCGGCGAGGCGCCGGCGGACATCGTCTGGTCGGCCCTGCCGCCGAGCGCGGCTTTCGAGGGCATCGCCTATTCGCGGGCCTAGACCTCCCTGCCCTACGTGCTGGCCCGCCGGGCCGGCGATACGCGCCTCGGCGGCCTCGCCGATCTGGAAGGCCGGACGCTCGGCATCATCAACGATCAGAGCGCCTATGCCACGCTGAAGGCCGCCGGGTTGCGCTGGGGTGACGCCCTCTCGGCCAAGGGGCGGCGCGTCGCCGCCCTCGGCAGCCTGATCCCTATGGCCGATCAGGGACGCATCCACGATGGCGTGGTCGATGCCTTCGCCGTCGATGCGCCGATCATGCACTGGGCCTGCACCAGCCCCGACGGCCCCTGGCGCGGGCGGATCGAGATCCTGCCGGGCAATATCGCGCCGGCCCCGTGGTTCTACGCGGCGGCGGTCGCCAACCACCCGTCCTCCTGCCGCCTGCTGATGGCGGTCGATGCCTTCCTCGACGGCTTCGCCGGAACGGCCGAGCGGGCCGCGATCGAGCGCCGCGGGCAGGGCGCGCCGGTCGCAGGGACCGGCAGCTACCGCGACGAGCCGGGCAACCTGCGCGGCAGCCCGGACCTCGCCGCCGCCTATCGGGCGCAGACGGGGCAGGATCCGCTTCCGCCGGATCTCGTCAGGCGGCACGCCGCCTGATCGTCCGGGGCGGCCGATGCGGCTGTCTCGAGGATGGGGTCGCGCGGCGCCAAGGCCGCGTCTCCCGTCCTCCGCTCCGGTGTCTCGGTAGTCCGCCCCATGGCCACCGCCGGGCCGGTCTGCGATGCAGCGCCGTCGCTCCGGCCGCACCGTTCCTCGGCGTGGCCGAACGGCCGGCGGCCGGCGCCGAGTTCCTCTCCGGTGCCGCGCCGCCCTCCGACATGTCTGGCCCCCGCCTCCGGGCCGCTTTCAGCCCGGCCGTCCGGTGGGCAGCCTCTCGGATTCCCCGTCGTCCGGCCACGCAGCCGTGGCGCGGGCCGGGGGCGGCTCAGGGCCCCTCAGTCGGAGCCGGTCTCCACGAGGTGCACGGCGCTCGTGCCCGGTTCCGCCGCCTCGGCGAGGGCGTCGCGGGCGATTTTGACGGTGACGCCCATCACGTGGCGCCGCAGCAGGCGCGACAGGCGGCTGGCGCTGCGGGCCGCGAGCGCCTCCATGATCTGCCGGTGATCCGAGACGGCCGCCCGCCAGTTCTCGGCGCTCTTGCGCGCCACGAAGCGGAAGGCCCGGGTGCGCAGCAGGATCTGCATGTAGGTGGTCTGCAGCGTCGCGTTGCCGGCAAGGGCCACCAGGGTCTCGTGGAAGCTGCGATTCGCCTGCAGGTAGGCCGGTTCGTCGCCGGCCTCGTAGGCCTCCATCATGCGGTCGTGGATCGCGCGCAGCTGCCCGATCTCGGCGTCGCTCGCCCGCCGGCAGACCAACTCGCCGGCCAGCGCCTCGAGCGCTCCCATCACGGGGAACAGCTCGTCGATCTCCTCGGGGCTGACCCGGGCCACGATGGCGCCGCGCCGGGGCAGGAGCTGCAGCATGCCCTCGGCGGCCAGCACCTTGAGGGCCTCCCGCAGGGGGGTGCGCGAGACCCCGAACCGCTGGCAGAGTTCCTGTTCGGGGACCTTGTCGCCCGGGCGGAGCGTGCCGGCCACCACCATCTCGCGGATGCCGGCGACGAGCGCGTCGTGGAGGTTGTAGCGGAAGGGCGCGGTCGGGCTGGTCATCGGGGCGGGCGATGCTGCGGGTCCGGCGAGTCATAGCAGGCTCCGCGCGCCGCTACAGCGGCGCGCGGGGGCGTCATCGTCGCTGCTCGCAAGGCCCCTCACGTCGCCGCGCGCGAGGCGGCGCCGTGCGGCAGGACCGGCGTCTCGGCCGGCGTCTCGGCCGGGGCCGTGACCTCGCCCTTCGGCAGGGCGCGCCAGGCGAGGATCGCGCCGACGAGCAGGAGCGCGATCGATCCCAGGAAGGGCAGCGCGTAGCTGCCCGAGAGCTGCGCCACCACGCCGAAGGCGAGGGGCGAGACGATGCCGGCGACCGCCGAGCCGGTGTTCATGATCCCGCTGGCCGTGCCGGCATGCTTGGGCGCGACATCCATGGGGATCGCCCAGATCGGCCCGACCGTCAGCTCGAGGAAGAAGAACGCGCCGCTGAGGCAGGCCGCGATCACGCTGAGATCGTGCAGGAACAGCACCGGCACGAGGCAGAGCATCGATCCGAGCAGGCTCGTCACGATCACCGTGCGGCGCGCCCGGGCGAGGTCGCCGGTGCGGCGGTAGAGCCGGTCGGCCCAGAGGCCGCCGAGCGTGTCGCCGATGACGCCGGCCCCGAACACGCCGAAGGCGAACAGCGCCGATTTCTTGATGTCGAGGTCGTGCGCCTTGACGAAATAGCTCGGCAGCCAGGTCACGTAGAGCCACAGGGTCCAGTTGTAGCAGAAATAGACCACCGTCGTCGGCAGCATGCCGCGCAGCAGCGCCCCCCACGGGGTCGGCTCGGTCCTGGCCGCCGCCGGCCCGCGCGCGGGTGGCAGCGCGGCGAGCTCCTCCGCGGTGCAGCCCGGATGCGTCTTCGGGTCGTCCCGGACGTACAGGCCCCAGGCCACGACCCAGCACAGGCTCACCGCCGCGAGCACGATGAAGGTGCCGCGCCAGCCGAGATAGGCCGCCATCAGGACCACGAGCGGCGGCGTCACGGTGTTGGCGAGGCGCGAGCAGGAATGGACCACGCCCTGCGCGTAGCCGCGCTCGGAGGCCGGCACCCAGCGGGTCATCGCCGTGGTGGCGGCCGGGAAGGTCGCGCCCTCGCCGATCCCGAGGAGCAGCCGCGCCAGCACCAGGGAGACGAGGCCGCCGACAAAGCCCGTGAGCAGCGTGCCGACCGTCCAGACGATGCCGCAGGCGACCAGCGTCCGGCGCGCGCCGAGGCGGTCGGCGGTCATGCCGCCGAGGATCTGGAACAGGGCGTAGGTGTAGCCGAAGGCCGAGAGGGCGAAGCCGAGCTGGATGGTGTCGAGGTGCAGGTCGGCCGCCATCAGGGGCGCCAGCGTCGAGAGGTTCACCCGGTCCACGTAGGTGATGAAGTAGACGAGGCAGATCAGCGCGAAGACGCGTCCGCGCGTGGTGGTGGCCGTCGTTCGGAGCGCGCGGACGAAGCCGCCGGATCCCAGGCGCATGAGGTGGTCCTCCCTGTCGGGCAGTTTGCTGCCAGAAGTTGCATATCGTCGTATGCCTGCCGCGAGACTGCGCGGCTTCCGCAGCGGCCGCAAGACGCATTCTGCATGCAGAACGCAATTTTTTGCATGCAGATCGAACCGGTGTTGCACTCTCGTGAGAGTGCCTTATGCATGCAGAATGCGAACGTGACGCCCTCGAGGCGCGCGAGCTGAGGAGACGGCCAGATGGACACTCTCGGACATGACGGCGCGCGGCCCGACGGCAACCCGGTGGAGAGCGGGGGCGCCGCCCAGGCGCGGCCGCTGCCGCTCGCCGGCCTGCGCGTCCTCGACGTGACGCAGGTGATGGCGGGCCCGTTCTGCAGCATGCTGCTCGCCGATCTCGGCGCGGACGTGATCAAGGTCGAGCCGCCGGGCACCGGCGATCAGACCCGCGGCGCCATGGGATTCAAGATGAAGGGGTCCGACAGCATGGGCTTCCTGAACATGAACCGGAACAAGCGCAGCATCGCGATCAACCTGAAGAGCGAGGCCGGGCGGGCGCTGTTCCTGAAGCTTGCCGCGAGCGCCGACATCCTGGTCGAGAACTACCGGCCGGGCGTGATGAAGAAGCTCGGCCTCGGATACGAGGTGCTGCGCCAGCACAATCCGAAACTGATCTACGCCAGCATCTCGGGCTTCGGGCAGTCGGGCCCCTGGGCCATGCGGCCGGGCTACGACCTGATGGCCCAGGCCATGTCGGGGGTGATGAGCGTGACCGGCCATCCGGGCGGGCCGCCGGTGAAGGCCGGCGTGCCGGTGGCCGATATCGGCTGCGCCCTGTTCACCGTCTACGGCATCCTCAGCGCCTATATCGGCCGCCAGACCAGCGGCGAGGGCCAGTATATCGACGCCTCCCTGTTCGACGCGGCGCTGGCCTTCTCGATCTGGGACATATCCGAGTACTGGGGCACCGGCCGGATCCCGGAGCCGCTCGGCACCGCGAACCGGATGAGCGCGCCCTACCAGGCGGTGCGCGCCTCGGACGGCTACTTCGTGATGGGGGCGACCAACCAGAAGCTCTGGCGCCTGCTCTGCGAGGTGCTCGCCCGGCCCGACCTCGTCGAGGATCCCCGCTTCGTCGACATCCCCGCCCGGCTCGCCCATCGGGAGGTGCTGATCGCGGAGCTGGAGACGAGCTTCGCGGCGAAGACCGCGGAGGAATGGGTCGCGCTGATGCTCGCGGCCGGCATCCCGGCAGGCCGCATGAACACCTATCCGGAGGCCTTCGAGAGCGAGCACGGCCGGCACCGGCAGATGCGGATCGAGGTGCCGCATCCGATCGAGGGCAGCGTGCCCAATATCGGCTTCCCGGTGAAGTTCTCCGGGACGCCGCCGCGGACACGCCGGCACGCGCCCCTGCTGGGCGAGCACACCGAGGCGCTGCTGCAGGAGCTCGGCCTGGATCAGGAGGCGGTCGAGACGCTGCGCCAGGGCGGCGCGTTCGCGCCGTGAGCGGGACGGAGCGGGAGGGCGCGGTCCGCTACCGCGCCGAGGGCGGGGTCGCCCACCTCACCTTCGACCGGCCGGCCGCGCGCAACGCCATGACCTGGCGCATGTACGAGGAACTGGCCGAGGGGCTCGCCCGGATCGAGGCCGACCCGGCGATCCGGGTCGCGGTCCTGCGGGGGGCGGGCGGCAAGGCCTTCGTGGCCGGCACCGATATCGAGCAGTTCGTCGGCTTCACCGGCGCGGACGGGGTCGCCTACGAGACGCGGATCGACGCCTATGTCGAGGCGCTGGAGCGGGTGCGCGTGCCGACGCTCGCGGTGGTCGAGGGGCTCGCGGTCGGCGGCGGCCTCGCCATCGCGAATGCCTGCGACCTGCGCGTCGCGACGCCGGGTGCGCGGTTCGGGGTGCCGATCGCCCGGACGCTCGGCAATTGCCTGTCGCCGGCCAATCTGCGCCGCCTGACCGCGACGCTCGGGCTGCCGGTGGTCAAGCGGATGCTCCTGCTCGCCGAGATGCCGGAGGCCGAGACCCTGGCGCCGCTCGGCTATCTCGCCGGGATCGCCCCGGCGGAGGCCCTCGACGCGACGGTCGCGCAGATGTGTGACCGCCTGCTCGGCCACGCGCCCGTGACGATGCGCGTGACCCGTGAGATGCTGAACGCGCTCGCGCTCGATCCGGAGGCCGACGGCAGCGCCGGCATCCGGGCCTGCTACGGGAGCCGGGATTTCCAGGAGGGCGTCGCCGCCTTCCTGGGCAAGCGCCCGGCCGCGTGGTCGGGAACCTGACGCGGGCCCGACCCGTCCAGCCTGCAACCGCCGGAACCGCCGATGTCCCTCTACGCCCTCGACGATCACGCACCCGTCCTGGAGGATGACAGTGTCTGGGTCGCACCCGGCGCGCACGTGATCGGGCGGGTGCGCCTCGGCGCCGGGGCGAGCGTCTGGTTCGGCGCCGTCCTGCGCGGCGACAACGAGGAGATGCGCGTCGGCGCGCGGACCAACATCCAGGACGGGGCGGTGCTGCACTCCGATCCCGGCTTCCCGCTGACCATCGGGGAGGGCGTCACCATCGGTCACCGCGCGATCGTGCATGGCTGCACGATCGGCGACAACGCGCTGATCGGCATGGGCGCGACGGTGCTGAACGGGGCCCGGATCGGCCGGAACTGCATCGTCGGCGCCAACGCCCTGGTCAAGGAGGGCGCCGAGTTCCCCGACGGCAGCCTGATCGTCGGCATGCCGGCCAAGGCGATCCGCAGCCTCGACGCGGCCGGCGCGGCCGATCTGCGCCGGCTCGCCGAGCATTATGTCGGCAATGCCCGCCGCTTCGCCGCCGGGCTGGTCCGCCGCGACGGGCGGGATGAGGCGAGATAGCGCTTGCGACCGCGCATTATGAATGCACAATCATGCATGATCGCCTCCGGCCGGGAGGGGCGCCGCGCGCCCGGCCCCGGCGGCCGGCCGCGATCAGCCGGGCGGCGCCCGTAGCCGCGTCCTCCCGGCGAGAAGCCCGGCGCTCAGACCGGGCCGATCCAAGTGGGAGGACGCCGGATGATCACGATACCCAGACGCATCACAGCGCCCGGCATGGTGCTGTTCCTGCTCTGTCTGATGTACTTCATCACCTATGTGGACCGGGTGAATGTCGGCACCGCCGGCCCGGCGATCAAGGCGGAGCTCGGCCTCTCGAACATCGAGCTCGGCCTCGTCTTCTCGGCCTTCGCCTACCCCTACGCGGTGTTCCAGATCGTCGGCGGCGCCATGGCCGACAAGTGGGGCGCGCGGCGCACGCTCTTCATCTGCGGGCTGATCTGGGCGGCGGCGACCGTCGCCACCGGCTTCGTCGGCGGCATGGTCTCGCTCTTCCTCGTCCGCTTCGCCCTCGGCTTCGGCGAGGGCGCCACCTTCCCGACCGCGACGCGCGCCATGCAATCCTGGGTGTCGGCCGACCAGCGCGGCTTCGCCCAGGGCATCACCCATTCCTTCGCCCGCTTCGGCAACGCGGTGACGCCGCCCCTCGTCGTCCTGATGATGGCGTTCGTCGGATGGCGCGGCGCATTCGTCGTGCTCGGTGTCCTCAGCTTCATCTGGGTCGCGGCCTGGGTGCTGTACTACCGGGACGACCCGCGCGCGCATCCGGGCATCACCCGCGCGGATCTCGACCGCCTGGCCTTGAGCGCGCGCAAGCCCGCCGGCCCGCGGCCTCCCGTGCCGTGGAGCCGCCTGGTGCCGCGCATGGCCCCGGTGACGCTGACCTATTTCTGCTACGGCTGGTCGCTCTGGCTGTATCTCAACTGGCTGCCCTCCTTCTTCAAGGAGGGCTACGGGCTCGACATCAAGAACTCCGCCCTGTTCGCCTCGGGGGTGTTCTTCGCCGGCGTCGTCGGCGACACGCTCGGAGGGGTCGTCTCCGACCGGATCCTCAAGAAGACCGGCAACCTGCAGAAGGCGCGCCGGGACGTGATCTGCGTCGGCATGCTGGGCGCGGCCGCGTGCCTGGCGGGCGTGTTCCTGACCAAGGAGCTCACCCTCGTCGCCCTGCTGCTCAGCGCCGGCTTCTTCTTCCTGGAACTCGTCATCGGGCCGATCTGGTCGGTGCCGATGGACATCGCGCCGCAGTTCGCCGGCACGGCGAGCGGCCTGATGAATTTCGGCTCGGCCTTCGCGGCGATCGTCTCGCCGCTCACCTTCGGCCTCATCGTCGACATGACCGGCAACTGGATCCTGCCCTTCGCGGGCTCGATCGGCCTGCTCCTGCTCGGGGCGGCGCTGGCCTTCCGGATGCATCCGGAGCGCCCCTTCGAGGCCGAGCCGGAGGCGCCGCCGCGCATCCTCCCCGCCGAGTAGGCCGGCCTGGGCGTCCCGCGCCCCGGCGCCCGGCCCTCCGCGACGTTCCGCCGGATGCGCTTAATCCCTCGATTTCGCGCATCCAGGCGAAGCATTGCAGGGGACTGTCAGGGGGCTCGGGACAATGCCCAAACAATGAGCGTTGATCGACCGCGACCGTAAAGAACCGCAGCTTGACGGTCCCCCGCGCTTCGAGAATGTTGCATTCAGAGTGCCACGACGAAGGGCACGCCGCGCCAGCGGTCGATTGGGAGAGGAAACGATGACCTTTACGGGACGCGCGGCGGCCGCCGCGCTGTTGTGCTCGATCGCCTTCGCCCCGTCCTGGGCGGCGGATCCGATCAAGATCGGCCTGAGCGGCCCCTATACGGGCGGCTCCTCCTCAATGGGTGTCTCGATGCGGGACGGCGCCAAGCTCGCCGCCGCCGAGATCAACAAGGCCGGCGGCGTGCTCGGCCGGCAGATCCAGCTCGTGGAGCGCGACGACGAGGCCAAGAACGAGGTCGGCGCCCAGGTCGCGCAGGAGCTGATCAACAAGGAGAAGGTCGTCGCCACCGTCGGCTTCATCAACACCGGCGTGGCGCTCGCCGCGCAGCGCTTCTACCAGGAAGCCGAGATCCCGGTGTTCAACAACGTCGCCACCGGCACGATCATCACCAACCAGTTCAAGGAGCCGGATTACGACGCGAACTACGTCTTCCGGAACTCCGCCTACGACGTGCTCCAGGCCGGCCTGATGGTCGACGAGGCGCTGGCGCAAGGGCACAAGAAGATCGCGATCCTCGCCGACTCGACCAATTACGGCCAGCTCGGCCGCGAGGACATCGAGAAGTATCTCGCCGCCAAGGGCGTGAAGCCGGTCGCGGTCGAGAAGTTCAACATCAAGGACGTCGACATGACGGCCCAGCTGCTCAAGTCGCAGCAGGCCGGCGCCGACGTCATCCTCGCCTACGGCATCGGTCCGGAGCTCGCCCAGATCGCCAACGGCATGGCCAAGCTCGGCTGGAAGGTGCCGATGATCACGAGCTGGCCCTCCTCGATGCAGAGCTTCATCGATATCGCCGGCTCGAACGGCAACGGCGTGATCATGCCGCAGACCTTCATCGAGGATCAGACCCTGCCCAAGCGCAAGGCCTTCCTGGAGAACTACTACAAGACCTACGGCGTGACGAAGATCCCGACCCCCGTGGCCGGCGCGCAGGGCTACGACTCGATCTACTTGCTCGCGGCGGCGATCAAGCAGGCCGGCGGCACCGACGGGCCGAAGATCCGCGCCGCCCTGGAGAACCTGAACGAGAAGGTCGAGGGCGTCGTCACCACCTACGACAAGCCCTTCACGGCCAAGGACCACAACGCGATCTCGCGCAACATGGTCGTGTTCGGGAAGGTGCAGGACGGCAAGATCGTCTACGCCAAGCCGGAGGACGCCAAGAACGCGGGCGTCGTCCGCGTCAAGGAGAAGTCCTCGAACTGAGGCCGCGGGCCGGGGCGTGTCGCCCCGCCCCGGCCTCCCCGCAAAAGGCGTCCGTCCACCTCTCGACCCCATCCTGGGGTGCCGCGGCAGCGGCCTCGAAGGAGGCCTCCAGGGGGCGCGGTGGTGTCTGGAGGCCTCCTTCGAGGCCTCCGCTCCCGCTCCGGCACCTCAGGATGAGGTGGTGGGTGGGATCGGCAGACGACCGGAAGGCGCATCTCGGACCGCCCCCGATCCCGCCTCTCGCCCGTCACATGCGATGGCACGGGCCTACGCAGACCGACCTCCCGCGGCACCGCCGCGGGCTCCCCATCCCGACCCTCCCCACGGCGCTCCCATGGCCATCCTGCTCCAGCTCATCGCGTCCGGCGTCGCGGTCGGCATGATCTACGCGGCGATCGCGTTCGGCTATCAGCTGACCTTCGCCACCTCGAAGACGCTGAATTTCGGCCAGGGCGAGGCGCTGGCGCTCGGCGCCCTGTTCGGCCTGACGCTGGTGCCCTTCATCGGCTACTGGCTGATGATCCCGCTGGTCCTGGTCTTCGGCTTCGCCCTCGGCGCCGTGGTCGAGCGCCTGGGCGTGCGGCCGGCGGTGAAGATCAAGTCCGAGTACGGGTGGATCATGGCCACCATCGCGCTCGGCATCATCTTCAAGAACGTCGCCGAGAACGTCTGGGGCCGCGACGACCTGAAATTCCCCTCGCCGCTCCCGGAGACCGCCATCCAGGTCGCGGGCATCCGCGTGCTGCCGATGGAGCTGCTCATCGTGGCGGGCGCGCTCCTGATGATGCTCGCGGTCGAGATCTTCAACCGCAAGTCGATCTGGGGGAAGGCGGTCGTCGCCACCTCCAACGACATCGACGCCGCCGGCCTGATGGGCATCAACACCCAGCGGGTGATCACCCTGTCCTATTCGATCAGCGCCATGACGGCGGCCTTCGCGGGCGTGCTGGTCGCTCCCGTGACGCTGACCGGCGCCACCATGGGCGCGGTGCTGGCGCTGAAGGCCTTCGCGGTGGCGATCATCGGCGGCCTCGAATCCGGCCTCGGCGTCATCGTCGGCGGCCTCATCCTCGGCGTCGCGGAGACGCTGACCGGCTTCTACATCTCGACCGGCTACAAGGACGTGCCGGGCCTGATCCTGCTCCTCGTCGTCCTCTCGCTCCGTCCCGTCGGCCTGTTCGGCAAGGCGGTCATCAAGAAGGTCTGAGCGTGTCGCCCCGCCTCTCCCTCCTCACGGCAGCCTGACGCCATGGCGCAGACCCTCGCCCCCGCCGACGCGTCCGCGCCGGCCTCCGCCCCGAGCCTGTCGCGCTATGCCGGGCTTCTCGGCGCCGTGCTGCTGGTGGCCTTCCTCGCCGCCTTCCCGCACGTGGTCACGAGCTCGTACTACGTCCACCTCGTCATCGTGATCGCGATCTACGCGATCCTGATCCTCGGGCTCGACATCGTGGTCGGCTATACCGGCCAGGTCAGCCTCGGCCATGCCGGCCTGTTCGGCGTCGGCGCCTACGCGGCGGCGGTGCTGTTCCTCCACTTCAAGCTCGGGCTGTGGTGGGGGATCCTGGCCGGCATCGGCGTCACCTCGGCCTTCGGCGTGCTGCTCGCCGTGCCGGCTTTGCGCGTCACCGGCCCCTACCTCGCCATGGTGACGCTCGCCTTCGGCACCATCATCCAGATCTTCATCAACGAGCTGACGCCGCTGACCAACGGCCCGCTCGGCATCACCCTGCCGCCGGCCCGCGTCCTCGACTTCTCCCTCCTCGGCATGCAGGCCCCCTGGGGGGCGGCCGGGCGCAAGCTCGAATTCTACTATCTCACCTGCGCGGCCCTGCTCGCCACCATCGTGGTGGTCAACCGGGTGGTGCGCTCGCCCTTCGGCCGCGCCTTCGAGGCCCTGCGCGACTCGCCGATCGCCTGCGACTGCATGGGCGTCAGCGTCTACCGCTACAAGGTCTACGCCTTCGTGATCTCGGCCGCGCTCGCCGGGCTCGCCGGCGCGCTGTTCGCGTGGTCGGAGCGCTACGTGGCGCCGAACTCCTACGGGTTCGAGCTGACGGTGCTGTTCCTGCTCGCCGTCACCATGGGCGGCCGGAAATCCCGCGCCGGGCCGATCATCGGCGCCGCGATCATTGTGATGATGCCCAACGTGCTCGCCGATATCGAGCTGGTGCGGATCATGGCCGGGATCATCGCGGCGGCCGCCCTGGTGGTCGGGGCCATGGCCTTCCTGCGCCGCCGGGAGAACCGCTTCGCGCTGCTCGTGCCGATCGGGCTCTGCCTCGCCTTCTTCCCGGCGACGCTCGCGCTGCAATCCGTCACGGATTTCCGCCTGACGGTGTTCGGCCTGATGATCCTGTTCGTGGTCTATTACCTGCCGGACGGCATCGTCGGCTTCGTCCGCGAGGTGATCCCGGCTCTGCGCCCGGCCCACACCGCGGAGGGCAAGAGCCTGCATGCGGAGGGCGCGGCGCTGAGCGCCCAGAGCGGCGGCGCCGGGGCCGACCCGCTGCTGACCGTCGAGCAGGCGCTGATGCAGTTCGGCGGCCTCAAGGCGCTGGCCGGCGTCGATCTCACGGTGCGGCCGGGCACGATCCACGGGCTGATCGGCCCGAACGGCTCGGGCAAGAGCACGATGATGAACGTGCTCACCGGCATCTACAAGCCGACCGCGGGCTCGGTGACCCTGGCCCGGGCCGGCGGCGCCAAGCGCCTCGACGGGCGCACGCCCTCCGAGATCGCGGCCTCGGGCGTCGCCCGCACCTTCCAGAACGTGCAGCTCTTCCGCGAGATGACGGCGCTGGAGAACGTGCTGGTGGGCCTCCACCACAGTTTCCGCGGCAACCTGTTCGACGCGATCCTCGGCACCCCACGGCGGCGGCGCGAGGAGCGCGAGCAGCGCGCCCGCGCCATGGCGATCCTCGACTTCGTCGGGCTGGGGCCGCTGGCGCAGGTGGAGGCGCGCAACCTCCCCTACGGCAAGCAGCGCCTCCTCGAGATCGGCCGGGCGCTGGCCCTCGATCCGGTCCTGCTGCTCCTCGACGAGCCGGCGGCGGGCCTGACCGCCCCCGACATCGCCGAGCTGACGGCGATCATCCGCAAGATCCGGGACGCGGGCATCACCGTGATCCTGATCGAGCATCACATGGATGTGGTGATGGGCCTGTGCGACCGCGTCAGCGTGCTCGATTTCGGCCACAAGATCGCCGAGGGCAGCGCCCGCGCGGTGCAGGAGGACCCGAAGGTGATCGAGGCCTATCTCGGCAGCCCGGTCGCCGACGAGGAGACGGCCCATGCTTGAGGTCTCGGGTCTCTCGGCCGGCTACGGCCAGATCGAGGTGCTGCACGGCCTCGACTTCGCGGTGCCCAAGGGTCAGGTGGTGGCGCTGATCGGCTCGAACGGGGCCGGCAAGACCACGACCATGCGGGCGCTCTCCGGCATGATCCGGCCGCGGGCCGGCTCCATCCGCCTGAACGGGCGCGAGATCGGCGGCCTCGACAGCTACGACGTCGCCCGCTTCGGCCTCGCCCACTCGCCGGAGGGGCGGCGGGTCTTCCCGACCCTCTCGGTCGAGGACAACCTGACGCTCGGTGCCTTCCCGCGGCTGACCGGCTCGCGGCCGAAGGGCGATGTCGCCGCCGACCGCGACCGCGCCTTCGAGCTGTTCCCCCGGCTGAAGGAGCGGCGCACGCAGCTCGCGGGCACGCTCTCGGGCGGCGAGCAGCAGATGCTCGCCATGGGCCGGGCCCTGATGCTGCGCCCTGAGATCCTCCTCCTCGACGAGCCCTCCATGGGCCTCGCCCCCAAGCTGGTGGAGGAGGTGTTCCGCATCATCCGGCAGCTCAAGGCCGAGCAGGTGACGATGCTGCTGGTCGAGCAGTTCGCCATGGCGGCCCTGGGCGTCGCCGATCACGCCTACGTGCTTGAGAACGGCCGCATCCGCTTCCAGGGTCCGGCCCAGCAGCTGCGCAACGACCCGGCGGTCCGCGCGGCCTATCTCGGCGGCAGCCACTGATCCGGCCGATCCCCGTGTCGGGATTCGGCCCTTCCCATCCCCCACCTCATCCTGAGGTGCCGCAGCGAAGCGGAGGCCTCCTTCGAGGCTCGGCTGATGCCTCGCACCTCAGGATGAGGGAGAGGAATGGGACGAGGCGGATCTCCGCGGGACGATGCTCGAACCCGTTCGATCGGCGACGGACTGCCGCGTGCCCTGCCGACCGGCGGCCTTAAGCGACGAGCCAGGTCACCAGGAACAGGCCTGCGAAGAACAGGGCCGAGGTCGCCGCGACGGCAGCGACTTCGCGGTGCTCGAGAATGACGACGCGGGACGTGGCAAGCATGGGGCAACCAGATCGGTTCCGATCCTGGCAGGGTCGGGCCCAAAGCTTGACGCTTCCAGGGCAAGTCCTCCCATCCACAGCATCACGTCCGCGCCTGTCGCTTTCACGGCACAGCTGACCGGACGGGCGCCCGAAGCCTGCGGCTGACGTCGACGCGGGTGTGTCGGTGGCTCCGATGGCGGATGTGAGGGCGGCTGTCATCGCAGCGCCATGGCCGACGTGTAGCCGCCTCATCCCGAGGATCAGGAGGCCCTGCCATGACCGCGCTCAACCGCTCGCAGGAGGCGGAGGCCGCCGAGGATGCCGGCTCGAACGCCAGCGCTAACCCGACCCTCGGCGAGGTCGTGGCCGCGCGCTTCCACCGGCGCGACCTGCTGCGCGGAGCGCTGGCGGTCGGCGTGATCGGCGCGGTGGTCGGGCCCCGGGCGCTCGCGGCGGCGGAGGCCTCGCCCTTCCCCTTCCGCGAATTGCCGGCCGGCTCCGATGAGCGCCACCATGTCGCCGAGGGTCACGACGCCGAGGTGCTGATCCGCTGGGGCGACCCCGTCCTCCCCGGCGCGCCGCCCTTCGATCCGCATGCCCAGACGCCCGAGGCGCAGGCGAAGCAGTTCGGCTACAACAACGACTTCCTCGGATACTTCCCCCTGCCCGGCGCCGCCGACCCGGCCGGGCACGGATTGCTGGCGGTGAACCACGAATACACCAACGAGGAGCTGATGTTCCCCGGCCTCGGCCGGCAGGAGGGCAAGGCGGCCTTCGCCGGCATGTCGAAGCACCTCGTCGACATCGAGATGGCGGCCCATGGCGGCTCGGTGATCGAGGTGCGGCGCGATGGGAGCCGCTGGCGGGTGGTGCCGGATTCGGCCTTCGCCCGCCGCATCACCGCGACGACGCCGATGACCCTCACCGGCCCGGCCGCGGGCTCCGCGCGCCTGCGCACGGCGGCCGATCCGGACGGCCGCTCCGTGCTCGGCATGATCAACAACTGCGCGGGCGGCACCACGCCCTGGGGCACCTGGCTCACCTGCGAGGAGAACATCAACTACTACTTCACCGGCACGCTGGCCGCGGATTCTCCCGAAGCGCGCAACCACAAGCGGCTCGGCATCCCGGGCAACCTCTATGCCTGGGGCCGCTTCCACGAGCGCTTCGACATCGGCCGCGAGCCGAACGAGCCGAACCGCTTCGGCTGGGTGGTGGAGATCGATCCCTTCGACCCGAACGCCGTGCCGAAGAAGCGCACCGCCATGGGCCGGTTCAAGCACGAGGGCGCCGCCGGGATCCTGGCCCGGGACGGCCGCTACGTCGTCTTCCAGGGCGACGACGAGCGCTTCGACTACGTCTACCGCTTCGTCACCGAGGCCACGGTCGACCTGCGCGACACGGCGGCCAACCGGGACATCCTCGACCGCGGCACGCTGTCGGTCGCCCGGTTCGACGCGGACGGGCGCGGCGCCTGGCTGCCGCTCGTCTTCGGGGAGGGCCCGCTCACCCCGGCCAACGGCTTCCGCGATCAGGCGGACGTCCTGATCGAGACGCGGCGCGCGGCCGATCTTCTCGGCGCCACCAAGATGGACCGGCCCGAGGACGTCGAGGCCAATCCGAAGACCGGCAAGGTCTACGTGATGCTGACCAACAACAGCCGCCGCAAGGCGGAGCAGGTCGACGCGGCCAATCCCCGGCCCGAGAACCGCTTCGGCCACATCGTCGAGATCGGCCCGGACGCCGGCGATTTCGCGGCGCCGGCCTTCGCCTGGGAGGTGCTGGTGCGCTGTGGCGACCCCGCGGTCGCCGCGGTCGGCGCCACCTTCTCCTCGGCCACCACGCAGGATGGCTGGTTCGGCATGCCCGACAATTGCGCGGTCGACAGCCAGGGCCGGCTCTGGGTCGCCACCGACGGGAACTCGGCCGCCCGCACCGGCCGCGCCGACGGCATCTGGGCGATGGAGACCGAAGGGGCCGGCCGCGGCACCGCCAAGCACTTCTTCCAGGTCCCCACCGGCGCCGAGATGTGCGGCCCCTACTTCACCCCCGACGACACCACCTTCTTCGTGGCCGTGCAGCATCCGGGCGAGGCCGACGAGGAGGACCCGAAGGCGGAGCCCGCCACCTTCGAGAAGCCCGCCACCCGCTGGCCGGATTTCGACGCGAACCTGCCGCCCCGCCCCGCCGTGGTGGCGATCACCAAGCGCGGCGGCGGGCGCGTGGGGACCTGACGGAGAGCGAGCGATCGCCATGTTCGCGCGCCCTCCTCCGCAGAGCGGGAGGGCGCGCAGTGGCACCGGCGCAACCGGACGATCGTGCCGGGCCGCTCCCTCCCGCCTCGCGCGCGCCCCTACCCTGCCGCGATCAGCCCTTCTTAACCAACCCCATCCCATGTCATGGGAGGTCGCGCCGCTCCGGCCGGGCCCTGCCCGGCCGCTCCTGCGGTGCGATGGCCCCTTTCTGTTTCCGGTTTGTTCCGGTACGGTCAGAGGATGAAGGCGAATGCTGCACGTTCTCCCGCCGCGGCCGGTGCCGCAAAACCCGCATCGCGGAGCCGTCGCGTGAGCGATCCCGCGCGCGACCTCTTCGCGGGCAAGGCGCCCGCCGCGAGCCCGACGCCGACCGAGCGGCGCCGCCTCGACACCAGCGCGGCCGTGGCACCGCTCGCTGCCGTGCAGGCGGCCGAGGGCGGCTACGACGCCTCGGCCATCGAGGTGCTGGAGGGGCTGGAGCCGGTGCGGCGCCGGCCCGGCATGTATATCGGCGGCACCGACGAGCGGGCGCTGCACCACCTCTTCGCCGAGGTCATCGACAACTCGATGGACGAGGCGGTGGCGGGGCATGCGAGCTTCATCGAGGTGGAGCTGGAGGAGACCGGGGCGCTGGTCGTCACCGATAACGGCCGCGGCATCCCCGTCGACCCGCACCCGAAATTCCCGGGCAAGTCCGCGCTCGAGGTCATCATGACCACGCTGCACGCGGGCGGTAAGTTCGATTCGAAGGTCTACGAGACCTCCGGCGGCCTGCACGGCGTCGGCATCTCGGTGGTCAATGCGCTCTCCGACCTGCTCGAGGTCGAGGTCGCCCGCAACCAGACCCTCTACCGCCAGACCTTCTCCCGCGGCCTGCCGACGAGCGCCCTGGAGCCGGTCGGGCGCGTCCAGAACCGCCGCGGCACGAAGGTGCGCTTCCACCCGGATGCGCAGATCTTCGGCTCGCTGAAGTTCGACCCGCGCCGCCTGTTCAAGATGGCGCGCTCCAAGGCCTATCTGTTCGGCGGCGTCGAGATCCGCTGGCGCTGCGCCCCCGCCCTCCTCGAAGGGCTGGCGGACGTGCCGGCGGAAGCCGTGCACCGCTTCCCCGGCGGCCTGCGCGACTACCTCGCCCGCGACATCGAGGGGAAGGAGCTCGTCACCGATGCGATCTTCTCCGGCAAGGTGACGAAGCCCGGCAGCCACGGCTCGCTCGAATGGGCGGTGGCCTGGATGGTCACCGACGACGGCATCTCCTCCTCCTACTGCAACACGATCCCGACGCCGGAGGGCGGCACCCACGAGGCGGGCCTGCGCGTCGCGCTGCTGCGGGCTTTGCGCGAGCATGCCGAGCGCGTGAACCAGGCCAAGCGCATGACGGCCGTCACCACCGACGACGTGATGGCGACCTGTGCCTCCATGCTCTCGGTCTTCATCCGCGAGCCGGAATTCCAGGGCCAGACCAAGGACAAGCTCGCCACCGTCGAGGCCTCCCGCATCGTCGAGACCGCGATCCGCGACGCCTTCGACCACTGGCTCGCCGCCTCCCCGGCCCAGGCCAACAAGCTGCTCGACTGGGTGATCGACCGGGCCGAGGAGCGCCTGCGCCGCCGCCAGGAGAAGGAGGTCGCGCGCAAATCCGCCACCCGCAAGCTGCGGCTGCCCGGCAAGCTCGCCGATTGCTCGGCCGCCGGCACCACCGGCTCCGAGATCTTCATCGTCGAGGGCGACTCGGCCGGCGGCTCGGCCAAGCAGGCGCGCGACCGCGCCACCCAGGCGATCCTGCCCTTGCGCGGCAAGATCCTGAACGTGGCCTCGGCCTCGCGCGACAAGCTCGGCGCCAACCAGCTCATCTCGGACCTGACGCTCGCGCTCGGCTGCGGCACGGGGGCGAATTTCCGCGAGACGGATCTGCGCTACGAGAAGGTGATCATCATGACGGACGCCGACGTGGACGGCGCCCATATCGCCTCGCTGCTGATCACCTTCTTCTACCGGCAGATGCCCAAGCTCATCGATCGCGGGCATCTCTACCTCGCGATCCCGCCGCTCTACCGGCTGCAGCAGGGCACCAAGACGGCCTATGCGCGCGACGACGCGCACAAGGACCAGCTGATCAAGACCCAGTTCAAGAACGGCAAGGTCGAGATCGGCCGCTTCAAGGGCCTCGGCGAGATGATGCCGGCGCAGCTCAAGGAGACCACCATGGATCCGAAGAAGCGCACGCTTCTGCGGGTCGCGGTGCTCGACGAGGCGCGGGAATCGACCGGCGACACGGTGGACCGGCTGATGGGCAACAAGCCCGAGGCGCGCTTCGCCTTCATCACCGAGCGCGCCGCCTTCGCCGAAGGCACCGACCTCGACATCTAAGGTCCAGGGATCCCGAAGGGACGTGTCCCTTCGGCGGGTCCAGGGCAGAGCCCTGGAATTCATCGGGGCTCAGCCCCGATACCCCGCCAAAGGGATGATCCCTTTGGAATCCCGGACCCTTGAAACGCAGAAAGCCCGGCCGTGAGGCCGGGCTTTCCCGTTTCGGCTGGAGCCGTCCGGGCCCCGAAGGGCCCGGCAGGGTCTTAGTACGAGCCGAACTTGTAGTTGATGCCGGCGCGGACGACGGCGAACTCGGTGTCGTTGCGGCGGCTGGTGGCGCCGGAGACGACGGTGACGCCGGTGCTGCTGAGGGCGACCGGGATGCCGGTGGCGCCGACGGCGAACAGGCCGTTGTTGCGGTTGCCCTGGTCGAGGTTCACGTACAGGCCTTCCACCTTCAGCGTCACGGCCGAGGAGCGGAAGAAGTTCAGGAACGAGTCGGTGGGCAGGGCGTACTCGACGCCGCCGCCGACGGTCCAGCCGGTCTGGAACTCGTCGCGG
>Ga0126362_10000161_pt1 | contig 58613 bp, 51 predicted proteins | sample ANMtaG_FD_126269 | JGI IMG/M metagenome (GOLD analysis project Ga0126362, IMG submission 126269) | Continental margin sediment microbial communities from North Pacific Ocean - ANME2c_DSS_Sorted | ecosystem: Environmental > Aquatic > Marine > Continental margin > Sediment | place: Pacific Ocean... | reverse complement strand
CGGCGTGGAAGAGTCCCAAGTGACGAACGAAAAGGCTTTCGTGGCCGACCTCGGCGCGGACTCTCTCGACACGGTCGAACTCGTGATGGCACTCGAAGACGAATTCGGCATCGAAATTCCCGACGAAGATGCCGAGAAGATCACCACGGTGCAAAACGCCGTCGACTACGCCACCAAGAATCAAAAGGCCTGATAGGCCAGCTGACAACATTGCAACTGCGGCCGGCGGCTTTTCCTTGAACCGCACGCGCCGACAGGCAACTGTTCAGCGCTTCCAGAAAGGTTTGCCGGCATGACCAAACGCCGCGTCGTCGTTACCGGACTCGGTTGCATCGCTCCTGTCGGAAACTCCGTAACCGAGTCCTGGGCCAACCTGTTGGCCGGGAAGTCGGGCATTGCGAACATCACCGCGTTCGATGCAAGCGCCTTCGCCTGCAAGTTCGCAGGTGAGGTCAAGGGTTTCGACATCACCCAATACATCTCGGAGAAAGAAGCGCGTCACATGGACCGCTTCATTCATCTGGGGCTCGCCGCCGCCATCCAGGCGGTGCAGGACAGCGGACTGCCGACCGGCGAAGCGCTGTCCTATGAAGAGGCCGTGCGCATCGGATGCAACATCGGCTCCGGCATCGGCGGCCTGCCGATGATCGAGGAAACGCACGGTGAACTGATGAACCGCGGCCCGCGCCGCGTGTCGCCGTTCTTCGTGCCGGCGTCGATCATCAACATGATCTCGGGCCATGTCTCGATCAAGTACGGCTTCAAGGGCCCGAACATCGCGGTCGTGACCGCCTGCACCACCGGCCTGCATGCCATCGGCACCTCGGCGCGCATGATCGAATACGGCGACGCCGACGTGATGATCGCCGGCGGCGCCGAGTCGACCATTTCCCCCCTCGGCATCGGCGGCTTCACCGCGCCCCGCGCGTTGAGCACCCGCAACGACGATCCCGCAACGGCCTCGCGCCCGTGGGACAAGGACCGCGACGGCTTCGTGCTGGGCGAGGGCGCCGGCGTGCTGGTGCTCGAGGAGTACGAGCGCGCCAAGGCGCGCGGCGCCAAGATCTATGCGGAAGTCGCAGGCTTCGGCCTGACGGGCGATGCATATCACATGACCGCGCCTGACGTCGACGGCCCGCGCCGTTCGATGGCCATGGCGCTGTCGAACGCAGGCGTCAACGCCGACCAGGTGCAGTACCTGAACGCGCACGGCACTTCCACGCAGATCGGCGACGTCAACGAGACCAATGCGGTCAAGCTGGCGTTCGGCGATCACGCGAAGAAGCTCGTCGTCAATTCGACCAAGTCGATGACCGGCCACCTGCTGGGCGGCGCGGGCGGCATCGAGTCGGTGTTCACCGTGATGGCGCTGCACGAGCAGAAGAGCCCGCCGACCATCAACATCTTCAACCAGGATCCGGAGTGCGATCTCGACTACTGCGCCAACGAGGCGCGTGATCTGAAGATCGACGTCGCGGTCAAGAACAACTTCGGCTTCGGCGGCACCAACGGTACGCTGGTGTTCAAGCGCGCTTGAGCATTGCTCTGCCATGCATAGCGCGCCGTCGGTGACCTATCCGGTGGGGCGCTCGCGTGGCGCAACGCGGATTCTTGTTGTCCTGTGGGCCCTTGGGGCCATCTGTGTTGGCGCGTCCTGCTATCTCTTCGATAGCGTCGGATGGCGCCAGTTGCTACTTGTTTTCAGCGTTGCGTTCGCAGGCGTGGCTGCGGGCTTCGGCTTGCGGCAGGAGGGGGCGGGCGTCCTGCATTTCGACGGCCTCTACTGGTCGTTGACGGGTGGCCACGCCAACCGTGCGGTGCATGCAGCCCAGGCATTCGTGGCGCTCGATTTCCAGTCGCTGATGCTGGTGCGGCTCAGTGAGCCAGGGCGCGCCCGGCGCTGGATCTGGATCGAACAGCGGGCCATGCCGGAGCGCTGGCGCGACCTGCGCCGTGCGGTATATTCGCGCCCCCCGTCCGCGGCGCCCGCGGGCGACCCCTGGCGTGCGACGGCCCCGGCCGACGCGCCCTGAACCTCCGTAGATGACCACTTCCCCGCCCGTGCCGCCGGACTCCGGCCCGACCGACGCGTCCGCCGTGGCGCCGCGTCCGGGTGAGGTCGATTTTCAGCTGGTCCAGCGCACCGTTGCCGGGGACCAGAAGGCGTTCGAGCTGCTGGTCATCAAGTACCAGCGCCGCATCGAGCGCCTGATCGGGCGGATGGTGCGTGATGTCGACCTCATCGAAGACATCGCGCAGGAAACCTTCATTCGCGCATACCGAGCCCTCCACCAGTTCCGCGGCGAGGCGCAGTTCTACACCTGGCTCTACCGGATCGCCGTCAACACCGCCAAGAAGGCGCTGGTGGACATGAAGCGCGATCCGACTGTCTCCGAGGCGGCCCTGAGGCCTTCTTCCGAGGACGATGATGAAACTTACCGTCCCGGAAACGAACCAACCACCGACGAAACCCCCGAATCGGTCCTGGCGGCGAACGAAATTGCCGGTGCCGTCGAGGCAGCCATGGAAGCGCTCCCCGCCGAGCTGCGCCAGGCGGTCACGCTGCGTGAAATCGAGGGCATGAGTTACGAAGAGATTGCCGAGGTCATGGATTGCCCTATCGGCACGGTGCGTTCGCGTATTTTCCGGGCGCGTGAGGCCATTTCGGCCAGGGTCAAGCCCTTGCTGGACAACCAGTCCGGCAAGCGTTGGTAAGTAAGCAGGTGAATGAAATGAATCAGACGATGACGGTTCGGGAACAGGTGTCCGCACTTGCGGATGGTCATTTGCAGGGCGAGGCGTTCGCGCAGGCGATCGAAGCGGCCTGCGCCGAAGGCGAATCGCGCACGGCATGGCAGGCTTACCATGTGGTGGGCGACGTGCTGCGTTCCGGTTCTCATGCACCGTGCAGCGATACCTCCGCGTTTTTGGCGCGCTTCCAGCAGCGGTTGGCTGCGGAGCCCGTGATGGCTGTCCCGGCGCCGACGCCGGTCGACGTGCCGGTGGCGGTGCCCGTGCAGCGCAGGGCGGAAGCGGCCAACGAGCCGGTGTTCCGCTGGAAGCTGGTGGCAGGTGCGGCATCGCTGATGGCTGTTGCCGCCATCAGCTGGACTTTGGTTGGCAACGGCACGGCTGTGCCGCAACAAGGCGGTGCGCAACTGGCGTCGGTCCAGCAGCAACAGCAGCCGGCCGTCAACTCGGTGCTGGCAGCGGCCGCAGCCAACGGCCCGCAGGCCGTCAGCAATACGCTGACCCCGACCCGCGTGATCGTGGGTAGCGGCAATCCGCAGGTCATGCTGCGCGATCCCCGCCTCGACCAACTCCTCGAGGCGCACCAGCAGGCTGGTGGCGCCTCGCAAATGCCTTCCGGTTTCCTGCGCAACGCCACTTTCGAAGGGCCGACGCGCTGAGCGCGCGCACCTCCAGCTGCCCGCAATGACCGTTCCGATGCCGATCTCCGCACGCGCCGTCGTGCTTGTGTTCGCTGCCTTTTGCCTGGCACAGGCCGCCACCGCGCAGACCCGCTCGGGTGCTGCGAATGCGAAGAGCGCGACGACGGCGCAGACGGACGAGCCGCCGGCCATGAGCGTGACCGAGTGGCTGCAGCGCATGCACACCGGCGCCAGGCAGCGCAACTACGTGGGCACCTTCGTGGTCTCGGCACCGGGCGGGGACCTGTCGAGCGCGCGCATCTGGCACGTGCGCGACGGCGAGCATCAGATCGAGCGCATCGAGGCCCTGTCGGGGCCGCCGCGCTCGACCTTCCGGCGCAACCGCAACGTCATGACCTTCCTGCCGGAGGCGAAGGTGGTGAAGGTCGAGAAGCGCGAGAACCTCGATCTCTTCCCTAACCTGCCGGACAAGCCCGATCCGTCCATCGGCGATTTCTACGATGTGCGTGCGATCGGCAAGGATCGCGTCGCAGGCTTCGATGCCGACGTGGTGCAGCTGGTGCCCCACGACGGGCTGCGCTTCGGCTACCGGATCTGGAGCGAGCGCCGCTCCGGCCTCGTGGTGAAGCTGCAGACCGTCGACAGCGATTCCCGCGTGGTCGAGCAGTCGGCGTTTTCCGAATTGCAGCTCGATGCGCCGGTGAAGGCGCAGGCGCTCGCGCAGATGATGTCCAACACCTCGGGCTACCGCATCGAAAAGCTGGAGCTCGAGCGCAGCAACGCGCAGGACGAAGGCTGGACCTTGCGCACGCCCGTGGCCGGATTCAAGCCCCGAAGCTTCTTCCGTCGTCCGACGGCGGGCGACGATGGCGGCAAGTCGAAGCAGGATGCGGCCACGGTGCAGTGGACCTTCTCCGACGGCCTGGCCTCGGTGTCGCTCTTCATCGAGCGCTATGACGCGGCGCGTGCGCCCCGCGACGGCGTGCTGACCATCGGCGCGACCAACGCCATCCGCCGACGCCTGCCCGAGCCGGCGAGCGACTGGTGGCTGACTGCGGTGGGCGAGGTGCCGCAGCAGACGCTCAATGCATTTGCGCAGAGCCTCGCGCGCACGCGCTGACAGTTCGAGGTCGCACAAGCGCCAATTGCGCTGAACCAAGCACGCAGCGCAGACTCATAGCACCTGTTTTCAGCCGCTCCGTTCTTTTGAAAGAAAACTGATGAACTTCAAAGTCGAGGGACACAAGTTTCGTTCCGGCCTGCTGGCTTGCGCGCTCGCACTGACTGCCGGCGCCACCTTCCTGCCGGTCGAGCCGGTCCACGCGCAGACGCGCACGCTGCCAGACTTCACCGATCTGGTCGATCAGGTCGGCCCTTCCGTGGTCAACATCCGCACGGTAGAGAAAGTCGTGCAGCGCGGCGGCAACGGCGAGATGGACGAGGAAATGCAGGAGTTCTTCCGCCGCTTCTTCGGTCAGCCGCTGCCGGGCCAGCCGCGTCAGGGGCCGCGCCAGAACCGTCCGCAGCAGCCGCAGGAAGAAGAGCGTCCGCGCGGCGTCGGCTCCGGCTTCATCCTCACGCCCGACGGCTACGTGATGACCAATGCGCACGTGGTCGAAGATGCTTCCGAGGTACTGGTCACGCTGCCCGACAAGCGCGAGTTCAAGGCCAAGATCGTCGGCGCCGACAAGCGCACCGACGTCGCAGTCGTGAAGATCGAGGCCACCGGCCTGCCTGCTGTGAAGGTCGGCGACATTTCCAAGCTGCGTGTCGGCGAATGGGTGATGGCCATCGGCTCGCCCTTCGGCCTCGAGAACACAGTCACCGCGGGCATCGTGAGCGCCAAGCAGCGCGATACCGGCGAATACCTGCCGTTCAGCCAGACCGACGTGGCCATCAATCCCGGCAATTCGGGCGGGCCGCTGATCAACATGCGCGGCGAGGTGGTCGGCATCAACAGCCAGATCTACTCGCGTTCGGGCGGCTTCATGGGCATCTCGTTCTCGATCCCGATCGACGAGGCGATTCGTGTGAGCGATCAACTGCGCACCTCGGGCCGCGTCTCGCGTGGCCGCATCGGCGTGCAGATCGACCAGGTCACCAAGGACGTGGCCGAGGCCATCGGCCTGGGCAAGGCGCAGGGCGCGCTGGTGCGCGGCGTCGAGGCCGGATCGCCGGGAGAAAAGGCCGGCGTCGAACCGGGCGACGTCATCACCAAGTTCGACGGCAAGCCCATCGAGAAGCCGAGCGACCTGCCTCGTCTGGTGGGCAACACCAAGCCGGGCACCAAGAGCACGCTCACGGTGTTCCGCCGCGGCGCTTCTCGCGATCTCAGCGTGACCATCGCCGAGATCGAGCCCGACAAGCCCAGCAAGCGCGCGAGCGACCGCGACGAACCGGCGCAAAAGCCGCCAGCATCCGCCGCCGCCAAGTCACTGGGGCTGGCCGTGAGCGATCTCACCGATGCGCAGAAGAAGGAGCTGAAGGTGAAGGGTGGCGTGAAGGTCGATGCCTCCGGCGACGCCGCTGCCCGCGCAGGCCTGCGCGAGGGCGACATCATCATGGCGGTGGGCAATACCGAAGTGTCGAATGCCCGCGAATTCGAGTCCGCCGTCGCCAAGTCCGACAAGAGCAAGCCGCTCAGCGTGCTGTTCCGCCGTGGCGACTGGGCGCAGTACGCGCTGATTCGTCCCGCACGCTGATCCGGCTCGGCGTCAAGTGGCCCCACCCGGCAGTCGGGTTTGGGGCCGTTTTTTTGAGGTGTTTACGACGTTCTGGCGTCGGCCTCCAAAAAAATCAGTGGGCCCGAAAATGCCGAATTTTGTTTGCGATCACTAACTTATAAAGAGGCTAAGGACGGATTTCGGTAGAATAGAGCACCCTCGGCGGCCGGTCGGCGCATAAGGAATGCCCCGACCTTCACCATGCGAGATGTCAGATGGCAGTCCACCGGTGCTCCACAGATCGCCCACAAGTTGTTCAGTAACTGCTCCACCGATCCTGTTGATAACCTGTTCATATCTTTGATGTTGTGGACCTGCAACGACCCCTTTGGACCCTGTTCCCGGATGTACGCGCTTCCCTTTTTGCCTACAATGAAGCTCCAACTACTGCAGTTGCCATTGCTTGTTGGTTCAGGGCGCGTCTCCAGAAGACGCGCCCTTTTTTCTTGCCTGTCGCACTCTGCGTACGAGCCAATTCAAGTACTTAAGCGTTCCCGTTGATGAATCACATCAGAAATTTTTCGATCATTGCGCACATCGACCATGGCAAGTCGACGCTCGCAGACCGTTTGATCCAGCGTTGCGGCGGCCTCGCGGAACGCGAGATGGAAGCGCAGGTTCTCGACTCGATGGACATCGAAAAAGAGCGTGGGATAACCATCAAGGCGCAGACCGCGGCGCTGCACTACAAGGCGCGCGACGGGCAGGTCTACAACCTCAATCTGATCGACACGCCGGGCCATGTCGACTTCTCGTATGAAGTGAGTCGTTCGTTGTCTGCATGCGAAGGCGCGCTGCTCGTCGTCGATGCATCGCAAGGCGTCGAAGCGCAGACGGTGGCCAACTGCTACACCGCGCTCGACCTCGGTGTGGAAGTGGTGCCGGTGCTCAACAAGATCGACCTGCCCAACGCGGATCTCGACAACGCGCGCACCGAAATCGAAGACGTGATCGGCATCGACGCGACCGATGCGATTCCGTGCTCGGCAAAGACCGGCGTGGGTATCGACGACATCCTCGAAGCCATCGTCGCGCGCATGCCCGCGCCGCGCGGCAACCCCGACGGCCCGCTGCGCGCGATGATCGTCGACAGCTGGTTCGACCCGTACGTCGGCGTCGTCATGCTGGTGCGCGTGGTCGACGGCCGTCTCGTGAAGGGCGAGCGCATCAAGATGATGGCTTCGGGCGCGATGTACAACGCCGACAGCGTCGGCGTCTTCACGCCCGCCAACGAACCCCGCAATTCGCTCGAAGCGGGCGAGGTGGGCTACATCATCGCGGGCATCAAGGAGCTGCAGGCGGCCAAGGTCGGCGACACGGTCACGCTGATCAGGCCCGGCACCGGCGGTGCAGCGGCCACGGCCACCGAGGCGCTGCCCGGCTTCAAGGAAATCCAGCCGCAGGTGTTCGCGGGCCTGTACCCCACCGAAGCCAGCGAGTACGACTCGCTGCGCGACGCGCTCGAAAAGCTCAAGCTCAACGATTCGTCGCTGCGCTACGAGCCCGAGGTGAGCCAGGCGCTCGGCTTCGGCTTCCGATGCGGCTTCCTCGGCCTGCTGCACATGGAAATCGTGCAGGAGCGCCTGGAGCGCGAGTTCGACCAGGACCTGATCACGACCGCGCCGAGCGTGGTCTACCAGGTGGTCAAGAACGACGGCGAAGTGATCATGGGCGAGAACCCGTCCAAGATGCCCGACGTCGGCAAGATGGCGGAAATTCGCGAACCGATCGTCACCGTGCATCTCTACATGCCGCAGGAATACGTCGGCGCCGTCATGACGCTGGCCAACCAGAAGCGCGGCGTGCAGATGAACATGGCCTACCACGGCCGCCAGGTCATGCTGACCTACGAGATGCCGCTCGGTGAGATCGTTCTCGACTTCTTCGACAAGCTCAAATCGGTGAGCCGCGGCTACGCCTCGATGGACTACGAGTTCAAGGAGTACCGCGCCTCCGACGTGGTGAAGGTCGACATCCTGCTGAACGGCGAAAAGGTCGACGCGCTGTCGATCATCGTGCACCGCACCCAGTCGCAGTACCGCGGCCGGGCGGTGGTCTCGAAGATGCGCGAGATCATTTCGCGCCAGATGTTCGACGTGGCAATCCAGGCCGCCATCGGGGTCAACATCATTGCGCGTGAGACAATCAAGGCCCTTCGCAAGAACGTTCTGGCGAAGTGCTACGGCGGCGACATCACCCGCAAGAAGAAGCTGCTCGAGAAGCAGAAGGCGGGCAAGAAAAGAATGAAGCAGATCGGTTCCGTCGAGGTCCCGCAAGAGGCCTTCCTCGCCATTCTGCAAGTCGAAGACTGATCACAAAATGGCATTCATCACCTCCCTGGTCCTCGCGGCCTTAGCCGCCTATGTCGGTGCCTGGTACTTCAACGCGATCGAAGGCAACTTCGCCTTGCTGCTGTTCCTGGCCACCGTGATCACGGGCCTGTACTGGCTGGCCGAGCGCTTCTACTTCCTGCCCCGGCGCGAGCAGGCCGCCGCAAAGCTGGAGGCCTCGCTGGCCGACCGCAATGCGCGCCTGGCCGGGCAGGGCATCAAGCAGGTCGACACCGCCGATGCCAAGGCGAGCGAGCGCCTGCTGATGCAGCCTTGGTGGCTCGACTGGACCGCAGGCCTGTTTCCGGTGATCCTGGTGGTGTTCCTGCTGCGCTCGTTCCTCTACGAGCCTTTCAAGATCCCTTCCGGCTCGATGATGCCGACGCTGCTGACCGGCGACCTGATCCTGGTCAACAAGTTCACCTACGGCCTGCGCCTGCCGGTCATCAACACCAAGATCACTGCCGGCACCCCGCTGGCGCGCGGCGACGTGGTGGTGTTCCGCTACCCGCCAAAGCCGAGCATGGACTACATCAAGCGCGTGGTCGGCATTCCCGGCGACGAGATCGCCTACCTGAACAAGAAGCTCACGATCAACGGCCAGCCGGTTTCCAAGACGCCGGCCGCCGACTACCTCGACGGCGAGTCGATGCGCCTGCTCAAGCAGTTCGACGAGAAACTGGGCGACAAGGAGCACAAGATCCTCAACGACGAAACCTCGCCGTCGTTCATTCCCGGTGCCGGCGGCTTCAACTTCCCGGGCATCGAGAACTGCCGCTACTCGGCTGAAGGCGTGGTCTGCAAGGTGCCCGCGGGGAGCTATTTCATGATGGGCGACAACCGCGATAATTCGGCGGACTCGCGTTTCTGGGGCTTCGTGCCGGACAAGAACATCGTGGGCAGGGCATTCTTCGTCTGGATGAACTTCGGCGACCTGGGACGCATCGGTCCGTTTCAATAAGCATTCATCTGCAAGCATAGTTCGAGGGGTATGAGGGCATGAGAACACATCGGTCCGTTCGCAGCAGGGCTGCGCAGCAACGTGGCATTTCGTTCATCGGCTTGGTGTTCGTCGCCGCCGTGCTCGGATGCCTGGGCGTGGTCATCGCGCAGGTCATTCCGACGCTGATCGAGTGGCAGGCCATCGACAAGGCCGTCAACAAGGCCAAGGAAGGCACGACCGTGCCCGAGGTGCGCGCCATCTTCGATCGCGCCCAGGCCATCGACGACTTCAAGTCGGTCAGCGGCAAGGACCTCGAGATCAAGAAGGTCGGCGACAAGGTGGTCGTGTCGTACTCGTACGAGCGCGAGATTCCCCTGTTCGGCCCGGCCTACCTGACGCTCAAGTACAAGGGCGAATCCCGCTGAACACGGCTCCCAAAAAGGTGGACGGCAGCCTCGCCGCGTTGCAGGCACGCCTGCAGCACACCTTCTCCGACCCGCGGCTGCTGCAGCTCGCGCTCACGCACCGCAGCTTCTCGGCCGACCACAACGAGCGCCTCGAATTCCTTGGCGACTCGGTGCTGAACCTGGCGGTCTCGCACCTGCTCTACATGCGCCTGTCGGCCCTGCCCGAAGGCGACCTGTCGCGCGTGCGGGCCAATCTCGTCAAGCAGGACACCCTGCATCGCCTGGCGGTGGGGCTGGCGCTGTCGCCGCTGCTGCGGCTCGGTGAGGGCGAGGCCCGCTCGGGCGGCCCGAACCGGCCGTCGATCCTGGCGGACGCGCTCGAGGCGCTGATCGGCGCGGTGTATCTCGATGCCGGCTTTGCCGCCGCCCAGGCGCTGGTGCACCGGCTCTACGAGTCGGTGGAGATCAACCCGCGCATGGAGGCTGCGGCCAAGGATCCCAAGACCGAATTGCAGGAATGGCTGCAGGGTCACAAAATGAAGCTGCCGGTGTACCGCGTGGCCGCCACATTGGGCGCGGCACACAAGCAGACTTTCGATGTCGAGTGCGAAGTGCCCGAGCTGGGCTTTCGCGAACGCGGCATCGGCGGCTCGCGCCGCGCCGGCGAGCAGGCGGCGGCCGCTGCCATGTTGATCCGGCTCAAGGCACGCGGCGCCGCGTGAAATCACAATGAACGATGCTATCAATCCCGTAGCGGAACCCGAAGACGCCGCCAGCGGCGAGGGTGCCGCTGGTCCCCAGCACTGCGGCCTCATCGCCATCGTCGGCAAGCCCAACGTGGGCAAGTCGACGCTGCTCAATGCGCTGGTCGGCCAGAAGATCAGCATCACCTCGCGCAAGGCGCAGACCACGCGCCACCGCATCACCGGCATGCGCACGCTGGGCGCCACGCAGTTCGTGTTCGTCGACACGCCGGGCTTCCAGACCCTGCACGCCAACGCGCTGAACAAGTCGCTCAACAAGACCGTGCAGGGCGCGGTCGGCGACGTGGACCTGATCCTGTTCGTGGTCGAGGCGGGCAGCTTCACCCAGGCCGACGAGCGCGTGCTCAAGCTGCTCGGCAAGGGCATCCCGACCGTGCTGCTGGCCAACAAGCTCGACAACGTGCACCGCCGCGGCGACATCGCGCCCTGGCTCAAGAGCATGCAGGAGAAGCACGAGTTCGCCGAGTTCGTGCCGATGTCCGCCAAGAACCCGAAGGACGTCGAGCGCCTGTTCGGCATCTGCGAGAAGTACCTGCCCGAACAGCCCTGGTTCTACGACGAGGACGAACTGACCGACCGCAGCGAGAAGTTCCTCGCTGGCGAGCTGGTGCGCGAGAAACTGTTCCGCCTTACCGGCGACGAGCTGCCCTACACCTCGACCGTCGTCATCGACAAGTTCGACGAGGAACCGCCCCAGAAGAAGGGCCAGAAGCGCCTGCTGCGCATCGCCGCCACCATCGTGGTCGAGCGCGACGGCCACAAGGCCATGGTGATCGGCGACAAGGGCGAGCGCATCAAGCGCATCGGCATGGAAACCCGCGTCGAGCTCGAGAAACTGGCCGACGCCAAGGTGTTCCTCGAGCTGTGGGTGAAGGTGCGTTCGGGCTGGGCCGACGACGAAGCCCGCGTGCGCTCGTTCGGCTATGAATAAGCAAACCCCCAGGCTCGCTCGCTTCGCGTAGCCGCCAACCCTCTTGCTTGGGGGCAACGCCTGCGGCTTGGCAAAGCCGGTTCCGCGGCGTTTGCCGGCCTCAAACCTCGATGCCTCATTGCGCTCTGACATGGCCACCCACCGCGTTTCGCACGAGCCGGCTTACGTCCTCCACCGCTACGACTGGAGCGAGTCGAGCCTGATCCTCGAAGTCTTCACCCGCCACCACGGGCGCATCGCGCTCGTGGCCAAGGGTGCGAAGCGGCCGAGCTCCAACTTCCGGCCGGTGTTGCTGCCGCTGCAGCCCCTGCAGCTCAACTACGGCGGCGACGCCGAGATCCGCACGCTCAAGGGCGCTGAATGGATGGGCGGGCACGTCATGCCGACCGGCGAGGCGCTGCTGTCGGGCTACTACGTCAACGAGCTGCTGCTGCGCCTGCTGGCGCGCGACGATGCCCATGAGGCGCTGTTCGACGCCTACGCCGGGGTCGTGCAGGTGCTTGCAAGCGAGCACGCCGGCGCCCAGGCCGCGACCCAGGCGGCCGCGCTGCGCGCCTTCGAACTGCTGCTGCTGCGCGGAGTCGGCCTGCTGCCCTCGCTCGATGCCCAGACCCTCACGCTGGAGCCGCTCGCTGGCGAAGAGCGCTACAGCCTCGTTCCCGAGGCGGGCCTGCGCCAGGCCGGCGATGACGAGGCTGCGCTGACCGGTGCCGACTGGCAGGCCCTGCAGGCCGTTCTGGACGACAGGGCCCCATTTACCGCCACGTTGCGTGAAATTGCCACCATGAACGCCGGCAGCAACAGTGCCCTGCGAAACCAGCTGCGCGCGCTGCTCAACTACCATTGCGGCGTGTCCACGCTGCGTACGCGGCAAATGATGAGAGACCTGCAAGCACTATGAGCACTCCGGGCCAAGCCGGCACCACCGCCGCCACCTCGCTGTCCGTCAACCTCAACAAGGTCGCCCTGGTGCGCAATACGCGCCATCTGGGCATTCCAAGCGTGGTGAAGGCCGCCCAGGCCTGCCTGGCTGCCGGCGCACACGGCATCACCGTGCATCCTCGCCCGGACGCCCGTCACATCCGCGCGCACGACGTGAGCGACCTTTCCGCGCTGCTCGCAAAAGATTGGCCGGGCATCGAGTTCAACATCGAGGGCAATCCCTTCCAGAACCTGATGGACTTCGTGCGTACGCTGAAGCCGCACCAGGCCACCTTCGTGCCCGACAGCGAGACCCAGTCGACCAGCGACCACGGCTGGACCTTTCCCGACGACGCCGAGCGCCTGCGTCCGCTGATCGCCGAAGCCAAGGCGCTGGGCGTGCGCGTCAGCCTGTTCATGGACCCGATCCCCGAGATGATGGCTGCGGTCAAGGCCGTGGGCGCCGACCGCGTCGAGCTCTACACCGAAGGCTATGCCGCATCGCGCGGCACCCCGAACGGGCAGGCCGTTCTCCAGCGCTATGTCGACACGGCGCGCGCGGCCCATGCCGCGGGCCTGGGCATCAATGCCGGCCACGACCTGAGCCGCGACAACCTGACGGCTTTCCTGCGCGCCGTGCCCGGCGTGCAGGAAGTCTCGATCGGCCATGCCTTCGTGGCGGATGCGCTGGAGCTCGGCTACACGGCCACCACGCGCGACTACCTGCGCTGCATCGCCGAGGCGCAGCAGCAACAGCAGCAGCAGCAACAATGAACGCTGGCGCCGCATGATCTACGGCATTGGCACCGACATCTGCGACCTGCGTCGTATCGCCGCGACCTTCGAGCGCCAGGGCGAGCGCTTTGCCCGCAAGGTGCTGAGCGACGCCGAATTCAAGGTCTGGCAGGCTCGCAGCGCACGCTGGCCCAAGCGCGGCCTGAGCTACCTGGCAACCCGCTTTTCCGCCAAGGAGGCCTTTGGCAAGGCCATCGGGCTGGGCATGCGCATGCCCATGAGCTGGCGCCTGTGCGAGATTGCCAACCTGCGCAGCGGCAAGCCCGTCATCGTGCTGCACGGCGGCCTGAAGGACTGGTTCGAGGCGCAGGGCCTCACTGCCCACGTCACCGTGACCGACGAAACCGAATACGCCGCGAGCTTCGTGGTGGTGGAGAAGATATGACCGCCGGGCTTGCCGATCGCCCTGAACACTCCCATGCGCCGCTGATCATCGATGTCGCGGGTACGGAACTCGGCGATGCCGACCGCCGGCGCCTTGCCAACCCGCTCGTCGGCGGCGTGATCCACTTCGCCCGCAATTGGCGGGATCGCGCGCAGATGACCGCGCTCAACGCCGAAATCAAGGCGATCCGGCCAGACCTGCTGATCTGCGTCGACCACGAGGGTGGGCGCGTGCAGCGCTTTCGCACCGATGGTTTCACCCACCTGCCGTCGATGCGCGAGCTTGGCGAGCTGTGGATGCGCGACGCCATGCGCGCCACCCAGGCTGCGACCGCAGTCGGGCAGGTGCTTGCTGGCGAGCTGCGCGCCTGCGGCGTCGATTTCAGCTTCGCACCGGTGCTCGACCTCGATTACGGCGGCAGCAGCGTGATTGGTAACCGCAGCTTCCATCGCGACCCACGCGTGGTGGCGCTGCTGGCCAAGAGCGTGATGCACGGCATGCTGCAGATGGGCATGCGCAACTGCGGCAAGCACTTTCCGGGGCACGGCTTCGTGCAAGCCGATTCGCACGTCGAGATTCCGGTGGACAAGCGCGGCCTCAAGGTCATCCTGGCCGACGATGCGCGGCCGTACGACTGGCTGTCGGGCTCGCTCGCGGCTGTGATGCCGGCGCACGTGATCTATCCGAAGGTCGACAAGCGGCCGGCGGGTTTTTCTTCGAAATGGCTCGGAGAAATCCTGCGGAAGCGTTTCGCCTTCGATAGCGCTGTGTTCAGCGATGACTTGAGCATGGAGGCGGGGCGCTATATCGACGGTGAGCTGCTCAGTTTTACCGACGCGGCGCTGGCGGCGCTCGAAGCGGGGTGCGACATGGCGTTGTTGTGCAACCAGAGCGTTGGGGGGGCGCGCCTTTGGATGAAATGCTCGACGGCTTCGCGTTTGCGGCGCGCACGCAACGTTGGCAGCCCGATGCGCGCAGCGAAACGCGGCGGCAGGGGTTGTTGCCAGACGGCCCTGCGCCCTCGTGGGACAGGCTGATGGGTTCCGCAGGCTATCGCGGTGCCAGGCGCCTGCTGGCTCAGACCAGCCTGCTGGAGTAGAGCCATGCCGTTGTGCCTCAGTTTCCTCCAGCGCCGGGATGAAGAAGAGGTTCTGCGCAACCACGCGTACTACTGCAGGCTCTACGGCTACCCCCACCAGTGGGTCGAGAGTGACCGCGTTCTGCACCCGGCGCTTCGCGACAGCGTGAAGTACAGCGAAATCTTGCGCCACCTGCGCAAGTTGGCTGAGGGTGACTGGCTGCTGTTCCTGGATGGCAATTCGGTGGTTTTCCATCCCATTGCGGTCGACGTCCTCATGCGGGAGCGCGACCTGCTTGCGGCCGAAGGCCCGCCGGTGGGCAGCCGGACTGGCTTGGCCATGACCAACATGATGGTCGTGCGCAACACCGCGGCCAATCGAGCCATGCTGCATGCGCTGATCGTCGATTCGGGGTACGTGATCGCCCGGGCTGCCAAGCACATCGACGAGGCCGCGCGCCTGCGGACTGCCGGGTTGCTTGGCTGCAATGCCATGGAGGCGGGGGTCTACGTCAATGTGTCCTGGCGTATCGCGCAGTGGTATCAGGCGCCGATCTTCGTGGTCAACCTGGGGCCATTGCCGGTCGAGGCGAACGGCGAGTTGAGCGATGACATGCTGCACGACCTGAACCTGCAGCGCATGCTGGTGGACCAGGTCAACGAGGCGCTGATGCAGGGGCGCCCGGTTCTGCAGCAGCCGGCCTACCCGGAGCCGTCGAAAGCGGCGATGGACAGCTACAACCCCGAAGCGCCGATCGCTTTCCTGACGCTCTATACGCCGCATATCCAGACCTATGCTCGCGTGTCCGAGCACAACGTGCGCCGCTATTGCGAACGGCACGGGTATGCCTATCACGTGTACCGCGATATTCCTGAATCCATCGGGCCGAACATCAACGGCTCGTGGATTCGCAGCTGGCTCATCAACCAGCATCTGGCCCACCACGCTTGGGTCATCTGGGTGGACGCGGACGCCATCTTCTACAACCAGGCCAGGCGCATCGAGCCGCTGTTGGAAGGCCGTGACCTTCTGCTCGCCAAGGACATCGGCGGCTGGCAGTTCAACTCCGGCGTCATGGGTTTTCGCAACACGCCCGCCAACGCACGCCTGCTCGATCGCATCTGGGAGCGCATCGGCGGTGTGGCCGACAAGTCAGGCGTCTACAGCAGCCAGGGCGACCAGTACTACACGAACGAGGTGCTGACTGAAGAAGGGCTTGTCGCCGAGCCGCACATTCTGGACAACCTCAGCATCAACACGCCTCCGCATCTGGCAGGCAATGAAACCCTGCTGGTGCACTTCATCAATCTCGGCGAGCCCTACCGCTCTGCCTACATGGCCGCCATGGATGTCCGCTCGCAGCGGATCCGGTAGCGTCTCCAACGGGAGGAATCGATATGGCGACGATGGGCGTGCTGGTCTACATCGACAACAAGCAGGAAATCATCGACGAGTTTTCATGGCTCTACAAAAGCATGATCTTCTCGAACCTGTTTTCACGCGCGAAGATCATTGCGGTCTGTCACCCGGATGCTGTCGCTGCACTGCCCGAGGACGACCGGATCGTCGTGATCCCGAGCGTGCCCTATGTGGAGCGCAACACCGACTGGATCGGCTACGGCTTCATCAATTCGGTGGCCAACCTGTGCGAGCCAGCCGTGATCGAGGAGTGCAGGAAGTACGACTCCGTGCTGAAGACCGACTGCGATACCTTCGTCACGCCGGCACTCACGAGCTTCACACCCACGGGCCTGTGCTTTGGTTTCGGCGCGTACGCCTATGAAGAGGAGGTGCGTCGCAAGCTCTCGGAGTGCAGTGCACGGTGGGGCTTTCCTCATTCCGGGCTGCACAACGTCGGAGCTTCCGTGCTCGGCCCATCCGAATTCGTCTGCAATTTCGTGGAAGCCCAGCTCGACTATTGCAACAGGCTGCTCGACGAGGAGTTTCGCCACTTTCAGGGGCAGTGGCCGGGCTGGTGCAAGAACGTGGTCACGATGTATGCGGGCGAGCTGGCCCTGCGTCGAACCTACCCGCAGCAATGTTCCCTTGGCCTGCTCGATCACTTGCCCTACGCGAGTCGCGTGATCGGCAGCGATGTACTGCACATCCATGCGTGGCATACCGACCAGTACTGGTCCAAGCACCAGTTCCGCGCCGGCAAGTACGCCGGCATGGCGCTGGGCGACATCGACCGGCGCACCTCAGGGGGCTATTGCCATTGGCTGGCTGTTGCAGGCATCGACGAGGTCGAGGCCGCGGTATCGACCTGACGGCCGCTCGGGCGTGAGGTCTTTCAGCGCCCGATGCGCGCCAGTGTCTCCCGCACGTCGTCCAGCAGCCAGAGGCCCAGGCAGCGATCTGTCTGCGGAAATCTCGGGGAACCCTCCAGCGACGGATAGATGATCGCTTCGGTCACATTGCCTTCGACGATCAGGCGGCGTGGCGGCGGCAGGTTGTACGGGGGCATCTCGAGATTGATGGGCGTCCAGCCGCCTGTCTCGATCTCTCCGTTGCGCGGCAGCGTGCGGTAGGTGAAGGTGGTCGTCAGCAACCATTGGGAGCGGCTGTCGACCAGCGCGTGCAGCGCCCGGAACACATCCGCGTGCGAGAAATGGAAAAGGCAGTCTCGGCACAGTACCAAGTCGACCTCGGGCAACCCGCCCGTGAGCAGATCGAGCTTGCCGAAGCGCCGGCCGGGGCGGCCGAAGCGCTCGTTATTGCGTTGCACGAGCTCGTCGACGATGTCCGCTCCCAAGTAGTCGATGTCTTCGAGATCGACGTGCTGCATCCAGTTGAAATCCCCGCAAGGCAGGTCGAGAAACGTCTGTACGCGCAGTTCGCGAAGGAGTGCCGGCAGTTCGCGAATGATCTGCGCGGTGTTGCTCAACTCCGAACCTGCGCCCGATACGCTCTCCATCGATCCCCAGGTGTTGGCGGCGAAGATATTCGAGAAGACGGCTTCAGCGGGCTGCGTGGACATGGGGCGGTCGATCAAGGGAGACAGACAGGATGGGCGTTCACGGTGCCTTCGGGACCGTCGACCAGAGGGGCTGACCGCCGGTTTCCATGTGGGTCAGGTAGAGCCGCAGATCGAATTCAAGCCGATGGTAGTCCGGCTCCATGTGCATGCACAGTGCGTAAAACGCCTTGTCGTGCTCACGTTCCTTCATATGTGCCAACTCGTGCACAACAATCATCCGCAGCCACGCGAGAGGCACGTCCTTGAACAGGCTGGCCACCCGTATCTCCCGCTTCGCCTTGAGCTTGCCGCCCTGCACGCGCGACACCGTGGTGTGCGTGCCCAGCGCGTTGCGGATCACATGCAGCTTGTTGTCGAACATCACCTTGGACAGCGGTTCGGCCTTGCGCATGAACTCGCTCTTGAGCTCGCTCACGTACTCGTACAGCGCACGGTCGGTCTGCACGTTGTGCACCCCGTCCGGATAGCGCTTGTCGAGCAGCGCGGCGAGCTTGTCCTCGGCGATCAACTGGCGGACCTGGTCCAGCAAGGACGCCGGATAGCCCGCCAGGTATTTCATGCGCGGCGCTCCGTGCGCGCCGCGCAGGCCAGCCCGGTGGCCACGCCGCCAAACAGGTCGCCCTCGACCAGGTTCACGCCCGCGAAGCTCTTGCGCAGAGCGTGCTGGAACGGCCGCAGCGCGGACGAGCCACCGGTAAGGTAGATCGCGTCGAGGTCGCCGCTGCGCAGGCCCGCGCGCTTGACGCAGGCGTGCGCGCAGGCGATCACGTTCTCCAGCGGGGTCGCCAGCTGCTGCGCCATGTCGTCCGGCGTGAGCGAGGCCGCGAGGCCTCGTTCGGCGCAGTCGAGGTCGATGGCAGTCGGCGCGTCGCTCAGCGACACGTCGATCTTGGCCGCTTCCACCGCGCTCGCGATGCGGTGGCCGTGCCGTTCCTCGAGCACGGCCATCAGCCGGTCGTGCAGCCGCGTGTCGCTGTAGCTTGTGCGCAGTTCCTTCGCCTGCCTCACTGCCTTGGCGGCGTCGAGCCAGTTGATCAGGTGCCACGAAGACAGCTCGAAGAACACCTTGCTGGGTACCTCGCGCCCCTGCGGGCCGTGGTGGCGGAAGCCGAATTGCGGCATCACGCGCTCGAGATTCAGCCGCTGGTCGAAGTCGGTACCGCCGATGTGCACGCCGCTGGTGGCCAGCACGTCGTCGCTGCGATCCTCTCGCGCGGCACGCTCGGGGCCGACGCGCACGACGGTGAAGTCGGAGGTGCCGCCGCCGATGTCGACGATGAGCACGATCGACTCCTTGGCAACGCGCTGTTCGTAGTCGAAGGCGGCCGCGATGGGTTCGAGCTGGAACGCAATCTCGCGAAAGCCCGCGGCGCGCGCCGCGACGCGCAGGCTTTCTTCCGCGCGTTCGTCGCGCTTCGGATCGTCGTCCACGAAATGCACCGGGCGCCCGATCACCACGCGCTCGGGCATCTGGCCCAACTCGCGGCTGGCGCGCATGGCCAGTTCGCGCAGGAAGCGCGCGATGATGTCCTCGAAGCTCACGAGGCCGTCGTAGATGGCGGTCTTCTCCTGCATCAGCGCGCTGCCGAGCAGGCTCTTCAGTGAGCGCATCAGCCGGCCCTCGGTGCCCGAGAGGTATTGGCCGATGGCGTCGCGCCCGAAGTGGGTCTTGCGGTCTTCTGCGTTGAAGAAGATCGCTGTGGGCAGGGTGGTGGCTGCGCCTTCGATAGGCAGAAGGCGGGCTTCGCCGTTGATGCGGCAGGCGACGGCGGAGTTGGAGGTGCCGAAGTCGATGCCGATCGTCGGCAACGACGACGGTGCCTTCACGTTCAAGATTCCCTGCGCAGCGCCGGGAACAGGATCACGTCGCGGATGCTCGGCGAATCGGTCAGCAGCATCATCAGCCGGTCGATGCCGATGCCGCAGCCGCCGGTGGGCGGCATGCCGTATTCGAGGGCGCGCACGAAGTCGTGGTCGTAGTACATGGCTTCGTCATCGCCGCTGTCCTTGGCGGCCACCTGCGCGTTGAAGCGCGCGGCCTGGTCCTCGGCGTCGTTCAGCTCGCTGAAGCCGTTGCCGAACTCGCGGCCGGTGATGTACAGCTCGAAGCGCTCGGTGACCTCGGGGCGCTCGTCGTTGGCGCGCGCCAGCGGCGAGATCTCGGTCGGGTGCTCCATGATGAAGGTCGGCTGCCAGAGCTTCTCTTCGACGGTTTCCTCGAAGTACATCACCTGCAGGCTGGCGAGGCTGCGCTGCGAGAGCTTGTCCTTCTCTTCGCTCAGGCCGATCTTGCGCAGGGCGGCGATGAGCCAGGCGCCGTCGTCCACGCCCTGAGCCACGCCTTCCGCGTCGGTGTACTTCAGGATCGCCTCGCGGATCGTCAGGCGTTCGAAGGGCTGCGTCAGGTCGACCGGCTTGCCCTGGTAGGTGAGCTGCTGCGTACCCACGGCCTTGTCGGCGATGGTGCGGATCAGCGTCTCGGTGAAGTCCATCAGGTCGCGGTAGTTCCAGTAGGCCGCGTAGAACTCCATCATCGTGAACTCGGGGTTGTGCCGCACCGAGATGCCCTCGTTGCGGTAGCTCCGGTTGATTTCGAACACGCGCTCGAAGCCGCCGACGATCAGGCGCTTGAGATACAGCTCGGGCGCGATGCGCAGGAACATCTCCTGGTCGAGTGCGTTGTGGTGCGTCTTGAAGGGCTTGGCGTTCGCGCCGCCTGGAATCGGGTGGAGCATGGGCGTCTCGACTTCGAGGAAGTCGTTGGCCACCATGAACTCGCGCAGCGCGCTCACGGCCTTGCTGCGGGCGGTGAAGCGCACGCGCGCCGATTCGTCGGTGATCAGGTCGACATAGCGCTGGCGGTACTTCTGTTCCTGGTCGGCCATGCCGTGGAACTTGTCGGGCAGCGGGCGCAGGCTCTTGGTGAGCAGGCGCAGCTTCGTGACCTTGACCGACAGCTCGCCGGTCTTGGTCTTCATCAGCGTGCCTTCGGCGCCGAGGATGTCGCCCAGGTCCCAGCGCTTGAATTCGGCATACGTTTCTTCGCCGACGGCGTCGCGCGTCACGTAGAGCTGAATGCGGCTGGTGGCGTCCTGCAGGGTGGCAAAGCTGGCCTTGCCCATCACGCGCTTGAGCATCATGCGGCCGGCCACGCTGACTTCGACGGCCTGTGCTTCGAGTGCTTCGGCCTCGGTGGCGTCATGTGCCTCGACGAGCGCCGCCGCGCGGTGGCCCGGCTTGAAGTCGTTGGGGAACGCGACACCCTTGCCCTCGGCCTGCGCCGTGCGCAGCAGCTTGAGCTTTTCGCGGCGTTCCGCGATGAGCTGGTTTTCGTCGACGGGGGGCGGAGGAGGCGGAGGGGTCTTTTGATCGGACATGGGAGGCGGGTAGCGCGCAACCGGGAGCGTGCGCGGGGCTCGCATTTTAGCCGATCGGGCGTTGCGTAAAACCGCCTCTATCGCGCGTCAGATGTGCATAAGTTGCTATTGAAAAGGTAGCAAACTATTCAGGCAAGCTGTAGTTCTATCCGCCGTGCATCCTCGTTCATGACCAATGTCCTGAAGCGATCCGCGTAGCCCATGTAGTGCAGCATGAAGCTGTTCTCGTCGTAGAGGGCCGGATGCGAATTGAAGGAAACGCAGTCCGAAAGCGGCATGGCGGTCGCGCCGCCAGCCTCGTGCCAGGCAGAGATGAAGAAGGTCTGGTCGCCACCCGACGCGTAGACGCCGTTCTTGTCGTGGACCTCGTCGATCATTGCCTGCACCCGCTCGAGGTAGGCAAGGCATTCGGGCGTTTGCGAAAACACCATGAAGCCGCTGTTGAACGCATGGCCGGAGATATCGCGCGCCAGCGCGACCGGACGGCCCCGCAAGATCGAGTCGAGAGGGCGCTCGGGATGGTGAATCAGGATGTCGGCGTCAACCCAGGCGACCTGTTCATGCTCCTTCAAGTGGCGCAGCAGCAATTGCGGCTTGATCCAATTGCCGGCCAGTTGGCCTTGAAGTGCGGCTGGTAGATCCCGATAGATGTGATGCGTGTATCCGTGCCGTGCGGCGTAGCTGGAAAGATTGCGCTCCGAGATCGAGGCATAGCATGCGATGTTCGGCGTATAGCTGGTCAGCAACGCCACCGGACGCCCCGGGTCTTGCACCTCGTAGGCAGGAAGTGCCTGCAAAGGCTGCAGCAGATGATTGTCGAAGAGGGGCGTGCCGCGCTGCAGGGACGCGTTCAGGTGCTCGACGAAAAGACTTGCAAGTCGCCCGTCGTGGACATTGGCGTGAGCCGTGGGGTTCAACGAAAGTACGAAGGTGGAAATGTCGGGCAGATGATGGCCGAAAGGCGCGAACAGCAGGTTCGGGAAATGCCGGCCATCGAGCAAGGCGCCATGAGCCTGAGCAGAGAGGCCCTCCAGTTCGATGTGCGCCCAGCGGTCTACTCCCGTATCGGGCATCGTGCGCAAACGCTCGAGAATACCCTCGATCATCGCGGTGGCAGCAGGGCCGGCGCGCAGCATGAAGAAGTTGCCCTCGGGGCGGTGCGTGTGCGCGTTCTCGGCGATCCAGTGCGTCGCGTCGCCGATCACGTCATGGGCGGCAATCGGCGAATAGATGGCTGCATCGTCATCGGCAAAGATCAGCAACGCGTCTGGCGGCGAATCCGTCACTGCGTGGAATATGACGCTGTACTTGTAGACGAGCAGGGTGCGCGGGCTGTTGTGCGGGCTCCCGATGGCATGCCGAAGGTGTTCGTAGCCCCAGCGCTCGCAATAGATGCGATGGTTGTCGAGCAGCGCCTCGGCATCCGCGCGCAGCATGATCGAGTGAAAGCGGGCGTGCTGCGCGTGCATGCTATTCGGTGATGCCGGTGCGGGCCAGCAGATCGCTGACCAGCTCCAGCCGCATCAGCGGGCTGTCGAGCTCCATCAGGCGCTGCCGCAGTTCGAGTTGCATGGGCACCAACTCGCACCAGCGGTTGGCCACCCAGCCGCAATCGTCGAAGCGGTAGGGCTCGCCGATGGGCAGCCGCATCGTGCCGCCCTGGGCTTGGCGCCGCTCCTCGAGCGTCCCGATCAGGCGCTGCAGCGCAGTAGATGTGTGACGCAGGTCGTCGGGAATCTCGAGCGCGATGTCGTCGTTCACCGCCTCGACTTCGGCGACCCACAGGCCGTGCTTCTGCAGCTCGTGGCTGCGAACCCGAAAGCGTTGCGTGCCTAAGCATTCGATCTGCAGCAGGCCGCTTTGCGGCGACTCGAACTCGCGGATCATGGCCAGCGTGCCGATGGCGGCGAAGCTCTCCGCATCGGCGCCGGCCTTGCGCACTTCGCTGCCGCTGGTGAGGCTCACCACTCCGAAGGGCACATCGGCCTTGCGGCATTTGCCGATCATGTCGAGATAGCGGACCTCGAAGATGCGCAGTGGGAGCAAGCCGCCGGGAAACAAGACTGTCCCGAGCGGGAAAAGAGGAATGTGCACGTTGAGGGCCTTCGGCCATGACGCCGAAGTCATTCGGATTGAAAGATCAGATCGAGGACTGCCGCGTGTCCTGCGCCCAGTATCCCCCGCGCCTCGAAACCCTGGCGTGCGTGATTCAACAGATTCACGATCGACTCCCGGCAGGCGGAGGCACTCTGGCCCCAGCGAGTGTCGATTTCAGACAGCGCGTTGCGGGCCGCGCGATGCAGGGCCACCATATGGGCCAGGGTCTGCGGCATGTCTTCGGCGCTACGGTACAGCGTCAGCAGATACTCGCAGTCTTGTCCCTGGAGGCGCGGGAACAGCAATGGCAGAAAACGCCGGTAGATGCGGTCCTTCGACGCGTACAGCCGGTCGAGGCGCAGGGTACGCGAGGTCATGTTCGGGTGAATGCGGTAGCGCGTCAGCGCCTCGGGCAGGTTGGCGAAGCGCGCGCCGTGCAGCATGCAGTCCATCCAGAAACCCAGGTCGTCGACCACGTACAGGTTCGGGTCGTACCGGAGGGCATGTGCGCGATAGAAGTCCAGTCGCCCAAGGGTGCTCTGGTTGGCCAGGTAATCGAAACCCTCCACCATGCGCGCCTTGATGGTCGCATCGTCCAGCGGCAGGCCTGTGATGCCCGCTTCGTCCTGGAAATGCTCAAGCTGGCTGCCAACGACGGTGATATCGGGGTTCTTCTCGAGGAAGTCGACTTGCCGTGCAAAGCGCTCTGGCATCGCGCAGTCGTCGTGGTCGACGCGTGCCAGGTACTTGCCCTTGGCCATCGCCATGGCGATGTTCATGTTGGTGGGGAGGCCGACGTTGCAGGCGTTGCGGTGCAGGCGGATGCGTGGATCATCGAAGCCACCCAGCCGCTCCCAGGTGCCGTCCGAGCTGGCATCGTCCATGACGAGCAATTCGAAATCGGTGAAGGTTTGTGCCAGCAGCGACTGCAGTGTTTCGATGACCAGTTCGCCGCTGTTGTAGGTGGGCAGAACGACGCTCAGCAAAGGCATGGTGTTCCGTAGGGCAGTGTGGATGATGCCGAGGCGCTTGTGGGCCAGAATCGGGGCAGTCGTGCAACTGCACCTTTTCTCCAACGACATGTTGTACCAGATACCTTCGTTCCTTCTCGACGTGATCGTCGGCCTGCTCGGCGGTGCCTGCCTGCTGAGGCTCTACATGCAGTACCACCGGGTGCCCTTCGGCAACCCGCTCGGGCGCTTCGTGTTCGCCATCACCGACTGGATCGTGCTGCCGCTGCGGCGCATCGTGCCCGCGGTGAAGCGCTGGGACCTGGCGAGCCTGATTGCTGCGTGGCTGCTGGTGATGCTGAAGTTCCTGCTGCTGTGGCTGCTGGTAGGCAACCTGGGGCGCATCGCCACCTTGCCGCTGGTGTCGCTGGTGGGGCTGATGCAACTGGCCATCTCGGGCCTGACCGCGTTGCTGGTGGTCTACGCGGTGCTGTCGTGGATTCCGGGCGCATCGCCGATGCTGCTCGACCTGATCTCCCGCCTGGCCGAACCGCTGGTGCGGCCGTTTCGCCGCTTCATTCCGCTGATTGGCGGGGTCGATCTTTCGCCGCTGGCTGCCATCGTGGTGCTGCAGGTGATCGCGATCGTGCTGGGCAACCTGCTGGTGTTCGCGTATCAGCTGACCTTCTGAGTTTTGAGCCCCAAGCAAAAGGGCCCGGATGCATCGCACCCGGGCCCTTTTGCCTTGATTGCCGTTCGTTCTTCAGCTCACCGCATCGGCCGGCTGGCGCAGCAGCATGGCAAGCGTGCTGGCGATGGTCTTGCGCAGTTCGCGGCGGTCGCTGATGAAGTCGATCGCGCCCTTGGTCTGCAGGAACTCGGCACGCTGGAAGCCTTCGGGCAGCGTCACGCGCACGGTCGATTCGATCACGCGCGGGCCGGCGAAGCCGATCAGCGCCTTGGGCTCGGCGATCACCACGTCGCCCACGAAGGCGAAGCCGGCGGACACGCCGCCCATGGTCGGGTCGGTCAGGACGCTGATGTAGGGCAGGCCCTTCTTTGCCAGGCGCGTGAGCGCTGCGTTCGTCTTGGCCATCTGCATCAGCGAGAGCAGGCCTTCCTGCATGCGCGCACCGCCAGTGGCGGTGAAGCAGATGAACGGCACCTTCTGCTCGATGGCGGTCTCGACACCGCGCACGAAGCGCTCGCCGACCACGCTGCCCATGGAGCCGCCCATGAATTCGAACTCGAAGCACGCCACGACGACGCTGATGCTGTGCACCGAGCCGCCCATGACGACCAGCGCGTCGGTTTCGCCAGTGTTTTCCAGGGCTTCCTTCAGGCGCTCGGGGTACTTGCGGCTGTCCTTGAACTTCAGGGCGTCGACCGGCAGCACTTCCTGGCCGACTTCGTAGCGGCCCTCGGCGTCGAGGAACGCGTCGAGCCGCGCGCGGGCGCCGATGCGGTGGTGGTGGCTGCAGCTGGGGCAGACGTTCTGGTTGTGCTCAAGGTCGGTCTTGTACAGAACGGTCTCGCAGGCGGGGCACTTGATCCACAGGCCCTCGGGCACCTGGCGGCGCTCGGACGGGTCGGTTTGGGCGATCTTGGCGGGTAGCAGTTTTTCAAGCCAGCTCATGGGGGCTCCTTGTGTTGGCGGTGATTATCGACCAGCCGCGTTCTTGGCCGTCGCGGCGGGCAGGGCGTCGAGCGCCTCGCGGATGCCCGCGAGGAATTCGCGCACCGCCGGCACGACCTTCTCGCGCGGTTGGTCTTCGATGAGTTGAATGATCTTCGTGCCGATCACGACCGCATCCGCGGCCGAGCCGACCGCCTGCGCGGTACGCGCGTCGCGGATGCCGAAGCCCACGCCGACCGGGATGCTCACATGCTGGCGGATGCGCGGAATCATCTGGCCGACGGCTTCGGTGTCGAGGTGGCCGGCACCGGTCACGCCCTTGAGCGACACGTAGTAGACGTAGCCGCTGGCAATGCGCGCGACCTGCGCCATGCGCTCGTCGGTGCTGGTGGGGGCCAGCAGGAAGATCAGGTCGATGCCGGCGGCCTTCAGCTCGCCGGCGAAGTCCTCGCATTCCTCGGGCGGATAGTCGACCACCAGCAGGCCGTCGACGCCGGCAGCGACTGCGTCACGGATGAAGGCCTTCTTGCCGTGCACGAGGTCGTAGCGTTCGACCGGGTTGGCATAGCCCATCAGCACCACGGGCGTGGTCGTGTCGGTCTTGCGGAAGGCGGCGACGATGGCGAGTACCTGCTTCATGCCGACGCCCAGCGCCAGCGCGGCTTCGCCGGCCTTCTGGATCACGGGGCCGTCGGCCATCGGGTCGGAGAAGGGCACGCCCAGTTCGATCACGTCGGCACCGGCCTCGACCATGCCGTGCATCAGTTCGGGCGTGATGTCGGCGAAGGGGAAGCCTGCGGTCACGTACGGGATGAGAGCGCGTCGGCCTTCCTTCTTCAGTGCCTCGAAAGTGGCTGCAATGCGGCTCATCACTTGCCTCCCTTCACGCTCAAACCGCGCATCGAGGGGCGGTCATAGAAGTCGAAGCCAGACAGGTCGGCGACGGTGCCGATGTCCTTGTCGCCGCGGCCCGAGAGGTTCACCAGGATCGACTGGTCGGGGCGCATGGTCTTCGCGAGCTTCAGCGCGTGGGCCACGGCGTGGCTGGATTCGAGCGCGGGAATGATGCCCTCCGTGCGGCACAGGTAGTGGAAGGCGTCGAGCGCCTCGGTGTCGGTGATGCCGACGTATTCGGCGCGGCCGATGTCGGCCAGGTACGCGTGCTCGGGGCCCACGCCCGGGTAGTCGAGGCCCGCGCTGATGCTGTGGGTCTCGGTGATCTGGCCGTCCTCGTTCTGCAGCAGGTAGGTGCGGTTGCCGTGCAGCACGCCGGGGCTGCCGCGCAGGATGGAAGCCGAGTGCTTGCCGCTGTCGAGCCCTTCGCCCGCTGCCTCGACACCGATCAGGCGCGTGCCCGCGAACGGGATGTAGGGGTGGAAGATGCCCATCGCGTTGCTGCCGCCGCCCACGCAGGCGATCACCACGTCGGGCTGCTTGCCCTCGGCTTCGCCGGTGATGCCGTCGGCCGCGAGCATGGCGGGCATCTGCTCGATGCACTCGGTGCCGATCACGCTCTGGAAGTCGCGCACCATGGTCGGGTAGGGGTGCGGACCGGCGACGGTGCCGATGATGTAGAAGGTGTTTTCCACGTTCGTGACCCAGTCGCGCATCGCCTCGTTGAGCGCGTCCTTCAGCGTCTTGCTGCCGGATTCGACGGGCACCACGGTCGCGCCGAGCAGGTTCATGCGGTAGACATTCGGGCTCTGGCGCTTCACGTCCTGGCTGCCCATGTAGACCACGCACTCGAGGCCGTAGCGCGCGCAGATGGTGGCGGTGGCCACGCCGTGCTGGCCGGCGCCGGTCTCGGCGATGACGCGGGGCTTGCCCATGCGGCGCGCGAGCATCGCCTGGCCGATCACGTTGTTGATCTTGTGCGCGCCGGTGTGGTTCAGGTCTTCGCGCTTCAGGTAGATCTGTGCGCCGCCCATCTCGCGGCTGGTGCGCGCCGCGTGGTAGATCGGCGAGGGGCGGCCGACGAAGTGCTTGAGCTCGTAGTGGAATTCCGCGAGGAACGCCGGATCGTCCTTGAACTTGGCGTACGCATCGCGCAGTTCGTTGATCGCGTGGGTGAGCGTTTCGCTCGCGAAGGTGCCGCCGTAGTTGCCGAAGTGGCCGGTGGCGTCGGGTTGCTGGTAGTCCTGGAATTGGCTTTGCATGGTTCTCGATCGGTGGGCCGCAGCCCGACAAACGATCGGCTGCGGCGGCTAACTGGAGAAGGACGCGTCGGCAGCCCTGACAGCTGCGACGAATTGCCGGATCTTTCCGGCGTCCTTGAGGCCCTTGTTCCCGGGACCGTCGATTTCGACGCCCGAGCTCACATCAACGGACAGCGTCTTGCAACGCGTCCGCAGGATGCGAATGCCATCGCTCACGTTTGCAAGTGTGAGCCCACCACTCAAGACGAGGTGAGCGTCGACGGCGGGTGGAAGAAGTGACCAATCGAATGCCTTGCCGCCACCGCCATAACCGTCGACATGCGCGTCGAGCAGGATGGCCTGGGCGTGGGAGTAATCGGACGCGTATTTTACGAGGTCGAAGCCGGTCCCGGCATCCCCCAGCGGAATGCGGGCGGCGCGCATGTAGCGGAACCGGCCCGGGCCGGTGGCTTCCTCGCACTGCTGCGGCGTCTCTTCACCGTGGAACTGCGCGATGGAGCCCTTCACCTGGGCGAGCGATGCTATGACTTTGGGAGCGTCCTCGTTCACGAACAGCAGGACCGGCGTGATGAACGGCGGCAGGCGCGATGCGAGTTCGGCCGCGCGTTCGACAGTCACGGCGCGGGGGCTCTTCGGATACAGGACGAAGCCGATCGCGTCGGCACCGGCTTCGATCGCCGCATCGACATCGGCTTCACGGGTCAGGCCGCAGATCTTGATGCGGGTGCGGGGCAGGAAGGGCGCGCTCATGGCGGGCCATCATACGGAGCCCCGCCGGCCTGCAGCGTGGCTTCGTCCGGCAGACCCCACTTGGCGTCGTACAACGGGCCCAGGAAGTACAGGCCGTCGGCGGAGAAGGTGGGTGCTGCCACCTTTCGGCTGCGCGCCTCGAGCACTTCGGAGATCCATTCGGGCCGCTCGTCGCCACGACCGATGCGCACGAGGCAACCCATCAGGTTGCGGATCATGTGGTGCAGGAAGGCGTCGGCCTCGAATTCGAAATGCCAGCGGCAGCGTTCGCCACTGCCAACGCGCGTGATCTCGATGCGCCGGAGGTCCTTGACCGGCGAGCGCGCCTGGCAGGCCGAGGCGCGGAACGAGCTGAAGTCGTGCTGGCCGATCAGCAGCGCTGCCGCTGCGCGCATCGCATCGCCGTCCAGCGGATGCATCGACCAGCCGACCCGGCCCGAATCCAGGCTGGGCCGCACCGGCGACTGCGAAAGAACGTAGACATAGCGGCGCGCCAGGGCACTGGCGCGGCAGTGGAATTCGTCGGGCACCGGGTGCGCCCACTGCACCGCGATGTCGTCGGGCAGGAAGCGGTTGGTGCCGCGCATCCAGGAGAAGGGCTCGCGCTCGACGGTGGTGTCGAAGTGCACTACCTGCATCAGGGCATGCACGCCGGCGTCGGTGCGACCTGCGCACAGCGTGCTGATGGGCTGTGCGGCGAATTTGGTGAGGGCGGCCTCGAGCTTGTCCTGCACCGTGCGGCCCGAGCGCTGGCTCTGCCAGCCCTCGTATGCCTGGCCGTTGTACCGGATGCCGAGCGCCAGCCTCACCACGAATTCAGGGAACGGAAGAGCGCGGCGGCAGTCGCGCGCTCAGCGCAGTTCCGCGAGCAGTTGACGGGCTTGCGACTTGAGGTCGCCGGCGCTTTCGGCTTCGACTTCCTCGACCAGCGAACGTGCGCCTTCGACGTCGCCGATGGCTTGCAGTTCGCGGGCGAGCGACAGCTTGACAGCGTGCGGGCTGTCGTCGCCTTCGTCGTTGTGCGCAGCAACGGCAACCGCCGCAGGCTTGGTGACTTCGGCCGGACGGGCAGCCGGCAGGCCAGCCAGTGCGCTCATGTCGAACTCGATGAAGCCCGAATCGGCCGGCAGCGCATTGCGCAGCATGGCGGGGCGGGTGTTGTGTTCCGCGTCGCTCAGGCTCAGCGAACCGGGCAGCGTGTCTGCAGACAGCGCGCCGGGGGCCGTGTCGAAGTCGTTCTCGAGGTCGACGGGCGTTGTCGGAGCATGGCCGTTCGACAGCGGGGCGGCCGGCCGCGCCGTCGTCGGAGCGGGTGCATAGACCGACTTCGGCAGGCTGGCGCCGACAGGCGCGTGTTGCGGCACCGGTGCCGGTGCGGGCGAGGGTGCCGGCGGAGTGGTCAGGTCGAGGTCGAAGTCCAGCGGTGCGACCGAGGGCACGAAGGCGGGCGGCGCGACAGCCACTGGCGGCGACACCGGGGCGGGGGCAACTGCCGGCTTGGCGGCCGCGGCAAGGGCGCCCGCGAAGGCGGCCGTCTCGGCGGCGCTGGCGCCGCCACCACTGCGGGGCGTGCCCGATTCATACAGCGGGTTGCCCGGATCGAGGTCCTTGCCCATGTCGACCACGCGGTTCCAGTCGGAACCGAGGCCGCCGGTCAGCTTGTGCACTTCGGTGGCAAGGCTTTCGTAGGCGCGCACGTCGCGGCGCTTGGCGTGGATCTCGAGCAGCTTGAGGTGGATGGCGGTGCGGTCGGGGTTCAGGCGCAGCGCTTCGCGCAGGATTTCCTCCGCCTGCAGGTCGCGGCCGTAAGCCAGGTACACGTCGGCTTCGGCGACCGGGTCGACATCGCCCGCGTCGAGCTGGCTCGGCGAGTACGACAGCGACGAGACGGTGGAGTCACCGCGGTGCTTGGTGTCCACCGATTCGCCACCGCTGGCGCCGAAGAACGAGTCCTTCGGAATGCGGCTTTCGAGGAACACGCTTTCGCTCATTTCCTCGCGCCGGCGGCCCAGCACGCGGTACAGCAGGAAGCCGACCAGCAGCGCGATCAGCGCAGCGCCGGCCAGCATCAGCGGGTTGTCCAGCAGTTCCTCGAGGAAGGTGGGTTCCGGCGGCGGGGGAGGCGGTGCCGGCTTCTTCACGGCCGGCTTCGGTGCGGCGGCCACTGCGGCGCTTGCAGCTGCAGCAGCGGGAGTCGCGGTGGCGTCGGCTGCCACCGGTGGCGTGGCGGTTGCGGCAGGTGCCTCGGCGGCTGGAGTGGCTGCAGCAGCGGGAGCTGCCGGCGCCGTGGCTTCGGGCGTCGGTGCGGGGCTTGGCGCTGCTGCGGCCGGAGCGGCGGCAGGTGCTGCCGCGGCGACCGGGGCCGGTGCCGGAGGTGCGACTGGTGCAGCGGCGGCGGGAGCCGGTGCCGGGCTCGCGGCCGGGGGCGTGATCGTTGCGCTGGTGTTGGGTGCCGGAACCGGGATGCCCGGCGTTGCCGGTGCCGGTGCAGCGGCGGGTGCGGCGGCGGACGAGCCGGTGCCTGCCGTCGCCTTGAGCTTGTTCAGCTCGTTGATGTTCTTCGACAACTCCGCGACGCGGTTGCTGCTGTCCTGAGCCTGACGGTTCTGCGCGACCTTCTCGTCGGCGGCGCGGGTGGCTGCGTTGCCTTGCGAGATCGTGAGCTTGTCGGGCGAGCTGGCCGCTGCATTGCGGTCCTCGACGTTGGCCTGCACCTTGCCCGAGGCCTTGCGGCTCGCAGCTGCGACGTTCGAGGTCGGCGCGTTGTCGGCCAGGCGCTGGCGGTAGGAGCCGAAGTCGCGGCTTTGTGCCGTGACCGTGCGACGGGCTTCGGCCGGCGGAACCGCGGATGCCTCGGCGGCGCTCGGCAGATCGAGCACCGCGCCGGCGCGCATGCGGTTGACGTTGCCGCCGACGAATGCGTCGGGATTGGCCATCAGCAGCGCAACCAGCATCTGGTCGAGCGACACGTCAGCCGGTTTGTGGGCTGCGGCGATCTTGCCGGCGGTGTCGCCGCGCTGCACGGTGACCTGTTCCCCGCCAGCGCTGCGAGCCGGTGCGGCGGCAGCAGCAGGGGCTGGCGCGGCGGGCGCTGGTGCGGTCGCGGCCGGAGCGGCAGGGGCCGCCGAAGGCGCGGCCACCACGGGAGGGCGTTCGCGGCGCGCGCGAGCCGCGGGGGCTGCGCGCTCGACGGGCGCGGTGATCTGGGGCGAAATGGGAGCGGCCGGCGCGCTGGTCGTCGCCTGGCGCGTGGCTGGCGGATCGAGCAGCACGGTGTAGTCGCGCACGATGCGGCCAGACGAGCCGTTGGCTTCGACCAGCAGGTCGATGAACGGATCGTTCATCGGGCGATTGCCGCTCAGGCGCACCACGTACTGGCCGCCAGCGCGGCGCTGCAGCGTCGCCTTGACGTCGCTGAGTGCCGAGTTGTACGGAACGCCTGCGTTCTTGAAGGCCTCGGCGGTCGCGATGTTGATCTTCAGGCCGTCCGCCTCGTTGGCCGCGATTTCGGTCACGTCGATCTCGGCGCGCAAGGGTTCGCCGAGGGCCGACTGCACCTTCAGCTGGCCCAGCGCGAAGGCGCTTGCATCGGTGCTTGCGATGCCCAAGGCCACGGCTGCCGCCGCGCCAAGAATGGAAAGGCGCCAACCGTTCGAAGGAAGAGGCGGGCGAGCAGCCGATGGGCTGGCCGCAGGCAACAGATGTCTTGTCATGCTGATAGGGGGCGGCTCAGGCCCGGAATTTGTAAGAGGACGTTAGCATCATCACTGGGCACTGACAAGGCAATGCGCTTGTTCTACCCAGTGCGCGCATACTTACGCACACATCATCTGTTGCCGGATGGCAACAATTCGTGTTTCAAAAGGGCCTGAGCACCCCGCATCAGGCTTCGAGCAGGATGCGCAGCATGCGGCGCAGCGGTTCCGCGGCACCCCACAGCAGCTGGTCGCCGATGGTGAAGGCACCGACGTACTCCGGTCCCATCGCCAGCTTGCGGATGCGGCCGACCGGGATATCCATGGTGCCCGTCACGGCCACCGGGGTCAGGTCCTTCACCGTGGCTTCGCGCGTGTTCGGCACGACCTTCGCCCAGGGGTTGTCGGCGGCGATCATCGCTTCGATGTCGGCGACCGGCACGTCCTTCTTGAGCTTGAAGGTCAGGGCCTGGCTGTGGCAGCGCATCGCGCCGATGCGCACGCAGAAGCCGTCGACCGGCGTGGCGGCAGTGCCGAAGCCCGCGCCTTGGCCGAGGATCTTGTTGGTCTCGGCGCCGCCCTTCCACTCTTCCTTGGACATGCCGTCGCCCAGGTCCTTGTCGATCCAGGGGATCAGCGAGCCGCCCAGCGGCGCGCCGAAGTTGGCCGTTTCGGCGGCGCTGAGGGTCTGCTGCTTGTGCAGCACCTTGCGGTCGATCTCGAGGATGGCCGACTTCGGATCGTCCAGCAGCGCGCGCACTTCGGCGCTGAGGGTGCCGAACTGGGTCAGCAGCTCGCGCATGTGCTGCGCGCCACCGCCCGAGGCGGCCTGGTAGGTCATGCTGGTCATCCACTCGACCAGGCCGGCCTTGTAGAGAGCGCCCACGCCCATGAGCATGCAGCTCACGGTGCAGTTGCCGCCGATCCAGTTCTTGCCGCCCTTGGCGAGGGCGTTCTCGATCACCGGCAGGTTGACCGGGTCGAGCACGATGATCGCGTCGTCCTGCATGCGCAGGGTGGAGGCGGCATCGATCCAGTGGCCGTTCCAGCCGGCGGCGCGCAGCTTGGGGAAAACCTCGCTGGTGTAGTCGCCGCCCTGGCAGGTGATGACGATGTCGCACTTCTTCAGTGCCTCGATGTCGTTCGCATCCTTCAGCGCGGTCTCGTTCTTTGCCATTGCCGGGGCCTTGCCGCCGGCGTTGGAGGTCGAGAAGAAGATCGGCTCGATGAGACCGAAGTCGCCTTCGGCCTGCATGCGGTCCATCAGGACCGAGCCGACCATGCCGCGCCAGCCAACGAGGCCGACCAGAGGTTGAGATGCGTTCGCCATTTCAGTTTGCCCTTATGAAAAAAGAAAAAGTTGTCTTTTTTTGCCCCCGACTCGTCGAGCCGGGGAGGGGCGTGACGAAGCGGGCTGCGGTTAGCCGGTAATCGTCTTTTTGGTGATTGCTGCTACGACCGCGTCGCCCATCTCGCGGGTGCCGACGCGCTTGGTGCCTTCCGACCAGATGTCCCCGGTGCGCAGCCCGGAGGCAAGCACGTCCTTCACCGCCGACTCGATACGGTCGGCAGCTTCGGGCTGGTTGAGTGAGAAGCGGAGCATCATGGCAGCGGACAGGATTGTAGCCAAAGGATTGGCAACCCCTTTGCCGGCAATGTCGGGCGCGCTGCCGTGGCTGGGCTCGTACAGGCCCTGGTTGCTCGAATTGAGCGAGGCCGAGGGCAGCATGCCGATGGAGCCGGTGAGCATCGCGGCCTCGTCCGAGAGGATGTCGCCGAACATGTTGCCGGTGACCACCACGTCGAACTTCTTGGGCGCCTTCACGAGCTGCATGGCTGCGTTGTCGACCAGCATGTGGTCGAGTTCGACGTCCGGATATTCCTTCGCGATGTCGAGCATCACGTCTTTCCACAGCTGCGAGGTTTCCAGCACGTTGTTCTTGTCCACGCTGGTCACGCGCTTGCTGCGCTTGCGGGCGGCCTCGAAGGCGACGCGGGCGATGCGCTCGATCTCGGGGCGCGAGTAGCGCATCGTGTCGAAGGCTTCCTCGGCGCCCGGGAAGTGCCCGTCGACCGCAGTGCGGCGGCCGCGCGGCTGGCCGAAGTAGATGTCGCCAGTCAGCTCGCGGATGATGAGGATGTCCAGGCCCGCAATCAGCTCGGGCTTCAGGCTCGATGCGTCCACCAGCTGCTCGTAGCAGATGGCAGGGCGGAAGTTCGCGAACAGGCCCAGGTTCTTGCGCAGCCCCAGGATGGCCTGCTCAGGCCGCAGCGGGCGATCGAGCTTGTCGTACTTCCAGTCGCCGACGGCGCCGAACAGCACCGCGTCGGCTTCCTTGGCGAGCTTGAGCGTCGACTCGGGCAACGGGTGGCCGTGCGCCTCGTAGGCCGCGCCGCCGACCAGCGCCGACTCCATCTCGAACTTCAGGTCGAGCACGTCGAGCACCTTGACGGCTTCCGCCACGATTTCGGTGCCGATGCCGTCACCCGGGAGAACTGCGATTTTCATAAGTTGGTCTGAGGTTTCTTGAAAACGGAAATGCGCGCGATCAGGAGATCATCGTATGGGCGAGCCAGGGCTTCTGCGCCAGGCGCTCGGCCTCGAAAGCCTTGATCTTGTCCTTGTGGCGCAGTGTGAGGCCGATGTCGTCCAGCCCGTTGATCAGGCAGTACTTGCGGAAGGCCTGCACGTCGAACGCGAACTCCTGGCCATCGGGCTTCACGACCACCTGGCGCTCCAGGTCGATGGTCAGTTGGTAGCCCGGAAACGCGAAGGTCTCGTCGAACAGCTGGGCCACCTGCGCCTCGGGCAGCACGATCGGCAGCAGGCCGTTCTTGAAGCTGTTGTTGAAGAAGATGTCGGCGTAGCTCGGCGCAATGATCGCGCGGAAGCCGTACTGGTCGAGCGCCCAAGGCGCATGCTCGCGCGACGAGCCGCAGCCGAAGTTCTTGCGCGCCAGCAGCACCGAGGCGCCCGCGTAGCGCGGCTGGTTCAGAACGAAGTCGGGGTTCGGCTTGCGGCTCTTCGGATCCTGGCCGGGCAGGCCTGGGTCGAGGTAGCGCCACTCGTCGAACAGGTTCACGCCGAAGCCGGTCTTCTTGATCGACTTGAGGAACTGCTTCGGGATGATCGCGTCGGTGTCGACGTTCTCGCGATCCATCGGGGCCACGAGGCCCTTGTGCACGGTGAATTTCTGCATATGAATCTCTCTGTGTTCAGGCGAACGTACGGACGTCGACGAAGTGGCCGTGCACGGCCGCGGCCGCGGCCATGGCCGGGCTCACGAGGTGGGTGCGGCCACCGGCGCCCTGGCGGCCTTCGAAGTTGCGGTTGCTGGTGGATGCGCAGCGCTCGCCGGGCTCCAGGCGGTCGGCGTTCATGGCCAGGCACATCGAGCAGCCGGGCTCGCGCCATTCGAAGCCGGCGGCCTTGAAAATCTGGTCGAGGCCTTCGCGCTCGGCCTGTTCCTTCACCACGCCCGAGCCGGGCACGACCATCGCGAGTTTCACGTTCTTCGCGACCTTCTGGCCGAGCTTCTTCACCACGGCGGCGGCTTCGCGCATGTCCTCGATGCGGCTGTTGGTGCACGAGCCGATGAACACCTTGTCGATGAAGATGTCGTTCATGGCCTTGTTGGGCTCCAGGCCCATGTAGACCAGCGCGCGCTCGATGGCGCCGCGCTTGCTCGCGTCCTTTTCCTTGTCGGGATCGGGCACGCGGCCGTTGATCTCGACCACCATCTCGGGCGAGGTTCCCCAGGTCACCTGCGGCTGGATCTGCGTCGCGTCGAGCTCGACCACGGCGTCGAACTTCGCGCCTGGGTCGGATTGCAGCGTGCGCCAGTAGGTCACGGCCTGGTCCCATTCCACGCCGGTGGGCGCGAGCGGGCGGCCCTTCACGTAGCTGATGGTCTTCTCGTCGACCGCCACCAGCCCGGCGCGCGCGCCGGCCTCGATGGCCATGTTGCAGACCGTCATGCGGCCTTCCATGCTGAGGTCGCGAATGGCCGAGCCCGCGAACTCGATGGTGTAGCCCGTGCCGCCGGCCGTGCCGATCTTGCCGATGATGGCCAGCACGATGTCCTTGGCCGTGCAGCCCAGGGGCAGCTTGCCCTCGACCTTCACGAGCATGTTCTTGGCCTTCTTGCCCAGCAGCGTCTGCGTGGCCATGACGTGCTCGACCTCGCTGGTGCCGATGCCGTGCGCCAGCGCGCCGAACGCGCCGTGCGTGGAGGTGTGCGAGTCGCCGCAGACCACCGTCATGCCCGGCAGCGTCGCGCCGGACTCGGGGCCGATCACGTGCACGATGCCCTGGCGCTTGCTCAGGAAGGGGAAGAACGCGGCGGCGCCGAACTCGGCGATGTTGTGGTCGAGCGTGGTGACCTGTTCCTTGCTGGTCGGGTCGGCGATGCCTTCGTAGCCGCGCTCCCAGCCGGTGGTGGGCGTGTTGTGGTCGGCGGTGGCCACCACCGAGCTGATGCGCCACAGCTTGCGGCCGGCCTCGCGCAGGCCTTCGAATGCCTGCGGGCTGGTGACTTCGTGCACCAGGTGGCGGTCGATGTAGAGGATCGCGGTGCCGTCTTCCTCGGTGTGGACGACGTGTTCGTCCCAGATCTTGTCGTAGAGCGTGCGTGCCATGTCGGTCTCTGTCTTTCGTGGGGAAATGGAATTGTCTGTCGTTGCGGCCTAGGCCGCGAGCTGTTCGCCGGCATCCGCGGCCGCGTGCAGGTGATTCACCAGCGAGCGCGCCGCCACGGGCAGGGTGGAGAAGTCGCGTGCCACCAGCCTGATTTCGCGCGCGGCCCAGGCGTCGTTGAGCGCCATGCTCACGAGGCCGTGGCCGATGCCGTTGCGCATGAGCTCGAAGGCGCGCTGCGGCATCACGCCGATGCCCAGGCCGTTCTCGATCATGCGGCACATGGCGTCGAGGCCCGTCACATGGATGCGCAGCTTGATGCTGCGGCCCGCGTCCAGCGCGGCCTCGTGCATCGCGACGTAGATGGAGCTGTTGGTGTGCAGGCCGACGTGATCGAAGTCGAGCGAGTCGACGAAGTCGATGCTGCCCTGCGCCGCCAGCGCATGCCCCGTGGGCACGATGAGCGCGAGGCGGTCGTGGCGGTACGAGAGGCTCTGCAGCTCGCCCGCGCCGCCGGCCACGTGGCACACGCCGAGATCGGCCGCGCCTTCCTGCACGGCACGGATCACTTCGCTGCTCAGGTGTTCTTCAAGGTCGATCTTGATGGCCTCGTGGGCGCGCGTGAACACGCCCAGGTCTTCCGGCAGGAACTGCACGATCGCCGAGATGTTGGCGTGCACCCGCACGTGGCCGCGCACGCCGTCGGCGTATTCGCTGAGCTCGCCCTGCATCTTCTCGAGGCTGTAGAGCACCGAGCGCGCGTGGTGCAGCAGGCTTTCGCCAGCGGGCGTGAGGTCGACGCCGCGCGCGTGGCGGTAGAGCAGGGTGGTGCCGAGCGTGGCTTCGAGGTCCGACAGCCGCTTGCTGATGGCCGAGGCCGCGATGAATTCGCGCTCCGCCGCGCGGCCGATGCTGCCCAGTTCGCAGACGGCCACGAACAACTGCAGCGACGTGAGGTCGATGCGGCGGGCGAAGTTGCGTTCGGACGTGCTCATGGGACTGCGGGGAGTCATCGCGTTTTGCGATGTGATGGCTATTTTCCCCTTGTTTTTGGCACGATGCCATCGCAATCCGAGATGGCATCGCTGCCGTCCTGAGACGAGCGCGCAACTGGCTTGGGAGTTCGTCCTCGAAAGGCATCGCCGATCAGTCTGCCGGGATCCCTGTGCGCCAGGCCGACCAGTTGCTCACGATCGCATCGACCAGGGGCCGCCCTGCGATCAGGAGGTTGGCGGTGGAGATCGGGAATCCGCCCGACTCGGCCGACAGCGAGGCGTACGCCGTCTGCCCCGGATGGGGCCGGTCGAAGTTCGACGCGGTGCGCAGCACGGCCACTCGCCGCAGGTCGAGCAGCCCGGCGCTGGCGCCCCGCTTCAACGCCTCGTAGGTGGCGTTGTCCTCCTGCTGGGTGGTGCAGTACTTGCCCTGCCCATCGGTCACGAGCGAAACCCAGCGCGTGGCCGTCTCTCCGAGGTATTTGCCGTGCCAGTAGGTGTCTCCGGCCGCGGTGTCGCATTGCAGGACGGAAGGACGGGCTTTGGCCGTCGGCTGCGGATACCTGGCGCGATAGGCGCGCGCCTTGTCGTTGTCGGCCAGCGGTGCGTTGGCCGACAGCTTCAGGGCCTTCTGCAGCAGCTTCTCGTCGAGGCGGAAGACCTCGGTGCGATATTCGAACTTGGGCTTGGAGTCCGGATCCTTGGCGCCGATGCCGAAGTAGCCGGACCGCCAGGTCGAGGGCATCTCGCGTGCGTCGATCTCGTGCGCGATGCCGAAGTCGACCAGGTACCGGGCCCAGGTGGCCGAGCCGATGGTCGAGACATTCGGGTCGACGCCCGCGATGCCGGCCACCAGGAAGTAGGTCTTCGAGAGGTCGAACTTCCCGCTGAACACCAGCGCCGTGATGGAGGCCGCCGCATTGGTGTGGCCCATGCCGGTGGTCACCTGGCACACCGAATCGGCGTTGCACCGCACCGCCGGGTCGTCGGCGGACAGGCCCGGCACCTTGATCTCCCGGTTCAGCTTCAGCGGCTCGAGCCACACCTGCGCCTCGGGCTTGAACATGCTGATGATGAGGACCTTCACCGCCACCTGCTGCTGCGCACCGGGTGCCGTCGAAGGTGGTGCGGATCGGTTCGCATCGCTCGCGCAGCCGAACAGGGCTGTCGCGGCGAGGGCGATGCATGCTGCCCTTGAACACAAACGGGTTACGCGTCGAGAAACTGCCATCTGCTTTCTCCTTTTCCGTCGAACAACAAGAAGGAGACCGCAATTTACAGGCCAAAAAAAAGCTGCCCGAAGGCAGCTTTCGCGATCGAAACCGGACGAGGCGGATCAGCGAGCCGAGATCGGCTTCACGTCACGCTTCGGCGAGCCTTCGAACAGCTGGCGCGGGCGGCCGATCTTGTACTCGGGGTCGCCGATCATTTCGTTCAGCTGGGCGATCCAGCCGACCGTGCGGGCCAGCGCGAAGATCGCGGTGAACAGCGGCACCGGGATGCCGATGGCGCGTTGCACGATGCCCGAGTAGAAGTCGACGTTCGGGTACAGCTTGCGCGACACGAAGTACTCGTCTTCCAGGGCGATCTTCTCGAGTTCCTTGGCGAGCTTGAACAGCGGGTCTTGTTCCAGGCCCAGCTCGGTCAGCACTTCGTTGCAGGTTTCCTGCATCAGCTTGGCGCGCGGGTCGTAGTTCTTGTACACGCGGTGGCCGAAGCCCATCAGCTTGACGTTCGAGTTCTTGTCCTTGACCTTCTTGATGAACTCGCCGATCTTCTCGACGCCGCCTTCCTTCTGGATGTCGTACAGCATGTTGAGTGCTGCCTCGTTGGCGCCGCCGTGGGCCGGGCCCCAGAGGCAGGCCACACCGGCCGCGATGGCCGCGAAGGGGTTCGTGCCCGACGAGCCGCACAGGCGCACGGTCGAGGTCGAGGCGTTCTGCTCGTGGTCTGCGTGCAGGATGAAGATGCGGTCGAGCGCGCGCTCGAGCACCGGGTTCACCTTGTACTCCTCGCACGGCGTGGCGAACATCATGTGCAGGAAGTTGCCGGCGTAGCTCAGGTCGTTCTTCGGGTACATGTACGGCTGGCCGATCGTGTACTTGTAGGCCATGGCCACGAGCGTGGGCATCTTCGCGATCAGGCGGATCGCGGCGATCTCGCGGTGCTCGGGATTGTTGATGTCCGTGCTGTCGTGATAGAAGGCCGACAGGGCGCCCACCAGGCCGGTCATGATGGCCATCGGGTGTGCGTCGCGGCGGAAGCCACGCAGGAAGAACTGCATCTGCTCGTTCACCATCGTGTGGTTCGTCACGAGCTTGGTGAAGTTGGCCTTCTTGGCGGCGTCCGGCAGTTCACCGTACAGCAGCAGGTGGCAGGTCTCGAGGAAGTCGCAGTTGGTAGCGAGCTGCTCGATGGGGTAGCCGCGGTACAGCAGCTCGCCCTTGTCGCCATCGATGTACGTGATGGCCGACTGGCAGGCGGCGGTCGACATGAAGCCCGGGTCGTACGTGAACATGCCGGTCTGTGCGTACAGCTTGCGGATATCGATCACGTCGGGGCCAACGGTGCCCTTGTAGATCGGCAGTTCGACGCTGTCGCCGCCGTTGCTGAACGACAGCGTGGCCTTGGTATCGGATGCTTTCATTTCGGTTTACTTTCAGAGGTGGATTCAGGACGAAGGAGAAATTGCAGGACGCTGCGCGCCGTCGGTGCGCATCAGCTGCAGCAACGCGACCACCTCGGCCCCGGCCCATTCGGGCTCGGGCTCCTTTCTACGCAGAAGGAGGTCGAGGAGATCGTTGTCCGACAGGTCCATCAATGTCTCCATCGCTCCCGCCTGACCCACGGTCATGCGGGATTCGTGCCGCTCGAAGAAGCGGGCGATGAACAGGTCGTTCTCGAGCAGTCCGCGCCGGCAGCGCCATTTGAGCTTGCTCAGCGCACGTTCGCTGAGCAGTTCGGCGGAGTCGGTGGCGGGTTGCATGGTGGCGTCTCGAACAGATGGATCAGGGTCAGATGGCGCGGCGCACCATCAATTCCTTGATCTTGCCGATGGCCTTGGTCGGGTTCAGGCTCTTGGGGCACACGTCCACGCAGTTCATGATCGTGTGGCAGCGGAACAGGCGGTACGGGTCTTCCAGGTTGTCCAGGCGCTCGGCGGTGGCTTCGTCGCGGCTGTCGGCGATGAAGCGGTAGGCCTGCAGCAGGCCGGCGGGGCCCACGAACTTGTCGGGGTTCCACCAGAAGCTCGGGCAGCTCGTGGAGCAGCTCGCGCAAAGAATGCACTCGTACAGGCCGTTGAGCTCTTCGCGCTCTTCGGGCGACTGCAGGCGTTCCTTCTCGGGCGGCACGCTGTCGTTCTGCAGGTACGGCTTGATCGAGTTGTACTGCTTGAAGAACTGCGTCATGTCCACGATCAGGTCGCGGATGACGGGCAGGCCCGGCAGCGGCTTGAGCACCACGGTGCCCTTGAGCGTGTTCATGTTGGTCAGGCAGGCCAGACCGTTCTTGCCGTTGATGTTCATCGCGTCGGAGCCGCAGACGCCTTCGCGGCACGAGCGGCGGAACGACAGGGTCGGGTCCTGTGCCTTGAGCTTCATGAGGGCGTCGAGCAGCATGCGCTCGTGGCCGTCGAGTTCGATCTCGACCGTCTGCATGTAGGGCTTGGCGTCCTTGTCCGGGTCGTAGCGGTAGATCTGGAATGTGCGCTTCATCGTAGTGACCTTGTGAATGCTTTGTATGAGCTGACTGTGAGCCGTTCTTTTAGAACGTGCGGACCTTCGGCGGAACCGAGGCCACGGTGAGCGGCTGCAGCTTGACCGGCTTGTACGAGAGGCGGTTGTCGGCGCTGTACCAGAGGGTGTGCTTCATCCAGTTGGCGTCGTCGCGGCCGAGCGGGGCGACCGGGTCGTCCGCCGGGCGTTCGTAGTCTTCCACCGTGTGGGCGCCGCGGCATTCCTTGCGGGCGGCGGCCGAGACCATGGTGGCCTGCGCCACTTCGATCAGGTTGTCGACTTCCAGCGCTTCGATGCGGGCGGTGTTGAACACCTTCGACTTGTCCTTCAGGCCGATGGCCTTGACGCGCTCGCGCACGGCGGCGATCTTGGTCACGCCTTCGTCCATCGAGGCCTGCTTGCGGAACACGGCCGCATGCTGCTGCATGACGGCACGGATCTCTCCGGCCACGTCCTGCGCGTACTCGCCGCCGGTGGTGGCTTCGAGGCGGTTCAGGCGCTCCAGCGTGCGGTCGGCCGCATCGTTGGGCAGGGGCTTGTGTTCCTTGAGCTTGTCGTTGAACTCGACGATGTGGTTGCCGGCAGCGCGGCCGAACACCAGCAGGTCGAGCAGCGAGTTCGTGCCCAGGCGGTTGGCGCCGTGCACGCTCACGCAGGAGCATTCGCCCACGGCGTAGAGGCCGTTCACGACGGCGCTGTTGTCCTCGCCCTTCTGCACCACGACCTGGCCGTGGATGTTGGTCGGGATGCCGCCCATCTGGTAGTGGATGGTCGGCACGACGGGGATCGGTTCCTTCGTGATGTCGACGTTGGCGAAATTGACGCCGATCTCGTACACCGAGGGCAGGCGCTTGTGGATGGTGTCCGCGCCAAGGTGGTCGAGCTTGAGCAGCACGTAGTCCTTGTTGGGACCGCAGCCACGGCCTTCCTTGATTTCCTGGTCCATCGAGCGCGAGACGAAGTCGCGCGGCGCCAGGTCCTTCAGCGTGGGCGCATAGCGCTCCATGAAGCGCTCGCCGTTGCTGTTCAGCAGGATCGCGCCTTCGCCGCGGCAGCCTTCGGTCAGCAGCACGCCCGCGCCGGCCACGCCGGTCGGGTGGAACTGCCAGAACTCCATGTCCTGCAGCGGAATGCCCGAGCGGGCGGCCATGCCGAGGCCGTCGCCGGTGTTGATGAAGGCGTTGGTCGAAGCCTGGAAGATGCGGCCCGCGCCGCCGGTGGCCAGCAGCACGGTCTTGGCCTGCAGGATGTGCAGGTCGCCGGTTTCCATTTCGAGCGCGGTCACGCCGACCACGTCGCCTTCTTCGTCACGGATGAGGTCGAGCGCCATCCATTCGACGAAGAACTGGGTGCGGGCTTCGACGTTCTTCTGGTAGAGCGTGTGCAGCATCGCGTGGCCGGTGCGGTCGGCCGCGGCGCAGGCGCGCTGCACGGGCTTCTCGCCGTAGTTGGCCGTGTGGCCGCCGAACGGACGCTGGTAGATCGTGCCGTCGGGGTTGCGGTCGAAAGGCATGCCGAAGTGTTCGAGCTCGTACACGACCTTCGGTGCTTCGCGGCACATGAACTCGATCGCGTCCTGGTCACCGAGCCAGTCGGAGCCCTTGATCGTGTCGTAGAAGTGGTAGTGCCAGTTGTCCTCGCTCATGTTGCCGAGCGATGCGCCCACGCCGCCCTGGGCCGCGACGGTGTGCGAACGGGTCGGGAACACCTTGGAGAGCACGGCCACGTTGAGGCCGGCACGTGCGAGTTGCAGCGAGGCGCGCATGCCGGAGCCGCCGGCACCGACGATCACGACGTCGAACTTGCGCTTGGTGATTTTTTCTTTTGTGTAGGTCATGGTGGGTCAGATCTTCCAAAGCACTTGAATGGCCCAACCCGCACAACCGACAAGCCAGACGATGGTGAAAACTTGCAGCACGAGACGGATGGCGACGGGCTGGACGTAGTCCATCCACACGTCGCGCATGCCGACCCACACGTGATAGAGCAGGGCGACGATCACGGAGAAGGTCAGGACCTTCATCCACTGCGCGGCGAAGATGCCGGCCCACAGGTCGTAACCGATGGGGCCGCGGGTGAAGATCAGCTGCGCGAGCAGGATGATCGTGAAGAGCGCCATCAGGCAACCCGTGATGCGCTGGCTGAGCCAGTCGCGCAGACCGTAGTGGGCGCCGACGACGACGCGTTTGGAGCCGTAGTTCACAGACATGTTGGCTCCTTCTCAGTACAGGCCGAACAGCTTGGCGCCGAGCGCCAGCGTGAGGATGATGCTCGCACCCAGCGTGAAGATGGCCGAGGTGTTGCCGAACTCCTTGTTCACCGCGGAGTGGCTCACGTCCATCCAGAGGTGGCGCAGGCCGGCGATGAAGTGGTGCAGGTAGGCCCAGATGAGCGCGAGCGCGACGAGCTTGAAGAACCAGCCTGGAGCGAAGCCGATGCCGACGTTGAAGGCGGCCTTGAATTTCGCGAACGAATAGTCAGATGACAGCGAGGTGTCGAACATCCAGATGATGAACGGCAGCAGCAGGAACATCAGCACGCCGCTGACGCGGTGCAGGATCGACACGATGCCCGCCGGCGGCAGCCGGTAGGTCGTGAGATCGGTGAAGGCATTGATGTTGCGGAATTCGCGACGCGGTGGCCGGGGGGGAGTTGCAAGCTCTGTCATTGGGGGATGGCTTTCGTGGCTTTGTGACTTGTTGGCTTGTTCTGAGAGCGAACGCTTTTGTTTCTTCTGCGGAAGTGCAAACAACGCAAAATTCTATTGCAATGCACCATCGCGCTGCGGACACGCACGAGTCAGCGCACCGTTGCAGTCGGATGCTATTGACTTCGTAGCGCAACGCGCACGTTGCATGCGCGCGCTGGCGCCGAGGTGTTCGGCCTTCTTTGTGTGCATCGGATCAGCCCAGCTGGTTTCTGTAGTGGTGCGTGTCGGTGCGATAAAGCCCGCGGCGCAATTCCATGGGCGTGTCATGGTAGGTGTGCGCCACGCGTTCCACGCTCAGCAGGGGCATCTGCAGCGTCACGTCGAGCAGCGCGGCCTGTTCGGCATCGGGCAGCACGGCGCGGATCTTTTCTTCGGCGCGCACCATGCGCACGCCGAACTCGGTTTCGAAGAGTGCGTACATCGGGCCGGGCCACGCACGCAGCCGCTCGGCGGTGAGTCCCTTGAAGGGCGCGCCAGGCAGCCACAGGTCTTCGAGGATGGTGGGTACTCCGCCATAGGCCAGCACGCGGCGCACCTGCAGCACGGCGTCGGCGGTGCGCAGGCCGAGAGCGCGCGCCACGTCGGCCGATGCGCGCTGGCGCTTGCAGTCGACGATGGTGCGCACGGCGGGGCCTTCGGTGCTCGGGTCGCCCTCGTCGGGCACGAGCTTGAGAAAGCGGTACTGCACATGCTGCTCGGCATGGGTGGCGACGAAGGTGCCCTTGCCCTGGCGGCGCACCACCAGGTTTTCGGCCGAGAGCTCGTCGATGGCCTTGCGCACCGTGCCCTGGCTCACGCGATAGCGCACCGCCAGGTCCATCTCGCTCGGGATGGGTTCGCCTGGCTTCCACTCGCCGGCCTGCAGGCTCTGCAGGATCAGGGTCTTGATCTGCTGGTAGAGCGGACTGAAGGACGGCGTCGTGGGCTCGTCGAATGGGGTGGGCGTGTTCATGGCAGCGGTGGGGTGCGCCTTGGCGGACCCCGAGAGGATATCTTATATAAGACATAAGACGAGGCTCATTGAATCGGCTTAAAATGCGGCCGGTCTCGCGCTGCGGGAAGGTGTTTCATCCCGCAGAACCCCTGGCGCCCCACGAGAGCGCCGACACCGTTTCATTACCTTCTGGAGTCTTCCCATGAGCAAAAAACCCGTCCGCGTTGCCGTCACCGGTGCCGCTGGTCAAATCGGCTACGCCCTGCTGTTCCGTATCGCCTCCGGTGAAATGCTCGGCAAAGACCAGCCGGTCATCCTGCAACTGCTCGAGATCCCCGACGAGAAGGCCCAGAAGGCGCTCAAGGGCGTGATGATGGAACTCGACGACTGCGCGTTCCCGCTGCTGGTCGGCATGGAAGCCCACGGCGACCCGATGACCGCCTTCAAGGACGCCGACTACGCACTGCTCGTCGGTTCGCGTCCCCGCGGCCCCGGCATGGAACGTGCCGAACTGCTGGCCGTCAACGGCGCCATCTTCACCGCGCAAGGCAAGGCCCTCAACGCCGTCGCCAGCCGCAACGTCAAGGTGCTGGTGGTCGGCAACCCCGCCAACACCAACGCCTACATCGCGATGAAGAGCGCACCGGACCTGCCGCGCAAGAACTTCACCGCCATGCTGCGCCTGGACCACAACCGCGCCGCCAGCCAGATCGCCGCCAAGACGGGCAAGGCCGTGGCCGACATCGAGAAGCTCACCGTGTGGGGCAACCACTCGCCCACGATGTACGCCGACTACCGCTTCGCCACCATCAACGGCGAAAGCGTCGCCAAGATGATCAACGACCAGGAATGGAACGCCAACGTGTTCCTGCCCACCGTCGGCAAGCGCGGCGCCGCCATCATCGAAGCACGCGGCCTGTCGTCGGCTGCCTCGGCCGCCAACGCCGCCATCGACCACATGCGCGACTGGGCCCTGGGCACCAACGGCAAGTGGGTCACCATGGGCATCCCGTCGGACGGCCAGTACGGCATTCCGAAGGACGTGATGTTCGGCTTCCCCGTCACCTGCGAAAACGGCGAGTACAAGCTGGTCGAAGGCCTGGAGATCGACGCATTCAGCCAGGAACGCATCAACAAGACGCTGGAAGAACTCGAAGGCGAACGCGCCGGCGTCGCCCACCTGCTGTAAAGCAAACCCCGGCATGCTCGACTGGAACCCCGCGCTCTACCGTCGCTACGAGGACGAGCGCACAAGACCCGCACAGGAACTCCTGGCGCGGGTGCCACTGACCGAGGCGGCCCGCGTGGTCGACCTCGGGTGCGGGCCGGGCAACTCCACCGAGCTGCTGGTCAACCGGTTCCCGAAGGCGCAGGCCCTCGGAACCGACAACTCCGAAGCCATGCTGGTCAGCGCACGCGAGCGCCTGCCGCAGGCGCGCTTCGAGTTGAGCGACATTGCGACCTGGGCGCCGCAATCCAAGGAAGAAGCGCCCGACCTCATCTATGCCAACGCGTCCCTGCAGTGGGTGCCCGATCACGAGAAGCTGATCCCGCGCCTGTTCGACGCGCTGGCCCCGGGTGGCGTGCTCGCCATCCAGATGCCCGACAACCGGCAGGAGCCCACGCATCGCCTGATGCGCGCCCTGGCAGCCGAAGCTCCGTGGGCGGAGCGCATCGGCGACGCCGACAAGCTGCGCACGCTGCTGCTCGACCTGCGCGGCTACTACGACCTGCTGGCGCCGCAAGCGGCGAACGTCGACGTCTGGCACACCATCTACCAGCACCGCATGGCCGACGCGGCTTCCATCGTCGAATGGGTGCGCGGCACCGGCCTGAAGCCCTTCGTCGACCGGCTGCCTGCCGACCTGCAGGCGAGCTATCTCGCCGAATACCAGCGCCGCGTGGACGAGGCCTACCCCGTCCGCACCGACGGCAAGCGGCTGCTCGCTTTCCCGCGCATGTTCATCGTCGCGCAGAAAAAGGCATGACGACCACGGCCCACCCCGCTGAAGTGCTGCTCGGCGCGCAGGCCGGCGCAGTGACGCTGCCCGTGTGCGACCACTACAGCGGCGTCGAAGCGCGCATGAAGAAGAGCCTCGCGCTCCAGGCCGAGATGGCCGGGGAGTTCGGCGCCTGCGTGTTCGACGTCACCCTCGATTGCGAAGACGGCGCCCCGGTGGGCGGCGAGGCCGAGCATGCCGCGCTCGTCACCGAGCTCGCGCTGGCCGCGAAGCCCGGCATGCGCGTCGGTGTGCGCGTGCACCCGGTCGACCATCCAGCCTTCGCCGGCGACGTGGTCACCATTGCCGGCCGCGCCGGCTCGCGCCTGAGCCACCTGATGGTGCCCAAGGTCGAATCGGCTGCAGATGTGTTGCAGGCTGTTGCCGCGCTCGACGCCGCCGATGCCGGCGCATTGCCGCTGCACGTGCTCATCGAATCGCCACTCGCGGTGCACAACGCCTTCGAGATTGCCGCCCATCCGCGAGTGCAGTCGCTGAGCTTCGGGCTCATGGATTTCGTCTCGGCGCATGCCGGCGCCATTCCGGCCGACGGCATGGGCGCGGCAGGGCAGTTCAGCCACCCGTTGGTGGTGCGCGCCAAGCTGGCCATCGCATCGGCCGCGCATGCCTACGGCAAGGTGCCTTCGCATTGCGTGGTCACCGAGTTCAATGATGCGGATGCGATGCGCACTGCGGCCCGCAAGGCGGCCACCGAATTCGGCTACACGCGCATGTGGAGCATCCATCCGAACCAGATCCGGCCCATCCTCGAGGCCTTCGCGCCCGACGAGTCTCAGATTCAAATTGCCACAAAAATCCTTGTAAAGGCGGCAGCCGCGGATTGGGCTCCGACACAAATTGATGGCACATTGCACGACCGCGCGAGCTACCGCCATTTCTGGCAGGTTCTGACGCGTGCCCACGCAACAGGGCGCGCGTTGCCCTCCGAGGCGAAAGCCTGGTTCGCACTCGCGGCCTCCTGAAACGAAACCTCCGAACCCAGCCTCAAGGAAACCCACACATGAAGAAAATTGCCCTGATCGCCGCTGTGGCCCTGGCTTTGCCGCTCGGCGCCATGGCGCAGAACGCAGCGCCCGCCAAGCCGGCCGCCGCGAAGTCCACCGAAGCCAAGAAGGCTCCCCCGAAGCGCCAGGTCACCCGCAAGGCCGCCAAGGCCGTGGAAGAAGTGACGCCGATCAGCGATGACACCAACATCGTCCTCACCGACGCCGACCTCGAGGTCGCCAAGCGCGTGTCGGTCGGCAAGGCCCAGTGCGAACTCGGCGCCGACGTGACCGTCACGCCCGATGAGAAGAAGCCCGGCTTCTTCACCGTGAGCACCAAGGGCCAGAAGTACCGCATGCACCCGGTCGAAAGCCGCACCGGCGCCATCCGCCTCGAAGACCCGCGCGCCGGCGCCATGTGGCTCCAGCTCGGCAACAAGTCGATGCTGATGAACCAGAAGGCCGGCCTGCGCATCGCCGACGAGTGCCAGACCGACGCACAGATCGCTTTTGCCGCAGAAATGAAGAAGAACCCGCCCAAGGCTCTCTTCGACGGCGCCGACGGCGAGAAGAAGTAAGCGTACCCACCACGGGGTGCGGCGCGGCTCTTGCTTGACCGCCTGGGCCGCCTCGCACGCCCGCCAGATCAGTTTCCGGAGAAAAGAAGATGTTGCAAGCCTACGTTGACCATGTTGCCGAACGCGCCGCGCTCGGTATCCCGCCGCTGCCCCTGAGCGCGAAGCAGACCTCTGAAGCGATCGAGCTCCTCAAGAGCGCTACGCCCAAGGACGGCGCCTTCCTGCTGGACCTGCTCACCTACCGCGTGCCTGCCGGCGTCGACGACGCCGCCAAGGTCAAGGCGAGCTACCTCGCGGCCGTGGCCCACGGCACCGAAAAGAGCGAGTTCATTTCGCGCGCCCGCGCGACCGAACTGCTCGGCACCATGCTCGGCGGCTACAACATCAGCCCCCTGATCGACCTGCTCGACGACGCCGAAGTCGGTGCCGTCGCAGCCGAAGGCCTGAAGAAAACCCTGCTGATGTTCGACCAGTTCCACGACGTCAAGGAAAAGGCCGACAAGGGCAATGCCAACGCCAAGGGCGTGCTGCAGAGCTGGGCCGATGCCGAGTGGTTCACCAGCCGCCCCGAAGTGCCGCAGAGCCTGACCATCACGGTCTTCAAGGTGCCCGGCGAAACCAACACCGACGACCTCTCGCCCGCGCCCGACGCCACCACGCGTCCCGACATCCCGATGCACGCGCTGGCCATGCTCAAGAACAAGCGCGAAGGCACTGCGTTCCAGCCCGAGGAAGACGGCAAGCGCGGTCCGGTCAAGTTCATCGAATCGCTGAAGGACAAGGGCAACCAGGTCGCCTACGTGGGCGACGTGGTCGGCACGGGCTCCAGCCGCAAGTCGGCCACCAACTCGGTGCTGTGGTTCACCGGCGAAGACATTCCCTTCATCCCCAACAAGCGCTTCGGTGGCGTGTGCCTGGGCTCGAAGATCGCCCCGATCTTCTACAACACCATGGAAGACGCGGGTGCGCTGCCCATCGAGCTCGACGTGAGCCAGATGGACACCGGCGACGTCGTCGAGCTGCGCCCCTACGAAGGCAAGGCGCTGAAGGACGGCAAGGTCATCGCCGAATTCAAGGTCAAGAGCGACGTGCTGTTCGACGAAGTGCGCGCCGGCGGCCGCATTCCGCTGATCATCGGCCGCGGCCTGACGGCCAAGGCGCGCGAGGCGCTGGGCCTGCCGGCTTCGACGCTGTTCCGCCTGCCGCAAAGCCCGGTCGACACCAAGAAGGGCTTCTCGTTGGCACAGAAGATGGTCGGCCGCGCCTGCGGCCTGCCCGAAGGCCAGGGCGTGCGCCCGGGCACGTACTGCGAACCCAAGATGACCTCGGTCGGCTCGCAGGACACCACCGGCCCGATGACGCGCGACGCGCTGAAGGACCTGGCCTGCCTGGGCTTCTCGGCCGACCTCGTGATGCAGTCGTTCTGCCACACCGCGGCCTACCCCAAGAAGGTGGACGTGAAGATGCACCACGAGCTGCCCGACTTCATCAGCACCCGCGGCGGCGTCTCGCTGCGTCCTGGCGACGGCGTGATCCACTCGTGGCTCAACCGCCTGCTGACGCCCGACACCGTGGGCACCGGCGGCGACAGCCACACCCGCTTCCCCATCGGCATCAGCTTCCCGGCCGGCTCGGGCCTCGTGGACTTCGCGGCCGCAACCGGCGTGATGCCGCTGGACATGCCCGAATCGGTGCTCGTGCGCTTCAAGGGCAAGATGCAACCCGGCGTGACGCTGCGTGACCTGGTCAACGCGATTCCGCTGTACGCCATCAAGTCCGGCCTGCTGACGGTCGAGAAGAAGGGCAAGAAGAACATCTTCTCGGGCCGCATCCTCGAGATCGAGGGCCTGCCCGACCTGAAGGTGGAACAGGCCTTCGAGCTGAGCGACGCATCGGCCGAACGCTCGGCTGCCGGCTGCACGGTGCACCTGAACAAGGAACCGATCCAGGAGTACATCAACAGCAACATCACGCTGATGAAGTGGATGATTGCCGAAGGCTACGCCGACGCCCGCACGCTGCAGCGCCGCATCGCCGCGCAGGAAGCCTGGCTGAAGGATCCGCAGCTGCTCAAGGGCGACGACGACGCCGAGTACGCAGCCGTGATCGAGATCGACCTGGCCGAGATCCACGAACCCATCGTGGCTTGCCCGAACGACCCCGATGACGTGAAGACGCTCAGCGACGTGTCGGGCGCCGTGATAGACGAAGTGTTCATCGGCTCGTGCATGACCAACATCGGGCACTTCCGCGCTGCGTCGAAGCTGCTCGAAGGCAAGCGCGACATCCCGGTCAAGCTGTGGATCGCGCCGCCCACGAAGATGGATGCCCAGCAGCTCACCGAGGAAGGCCACTACGGCGTGTTCGGCAATGCCGGCGCCCGTACCGAAATGCCGGGCTGCTCGCTGTGCATGGGCAACCAGGCACAGGTGCGTGAAGGCGCCACGGTGATGTCGACCAGCACTCGCAACTTCCCGAACCGCCTGGGCAAGAACACCAACGTGTACCTGGGCTCGGCCGAACTGGCCGCCATCTGCTCGCGCCTCGGCCGCATCCCGACCAAGGAAGAGTACATGGCCAGCGCCGGCGTGCTCGACGCGGCCAGCTCGCAGATCTACCAGTACCTGAACTTCGACAAGATCGAGGACTACAAGGGCGTGGCGGATTCGGTCGCGGCCTGACCCGGCCCAGGCGATCTGCGGGTCGCCTGAATGAAACAAGCCCCGCTTCGGCGGGGCTTTTTCTTTTTCAGAGCGGTGGCTGGTTGGGCTGCAGGTACTCCCGGCCCGCGAGCACCATCGTCGCGCCAGCCGGGCCGCCGACCGCGTGCGGCAGCGCAGTCAGCAGCGAGTTCGCGAAGTCGCCGCGGTACAGCTTGGCGCCCTGGTGCGACAGGTTGGAGTTGGCGTCGATGTAGATCGATTCGCCCAGCCCCGACCACAACCGGCAGAAGCCGTAGTCTTCCGACAGGTAGCGGCGGGTGACGGGGTCGACCATCACGTCGAAGAAGCGGTAGTGCAGCCCCTGGTCTGCCTCGCCGATGCTGTCGGGCACGTAGTTGAGATCGGGGTAGCTCGCCATGAGCCGCTCGAACACGGCGCGCCTGATCACCATGAAGCCGGTCGGCGCCTCGGTCATCTTCATGAAGCCGTCGGGCTGCACATCGAGCTCGACCCGCGACGTGGTCTCCGATGCCTTGGCGTTGACCGTGTAGCGCGTGAAGGTGGCCTCGAACAGCTGCTGCGTGGTGCCTTCGGCCACGCCGCCGTCGGGCCAGTTGTCGCGCTTGAGCGGATAGACGCCGGCCGCGACGTCGTAGCCCGACAGCAGCAGGCGAAAGGCCGCCTGCGCCGAGAAGCCGATGTCGGCATCGATCCAGAACAGGTGCGTCCACTGCGGGTTGGCGAGGAACTGGGCCACGCAGTTGTTCCGCGCGCGCGTGACCAGGCTCTCGCCCTGGTGCATCAGCACCTGCATCCGCATGCCGGCGCGCTCGGCCTGCACGGTGAAGTTCAGCATCGAGGTGACGTAGTTCTGGAAGAACTTGCCGTCGTGACTCGGCGTCACGATCACGGGGAAGAATTGCCGGAGTTCGGACGGGTCAAGCATGTCGGGTTCCGTGCGCCTAGCGGGCGGGGCGCTGCATCAGGTCGAGCAGCAGGTTGTTGTAGACCCCGGTGGCCGCGGCGTTGCCGGGGAGGTAGCGGTCGATCAGGGTGCGTTGGCGTGAGCGGTAGTTTGCCGCGTTGGCGTCGTGCGTGTCGATGGCCTCGAGCACGCGGGCGCTGCCGCCGGCCACATCGTTGCCCTGGTAGTAGTAGCCGAGGTCCGCGCACAGGTGCGCGTTGTGCACCAGCGGGTAGCCCTGCCAGCAGGTCTCCAGGTAGAAGTAGTTCAGCGGGTTCTCCCACTGGTGGGAGACCACGATGTCGGTGTTCTGCGCCAGGAACACCGGCGTTTCGTGCCGGCCCAGGAACACCGCCTTGTGCTCGCGGACCAGGTCCAGCTGGTTCATCAGCGTGATGAACTCCATGTTCTCCCTGGCCAGCCGCTCGGCATTGGTGACCTGCAGCAGTGCGATGGCCTCGGGGCGCGACCGGTAGGCCAGCTCGGCGATCAGCACCGGATAGAGGCAGAACTTCACCACGTTGATGTTCGGCTCCATCACGCTGAGCCGGCGCGCTCCTGCGTGCGGCTGGTAGACGCCGGCACCGGGCAGGGCGCGCGTGCGCTCGTCGAGGAACACCGGGCTCCAGACGAAGGGCACGGCGCGCGCCTCGGCGCGGCGCAGCACCTCGAAGTAGGGCTGGCTGATGTTCGCCACCTGCGGAACCATCCAGATGTCGTCGTAGCGCTGGTTCACGAACAGGTTCTGGCCCCAGAGCGGCTTGCTGAACAGCATCGACTCCATGGCGTGCACGTATTCGAAGCCGCAGCAGTACGACACCAGCCGGGCGCCGCGGCGCTTCAGGTAGTCGGTCTGCGCCGGATCGATCTGGCCGCCGAGTTCGATCAGCACGTCGACGCTGTCCTTGGCCGCCTCGAAGTTCACCGTAGGCCACCGGGTCAGGTCCCATGGCAGGGCGGGCGTGATCGGAACGGTCGTGGTGTTTACCAGTACGACCGAGGCAACGCCGGGACAGTGTTTCAACGCCTCCGCCAGGAACACGGCGTTCTGCTTGATGCCGTTGTTCCAAAGGGTTTCGGCCTCGTGGTGAAGGCCGATGGTGATTCCGATTCGGAGCCTGGGGGCGTTGGACATCGAATTGTTTCTTAAATGTTAATTACCGAGGGTGAGCTATTTGCGTGAGAAAAATCACGGGATTTGATTTTTGAGTTGTGATTAATTTCACAGTCTTAAATGTCGGCGTGATTTTTTTGGCAAAAGTGAATGACTGCGCGATGCCGGACAAATGCTTGCCAGAAGGCATTGTGATGGGTGGAGTTCGCTGCAGATGAGGCAACTTGAAGGCATGCCGGATCTTAGTTGGAACCCCGTTTCAAGGGCTTCTCGAGGTTTCAGATTTCGAAAAGAAGACACCTTTTTGAAAATTTTGTGAACTAAATCATCAGAGGCGGTTTTGCAGATTGCTGCAGTGCATCTGAAATGTAAACAACTCCGTACATTCCAGCATTCCTGTAATTGAGTGCCAATGAGACCGGCGCTCCAGCGATGGACCCTGACGTGGGACGCATCGCATTTTTGTCGATACGAACCAGTCCATCCACCCACCGCGAGCCGAATAGCAAATGAACAAGTCCTACAGAAGCATATGGAACGAATCCCTGGGAGCGTGGGTGGCCGCCTCGGAGATCACTTCTGCGCGCGGCAAGCGAAGCGGATCGAGCGTGACTGCCGTGGCGGCGGCGATCGGTCTGGTGATTGCCTCCGTGGGGTTCGCTCCGCAGGCGCGAGCAACCGTGATCGGGCCGACAACGGGTTGCACGACCGGCAGCGGCACCGGGCCTGACGGCACGACCAGCTATGGGGCAACCGCCAATCCCATCGACGGTTCGGGCGTCTGGTCGAACGTTGCCGGCTGTTCCGCGAATGGCGGCAATTTCCTGGGTGTAACGCTGTTCGGCTCCTTCACCACCGCCCAGGGCGCTGGCGCCACGGCGATCGGCATGGGGTCGGTGGCCAACAAGCTGGCCACCGCGCTGGGCCATCAGGCACAGGCCACCGGCATCACGAGCGTTGCGGTCGGTTTCAATGCCCGTGGTGTCGGCGACAGCAGCGTGGCCATGGGCAACGCTGCCAGCGCACAGGGCGTCAACGCGATCGCCATCGGCACGAGCGCCAACGCCGCCAGCCTTGGCTCCAGCAACCTGGCGATCGGCTGGGGCGCCAACGCGACCGGCACCGCTGCCAATCTGGGCGATTCGACTGCGATCGGCACGAGCGCCAAGGCCACCGGCCAGGACTCGACAGCCGTCGGCGGCCAGACCACCGCCAGCGGCAAGAACACGCTGGCCATCGGCAACAACGGCACGGCGGCCAGCGCGGACGGCGCGACGGCCTTCGGCGTGAGCGCGGTTGCGTCCGGCAAGAACTCCCTGGCGGCCGGCAATGGCACCCTGGCGTCGAACACGGGCTCGATCGCCGTCGGCAGCAACCTGAGCGGCGTCGCCAATTCGGCGGCCGTCGACGGCATCGCGATCGGCGGGCAATCGTCGGTGGTGGCTGCCGCCACCTCGGGCATCGCCGTCGGGCGCGGCGCCGTGGTCAACGGCGCCTTCGGCATCGCCCAGGGCGATGGCGTGACCAGCGGCGCCACGGGCCAGAACGTGGCGATCGGCTCGGGCGGCACCACCGCGAACAGCAGCACCGCCGCCGGCGGCGCGGTCGCGATCGGCCGCGGCCAGAAGGCCACCGGCAACGGCGCAGTGGCAATCGGCGATCCGAACACCTCCACCGGCACCGGCGCGGTCACCGTGGGCGCCGACAACACGGCCAACGGGACCGGCGCCGTCGCGCTCGGCAATTTCAACAATGCGATCGGCAATGCGGCCGTCGCGCTCGGCAATGCTTCCAATGCAACCGCCAGCGGCGCGGTGGCGATCGGTAGCGCGGCGAACGCCTATGCCTCCGATGCAGTGGCCATCGGCACGGGCGCACGGGCCAACACCTTCGGCACTGCCGTCGGCATCAGCTCCAACGCCTTCGGCCTCAGCTCCTCCGCCTATGGCCAGGCGGCGAGCGCGCAGGGCCTGAACTCGACGGCCGTGGGCTTCAAGAGCACGGCATCGGGTTCATCAAGCACCGCGTTCGGCGAGAGCTCCAACGCGTCCGGCGACTTCTCGCTGGCGATGGGCAACAGCGCCAACGCCGTCGGCACGAACAGCGTGGCGGCCGGTGCCGCCGCACAGGCCAACCAGAGCTCGGGAACCGCCGTTGGTACCTTCGCCCAGGCGACCGGCGCTTCGTCGACAGCTCTGGGTGCGGCCTCCAATGCGGTCGGCGACAGGAGCGTTGCAGTCGGCCGTTCCGCCGTTGCCAACAATACCGGCGGCATTGCCATCGGCAATACCGCCAATGCCGTGGCTGCGAATGCCGTGGCCGTCGGCGTCACCGCCATCGCCACCGGCGCCGATTCTCTCGCGCTGGGCACCAGCGCACGCGCGGCTGCCGACAGTTCCATCGCCATCGGCAAGAACGCCGTCATCGGCTCCTCCACCGATGTCAACACGATCGCCATCGGCACGAACGCGAACAGCTGGGGCGGAAGCATCGCCCTGGGTACTGGCGCATCGGCCGACCAGATCGGCGTCGCGGCCCAGAACGCCGGCATCGCGATCGGCGGAAACGCCGCGACCGATGACCGGACGACCCGCAGCATCGCCATCGGCAATGGCGCAACGGTCAAGCCGCCGGGCGCGACGGTGGTCGATGCCGCGATCGCACTGGGCGCCAACGCGCTCGGCGCAGCCTCGAACACGGTAGCCATAGGCACGTTGACCAATGCGGCGTATGCCAATAGCGTCGCGATCGGCGCGGGCAGCGTGACCGGCGCGGCGGCGCCGACCGGCACGGGCTTCCTCACCGGAACGGCCGCGCCCGCGTCCGAAGTGTCGGTGGGCTCGTCTTCGGCCCTGCGTCGAATCACGAACGTGGCCGATGGCTCCGCCCTCCAGGACGCCGTGACGGTGGCTCAGCTGAGCACCGGCATGAGCACCACGGCGAGCAGCATCGGCAGTCTGTCGACCGGTCTGAGCACGACCAACAGCAACGTTGCCAGCCTGTCGACCTCGACCTCCACCGGCCTGAGCACCGCGACCAGCCGCATCAACAGCCTGTCGACGGGCCTGAGCACCACCAACAGCAGTGTCGCCAGCCTGTCGACCTCCACGTCGACCGGCCTGAGCACGGCAACCAGCAGCATCGGCAGCCTGTCCACCGGCCTGAGCACGACCAACAGCGCTGTCACGAGCCTTTCGACCTCGACGTCCACCGGGCTGAGCACGGCGACCAGCAGCATCGGCAGCTTGTCCACCGGCCTGAGCACCACCAACAGCGCTGTCACGAGCCTGTCGACCTCCACCTCGACCGGCATCGGCAGCCTGTCGACCGGCCTGAGCACGGCGACGAGCAGCATCGGCAGCCTGTCCACCGGCCTGAGCACGACCAACAGTGCTGTCAGCAGCCTCTCGACCGGTCTCAGCACCTCGGCAAGCGGTATCGCCAGCCTGTCGTCGGGCCTGAGCACGACGAACAGCGCCGTCGCGAGCCTGTCGACCTCCACCTCGACCGGCATCGGCAGCCTGTCGACGGGCCTGAGCACGACCAACAGCGCCGTCACCAGCCTTTCGACTTCGACTTCCACGGGCCTGAGCACCGCGACCAGCCGGATCAACAGCCTGTCGACCGGTCTGAGCACCGCGACGAGCAGCATCGGCAGCCTGTCCACCGGCCTGAGCACGACCAACAGCGCCGTCGCGAGCCTGTCGACCTCCACCTCGACCGGCATCAGCAGCCTGTCGACCGGTCTGAGCACGGCGACGAGCAGCATCGGCAGCTTGTCGACCGGCCTGAGCACGACGAACAGCGCTGTCACGAGCCTGTCGACTTCCACCTCGACCGGCATCAGCAGCCTGTCGACCGGCCTGAGCACAGCGACGAGCAGCATCGGCAGCCTGTCTACCGGCCTGAGCACCACGAACAGCGCCGTTGCCAGCCTGTCGACCTCCACCTCGACCGGCATCACCAGCCTGTCGACCGGCTTGAGCACGACCAACAGCGCAGTTGCCAGCCTGTCGACTTCCACGTCGACCGGCATCACCAGCCTGTCCACCGGCCTGAGCACTACCAACAGCGCAGTTGCCAGCCTGTCGACCTCCACGTCGACTGGCATCACCAGCCTGTCGACCGGCTTGAGCACGACCAACAGCGCAGTGGCCAGCCTGTCGACTTCCACGTCGACCGGCATCACCAGCCTGTCCACCGGCCTGAGCACGACCAACAGCGCAGTGGCCAGCCTGTCGACTTCCACGTCGACCGGCATCACCAGCCTGTCCACCGGCTTGAGCACGACCAACAGCGCAGTGGCCAGCCTGTCGACTTCCACGTCGACCGGCATCACCAGCCTGTCCACCGGCCTGAGCACCACCAACAGCGCAGTTGCCAGCCTGTCGACTTCCACGTCGACTGGCATCACTAGCCTGTCCACCGGCTTGAGCACGACCAACAGCGCAGTGGCCAGCCTGTCGACCTCCACGTCGACTGGCATCACCAGCCTGTCCACCGGCCTGAGCACGACCAACAGCGCCGTCGCCAGCCTGTCGACCTCCACGTCGACTGGCATCACCAGCCTGTCCACCGGCCTGAGCACGACCAACAGCGCTGTCACCAGCCTGTCGACTTCCACCTCGACCGGTATCGGCAGCCTGTCCACCGGCTTGAGCACGACCAACAGCGCGGTGGCCAGCCTGTCGACTTCCACGTCGACCGGCCTGAGCACCGCGACGAGCAGCATCGGCAGCCTGTCCACTGGCCTGAGCACCACGAACAGCGCCGTTTCCAGCCTGTCGACTTCGACCTCGACTGGCCTGAGCACCGCGACCAGCAGCATCGGCAGCCTGTCGACGGGCTTGAGCACGACGAACAGCAACGTCGCCAGCCTCTCGACCTCGACCTCGACCGGCATCAACAGCCTGTCCACCGGCCTGAGCTCGACGAACAGCAGTGTCGCGAGCCTGTCGACCTCGACT